>Ga0182015_10001088_pt1 | contig 37175 bp, 33 predicted proteins | sample 712P3MmetaG_FD_120478 | JGI IMG/M metagenome (GOLD analysis project Ga0182015, IMG submission 120478) | Permafrost microbial communities from Stordalen Mire, Sweden - 712P3M metaG | ecosystem: Environmental > Terrestrial > Soil > Wetlands > Permafrost | place: Sweden: Stordalen | collected...
GTCAAGCTGGTTGCCAGCCCGACGGATGTCTCGTTGGTGTAAACGCCACTCGTCCCACCGTAATAAATGTCATAGCCCGCCACCACCGGGTCAGAGCTTGGATTCCACGCCAACGTGATGTTTCCCCCTGCTTGAATGGACGTGATGGACGCCGCGAGGATCAGGAGACCTCCCAAAAACTTCGTCAATCCGGTGATTTTTAAAAATTGGCTAAAAACACTATTCGCACGTTGCGCTGTGTGTTTTTGATAAATACTCATAATTACTGTTACATCCTGCGAGGTAAGGCTAAAACTAGGGTGTCTCTTTTGTACAACTGGACAAATCGTGGTTTTGGTTTAAAAAAGTGAGATTTATTTAGTGAGTCACTGACAAGTTCTGACAAAAATGTTTTGGAATAGAGGGCAAGCCAACAGTTCATACGGCATCGCCGAAAAAACGGTTTTAAAATATATTTTATAATCGTTAGCTTCAGTATCAGCGCCATCGCAATATCCGTGCCAATCGCAACCACTCGGATTTTTTTTTAAAAACGGGCAGGATTAGCGTCGGGTTTTTCGTTATTGTCATTTGATTTTTATTGAAATTTCACTGGCTGGGACATTGATGTGGAACGAAGGCTTACACTGGATGGAACGAAGGCTTACACTGGGCAGCGAGATGCAGCCGATCAAGAAAACCTATGAAGCGTTCCAGTTACGCAATTCCTTGTGCGTTCGGGTTGCGTTTGGGCTAAACCCGTCAGCTGAATAAAATTCGTTCAGAGTCTTGTCAAAAAAGGCGGCCTTAATGCAGTGCGCCGATCTCGTAATTCAAATTAACTTGCTGAATAAGAACGTTGTAACGCGCGTTGGCGTTGGCGATTTGCGCTGAAGTCAGACCCAACTGTGCCTGGCTTAATTCCACGATGGAACTGCTGCCGATTTTGTAACGTGCCTCGGCCAGATCGTAAGCCTCAGCGGCATTTTGAACCAGTTCCTCCGTGGTTTGAAGTTGCTCCAGCGCGTTGTTCACGTTCAGCCAGGCAATATGCACGTCACGCACAACGTCGTCTTCCAGCGCACGCACGAGTTCGTTGTCCGCTTGCGCCTTCAATTCCGCTTCGTGCTGGCGTGCCGTGTAATATCCGCCCGCGAACAAGGGCAGGCTCAACTGAATTCCGCCCACCGCGTAATTGTCGGGCAAATGACTGTCATGGTTCGGCGCGTCGCCCGCCAAGCCAATGGCGGAAACGGTTGGCAAACGTGAATCGCGTTCCGATTTTGCAAACCGCAGCGCGGCGTTGTGTTCATTACGCAGGCTTAATAATTCCGGACGTTCCGTCAGGGCGATCTCCACCAGTTGTGAAACGTCGTTCATGTTGACCAGGACGAAGGGCGAGGACTCGGCGAGTTGAAACAACCGCGGTTCACGATATCCCAGCGCCGTTGAGAATGAGGTCATCGCGTCGTCCGCATCGTTCTGCGCCTTTTGCAGCAACAATTTGCTTTCCTGAACGGCGACGCGCGCAAAACTCACGTCCAGTTCCGACTTGAGTTTGTTGGACGCGAGCAGGCTCACCTGATCGAGCAACAACTGCCGGGTGTCCACCGTTTGCTGCGCAACCTGCAAAACGGCCTGCGCCCCCAGCGTGCCGAAATAATTGATGCTCACCTGCAACAACACCTGTTCGCGCGTGGCATTGGCGTTCTGGTTTGCCGCCTGCGCCTGAAGTTTGGAACTGGCCGTTAGATTGGCCGTGCGCCCGAAATCGGTGATAAGCTGACTGACTTCCAGGCCGCCGGCGTCGCGGTCATAAACGCTCGGATTATTCAAGCCGCCGGCCATGATGCGCGTGCCTTCCTCGTTCGCACCGACGGCATCCGCATAAAGATTGGCATTCGGATAATATCCGGCGCGCGTTTCTTTTTCCACTTCCTGCGCGGCGAGCGCACGATAATTTGCGGCGGCGATCTGCGGATGATTTTGCAACGCCAGCTTCTGCGCGTCGGCGAGCGTCAAAAGGGACGGCGCGTTGGTGGTTCCGTTCGCAAAACTTTTGCCGGCCAAAACGCAAAGGATTAGAGCCAAAAGGATTCGTTTCATTTGAAATTTCTTTAATGCGAAATTGTTTCAGGTGCAACCGGGGAATCTTTCGCTCCGGCTTCGCTCCGGCGATAAAGGATGAAATACGCGCATGGCACGATGAACACGGTCAGCACGACAGAAACCGCGAGGCCGCCGATGATGGCGCGGGCGAGTGGCGCGTAGGCTTCGCTGCCCGTGCCGAATTTCAGGGCCATCGGAACCAAGCCCATGAGCGTGGCGAGCGAAGTCATCAGCACCGGACGCAAACGCACGCGGCAGGCAAGTGAAACGGCTTCGCGCAACGGACGGCCTTCGGCGCGCAGACGGTTGGTAAATTCGACGATGAGAATGCTGTTGGACACGACGATGCCAACCATCATCACAATGCCCATCAATGACATGACGTTGAGGGTTGTTCCCGTGGCAAAAAGCATGATCAACACGCCGGTCAATCCGGTCGGCACGGCGAGCAAAATCAACAGCGGGTCGAGAAACGATTTGAACTGCGCGACCAGAATCAAATAAACCAGCACGGTTGCAAGAATTAAGCCCAAGCCGAAACTTCGGAACGACACTTGCATGGCGTGCGCCGAGCCGCGTACGACGATGCGGACATTGGAAGGCAGCTTCAAGTCGCCAACAATTTTCTGCACGCCGTTCAAAACTCTTCCAAGGTCTTCGCCGGACGGCGCGACATAAATATCCATGACGCGCAAAAGCTGGTAATGATCCACCTCGGTCGGCGAACTGCGATGGCTGATGGTGCTGACGGTGTCGAGCCGCGTCGGCAATGATGAATTCGCGCCGCGCAGCGGAATGGACGACAGGTCGGCAAAGTTCTTCACGGAGCCTTCGGGATACTGGACGGTGAGGAAATAATCGTTGCCACTTCTCGGGTCCACCCAATAGCTAGGCGCAATCATCTGATCGGAAGTCAACGCCGTGATAACGTCGCCAACGACTTCTTTTTCATTCAGGCCAAGTTCGGAAGTGCGCAGCCGGTCAATGTCCAGTTGCAATGCCGGATAATCAATGTCCTGTGGCACAAGCACGTCGCTGACGCCCGGCAGCGCCTGGACTTTTCTGGCGATGTCCGTTGCGATTTCATGGGTGCTGTCCATGTCATTGCCGGTGACCTGAATGTCCAGTGGCGCGGGCATTCCCAGATTCAGAATCGCGTCCACAAGTCCGCCGGTCTGGAAATAGGCGGCAACCTGCGGCAACTCTTTTTTCAGCCGCGCCCGCACCAGGTCCATGTATTGAAAGCTGCTCAAATGATGCCCGGCATTGAGTCCCACCTGGACAAATGCCGTGTGCGGCCCGGAATTGGGCGTGTAAATCGAGGAAAAGCCCGCCGTGACGCCGATGTTGGAGACGATGATTTTCAAATCCTTCACCGGCACGACTTCATGAACAATCTGCTCGACCTGCTGCACCAGTTGGTCGGTGAGTTCAATGCGCGTGCCGGTGGGCGCCTTGAGATTGATGACGAACTGGCTGGGATCGGTTCGTGGAAAATACGCTTCGCCGATGAGCGGATAAAGCGCGAGGCTCAAAATGAAAATGCCCGTGATGCCGAGCACCGTTGCCAGCGGACGCAGCAACGCCAGACTCAACCAGCCTTCGTAACGGTCAAGCATCTGCTTGAATTTGTGGTTGAACCAGCGGTTGAAACGAGTACCCCAACTTTTGGGAACTCCAGTTTCACCCTCATCCTGACCGTGATGGCCTTTGATGAGCCTGGCACAAAACAACGGCACCACCGTCATTGCAACCAAATAGGAGGCGAACAGCGAAAGAATCACGGCCAGCGCGAGTGCCGTGAAAAGAAATTTGCTGACGCCGTAAAGAAATATCACCGGGAAAAAAACCACGACCGTTGCCAGCGTCGCCGCGAGCACCGGCAGTGCGACTTCGCGTCCGCCGCGTTCGGCGGCGACTTCCGGCGATTCACCCATTTCCATGTGCCGGAAAATGTTTTCCAGCACGACAACGGAATTATCAATCAGCCGCGAAAACGCCAACGCCAGCCCGCCGAGAATCATCGCGTTGATGGTGCTGTTGCCCATGGACAACGCGATAAACGCGGCGAGCGCAGAAAGCGGAATCGAAAGAAATACCGCGACGGTGGCCCTCATGCTGCCGAGAAAAACCAAAATCATGATGCCGGTCAACACGAGGCCGATCACACCTTCGTGGATCAAATTTTCAATGGCGTTACGCACGAAGACGGATTGGTCGAAGACGACTTTCGTCACGAGTTGCTTGGGCATGTCAAACAAATGGGCGACCGCCTCCTTGATACCGTCCACGACGGCGATCGTGTTGGCGTCGCCGCCTTGTTTGAGCACCGGCAGATAAACCGACGGCTGGCCGTCCACGCGCACGACGTTGTATTGGATTTCCGAGCCGTCCTCCGCGCGGCCGACATCGCCCACAAGCACGGAAGCGTTGCCAATCGTTTTCAACGGCACCTGGTTGATGTCCTTCATGTCATTGATCTGGCTGTTGACATAAAGATTGTAATCGTAAGGGCCAATTTTTACGTCACCGGCGGGCAGGATCAAATTCGCCTCGTTCACCGTGCGGACAACGTCCATGACACTCAATTGATGCGCTTCAAGTTTGAGCGGGTCCACATAAACCATGATTTGCCGGTAACGTCCGCCAAATGGCTGCGGCACGGATGCGCCCGGCACATTCGCCACTTGATTGCGCACATCATACTGGCCGAGGTCGCGGAGTTTTGCTTCGTTTAAACCTTCGCCCTTCAGAGTAATCATACAGACCGGCAGACTGGAGGCGTCAAATTGCAAAACCACCGGTGGCAACGTGCCGGGCGGCAGTTTACGCAAATCTGCCATCGCCAGATTCGCAATGCTCGTGACAGCGGAATCGGCGTTGAAACCCGGTTGAAAATAGATTTTGATCAGGCTCACGCCCGGCAGCGAGCGCGATTCGATGTGGTCCACTCCGCTGGCGAGCGTGAAGAAACGTTCAAAGCGTCCGGTGATGTCCGTTTCGATTTGCTCCGGCGGCATCCCGTTGAAAAATGTGGCGACGACGACGACCGGAATTTTGATCGGCGGAAACAAGTCCACCGGCATCCGCACCAGGCTTGTCACACCGACCACGCAGGTGATGAGACAGATGACGATGATGAGATACGGCAGACGGATGGCAAAGCGTGACATGAAAATGAAATGGGCTTATGACCGGTTTGGGGCGATGGCGGCTCGCAATTTTTCGAGCGAAAAATCCTTCACCCGGCAAAGCGCGATCAATTCCTGCTCCTGCGCAATGATTTTCGCGACCGCCGTCGGAATCTTTCCGGCGATGTCGGACGGAATGGATTGAACCCCGTGCAAATCGCCATGAAGTAAATCGCTGGATTGAATTTTCAACCCGCCGATTTCAACGGGTGTGCCAAATTCAACAATGTGAACGTAGGCATGCGAGACGGAAATGCTCCCGGCAAAAAGTTGAAAACCCAGTTTTTCCGCCGCCGGCAGATCGCGCACCGCGCCATTCGTCACCGCACCCGCGCAGCCGAGCGCGCGCAGGATGTTGACATGCACAACGCCGAGCAATGAACCGAGACCGACCTTTGTGGCCACATCCTGCACCACGACCACACGCGGCGCGGGCAGTGAAAGAATATAATCCCACCAATCGGTCCGGTCAGGATAGCGACTATCAGCCGTTGGCGGCGCGGAACCGCGAACCTTGACCGTGGCGGCGTAACCAAGCATCGGCTTTAAATGGGGAAACAAACAACGCACCGAGTTGTCGGTAAAACCTTCGTTGCGCAGTCGCGCGTGAAAAGTTTCGATGGCGTTGGCCAGCGTGCAGGCATCCAGCTGCCGTAAAATTTCCATTTGTTCAGAGGTCAAATTAGTGTTCATGAATTCAAAAAAAATCCCGCGCGCGTTAAAATTTTTCGCTGAGCGTCGTGCCAAAAAAACATTGAACCGGCTTCGCCTCGCCAATCCTCTTTTTCACTCTTATGAAAGTGATTAACGGAACGAAGCGCACACCGTCGTTGAATGGTTTGATTTCAATTTTCATCGCGCATGGAAAGCTGGACGAGCTTCGGCTCGACTTTCTGGCCGGCCTGAAATCCCGAATGGTTCCCAATGATCACCAGGTCGCCTTCGCGCAAGCCGGAAAGGACTTCGTAGTCGTCCGGCGTTTCCAAACCGAGTTTGACGGCGCGTTCCTCAATCTGATTGTCGCGGTTGACAACATAAACCGTAGGCGTCTTCTCACCGACAACCGCTTCGGTGGGAACGGCCAGCGCCTGAAGTCGTTTTTCAACTTTCAAAACCACGGTGGCATACATGCCCGGAATCAATTCCAAATCGGCATTGGGCACTTCAATTTCCGTGATCATCGTGCGGGTGTTATCATCCACTTCGTGGGTGAAGCGGGAAATTTTGCCGGTGAAGGTCTTGCCGTTGAGGGAATCTACGCGTACAGTCACGGCATCGCCCAGCTTGACGTCCTTGACGTAATCCACCGTAACGGGAAAATCAAGGCGCAGCCGGTAGTTGTCCGAGACGCGCACGAGTGGCTTGCCTTGGGCATCAATGAGCGTGCCGGGGTCGGCGTAACGGTGGGTAACGACACCGTCAAATGGCGCGGTGATCTGCGTGTAACCAACCATGGTTTGAAATTTCTCAACATTGGCTTTGGCGGCGGCGATGGCGGCGGCGGTGGTCAGGTCATTGGCATCGGCGGTGTCGAGGTCTTGTTGGGCCACAAGATTGGGATGTTCCTTGTTGACCGACAGCAGGCGCGTGTAAATCAAATGCGCGTTGGTGTAATCCGCCTGGGCTTTTTGCTCGGTGGCCTGGGCATTATCCAAGTCCGCCTGCAATTCTGGAACTTCAAGCGTAGCCAAAAGCTGGCCGGCCTGGACCTTATCGCCAAAATCCACGTTCATTTTGCCGACATAGCCGGTAACTTTTGCAGGCAATGCCACTTCCACATAAGGGCGAAATTCCGCCGCAATCGTCACCTCTTTGAAAAGGTCTTCGCGCGTCACTTTCGCCACGCCCGCCGTCGGCATCGCCGTCAAGTCGGCATTCGCGGGGGCTTGCGCCTGAGCGTGGTGTGCCAACCACAACCCAATCAAGCCGATGACGATGGCTGCGGCCAGGATTTTGCCGGGGGTTCCGGAACAAAACTTCACAATTTTGAATTTCATGGGTTAATGGAAAATCTTTCAGTTTTTGGACAACGGCAGCCTGACGCGAAAGCGACTCCCGTTGCCCACAGTGCTTTGCGCTTCCACTTCCGCGCCATGCGCAGTACAAATGGATTTGACGATGGAAAGTCCAAGCCCCGCACTTTCGGAATCGGCGGAACGAGCCGGATCAACCCGATAAAACCGTTCGAAGATGTGTGGTAACGCATCGGGCGGAATGCCGATGCCGTTGTCTTCCACTTCCAGCACGGCGTGCCCGTTGATGGCGAGCACGCGTAATTGAATCGCGCCTTTTCCCGGCGTGTATTTGATGGCGTTGTCGAGCAGGTTCACGACCACCTGTTTGAGCCGCACGTGGTTGCCTTTCACCGGCACCGGCTGGTCGGCGTCGCAGCAAATGAAAATGCCTTTGTCTTCGGCCAGCAGGCTCATTTGGTCGGCGGTCGTTTTGGCCAGTTCGCTCAAATCGAAACGCGCCCATTCGGTTTGCGCTTCGCCGGCGTCGAGCCGCGAGAGTGTGAACAATTGCTCCACGATTTTTCCCAAATGCACGACTTCCTCCAACATGCTGCCGACGCGGTCGCGCAATTCAGAATCAAACTGCGGATCTTCCGCGAGATTTTCCAGTTCACCGCGCAGAATCGTGAGCGGCGTGCGCAAGTCATGCGAGGCGTCGGCGACAAACCGTTTTGAATTCTGAAAGGCGTCGTCCAGCCGCGAAATCATGCGATTGAGTGAAACTGACAGCCGTTCCAATTCATCGCCGGTGTTTGAGACCGGCAGACGTTCGCATAAATTATACTGCGTTATGCGCTCGGCGGCGCGTGTGATTTGTTCGACCGGCGTCAAGGCCCGGCGCAACAACAGATAGCCGCCGCCAGCGATGATGAAGACCGCCAGCGGCAAACCCAGGGCAAGTTGCAAAAACAAATGGTTGAGCATTGTTTCCACCGGATCAAGCAATTGGCCGAATTCCACGAGGTAAGCGGGATTGCCAGACGATTTGAAATTCAGCGCTGCGATGAGCAGGGTATTGCCGCCCGACAATTTCAGTTTGCGCGAAAATTCCATTTTCGACACTGGTGGGAAATTGGGAACTTCCGCCGGATCGAAACTGCCGTCTTTGGGCGCGTCGGAAACATAAACCAAAGTGCCGTCGGCGCGTGTGATGCGGATGAAACGGTCGTTGATTTCCGGCTCATACCAGTCCTTTGACTGGCTGGCGACGTAAGATTCGCCGGTTTGTTTGACATGAGCGAGCAAAGTATTGGCAATCTGACGCGCTCGTCGCGACTGCGATTGGCGCAGGTCGTTTTCCAAAAAATGCCGCAGGTCGAGATACAACAGCGCGCACAGCAGCAAAAAAATCACGGCGAGCAACCCGGCATACCAGGCGACCAGCCGAAAACTGATGGAACGCGTGTTCATGTCTGTGTCTCGTCGTTCAAGCTGTAGCCGACGCCGCGCACGGTGCGCAGCAGTTTGACGGAAAACGCGTCGTCCACTTTTTCCCGCAAGTGCCGCACATAAACGTCCACGATGTTGGTTAATCCCTGAAAACTTTGATCCCAGACATGTTCAATGATCATTGTGCGTGAAAAAACACGGCCCGGATGCGTCGCCAGATATTCGAGCAACGAGTATTCCTTGGCGGTGAGTTCAATCTTTTTTCCGGCGCGTTTCACATTTTGCGAAAGCCGGTCAATTTCCAAATCACCCACGCGCAGCACGCTGGAGCGATTGACCGGCCCACGCCGCAACAGCGCCTTGATGCGCAGAAGCAATTCAGCGAATGCAAACGGCTTGGTGAGATAGTCGTCCGCGCCCGTTTCAAAATTTTTTATTTTGTCGGCCATGCCGTCGCGGGCGGTGAGAATCAGAATCGGCACCAGCTGGTTTTTGCGCCGGACTTTTTCAAGAATTTCCGTGCCGGTTAGTCCGGGCAGCATCAAATCCAGAATGATGAGGTCGTAATTGTAAGTGTCGGCGGCTTCCCAGGCGCTTTGGCCGTCGTGATAAACATCCACGGCATAGCGCTCCGCCTTGAGGCCGCGCACAATAATGTCGGCAACTTTCTTTTCATCTTCCACAAGCAGGATTCGCATAAAATGTAACTCTTCGAGAAAGTAATAGACCAGACGCTGATTAAAAGACCATAAATGCTTGATTAAAATTCATTCAGAACTTTCACCGTCGTTTTGGGACGATTTTTAATTCAGCATTCAGAGAACCTTAATCTTCAGATGGTCAATTAACTTGGACGCATAACTGCCGGGAGCGGCGACCGGTCCCGCCAGCAGCACATCCTCCCGGCCAAAACCAAAAATTGTTTATGCCAAAATCGAAAAATCAACAGAGCCGGGAAAATAAAACTGAATCGAGAACATCCACGGCAAACTCACCCGGCCGCGAGGTTGACTTCGTCTTGGAATGCAACGGAGCGGAGCACGTCTATGTCTGCGGCGGTTTCCGGCCGCCGGTTCCAGCGGTTCAAGCGCAAACCGAATTTACCATTGAGGAACACCTCCGAGTGCAAAGGGAAATTGAGGAACGCGCGCACCGATTCTGGTTTGCGAAAGGTTGCGCCTTGAAAAGCGCGCTGGACGATTGGCTCAAGGCTGAAAATGAAGTGCTGGCGGAGTTTGCAAAGACGTTAATGCAACGCCAGCAGGGGCAGCCTGCTTCAGGCGAGACGCAAGAAAAGATCAGAGGACATCAGCTTTGCTGCCAGCAGCTCCTCATCAATCTCCAGCAAAGTTGAATCCGAAATCAACCACCGCTTTCCAGCACAGTTTATGAACCATAACATACCAAATCTGCAAATCCACGTCTATAAGGCGGACTCTTGCCGTCCGACTGCGCTTGAGCGTCACCGGAGCGTCAACCCAGAAGTAATCGTTCGCTTGGCGTAATCATTGGCTGGAAAGCCGAACCGAGCTTGTAATTTGCAAAATAATCAAATAGTTTGGTGGGGCGTGCCGGTGGTAAAGAATGCCCGCCGCCAACACCCGGCTGTTGGACAGCATCGCCAATGCATGTCGTCAACGCAGGTAATTTTTACAGTTCCATCAATACCGAACCTTGTCCGATACCACCGCCAGTTTAATTTTCAATGAATAAAAGCTTCGGCTTCCCCGCCCGCACCGTTTAAATTTGGAATGTGTTGACCGACATCAAATCCCTGATACGCGAAGAACTCGAGGACCAATTCAAAATTTGGAAACAACCCGATTATCGCGTCACGCAATTGCTCGAATGGCTTTACGTCCGCCATGCCACCAACTGGGACGCGATGGCCAACTTGCCGAAAAAATTGCGCGCGCAGTTGCAGGAAAATTATTCGCTGCAAGCGCTCCAACTCGTCCGCAAGCAGGGTTCGCGCGACATCACGCAGAAATTTCTCTGGAAGCTGGCCGACGGCGCATTCATCGAAAGCGTTCTGATTCCAGCCAATCCCGCGCTTTACGGCGAGGCGAGCGACCGCCACACACTCTGCGTTTCCACGCAGGTCGGCTGCGCCTACGGGTGCAAATTTTGCGCCAGCGGTCTCGACGGCTGGAAACGCAACCTCGCGCCCAACGAAATTGTTGAACAAGTTCTGGCCATCGAGCGCTGGAACAAGATCGAGTCGAAGGACGAGAGTCAAAAGTCGGGCGAAGCCAACGCCTTCCCTCGGCCTTCAACCCTCGACTCTCGACTGATCAACAACCTCGTCATCATGGGCATGGGTGAGCCGCTGTCGAATTATGAAAACCTGCTCAAGGCGTTGCGAATTCTGAACGCACCGTGGGGCGGTGGCATCGGCGCGCGCAAAATCACCATTTCCACCAGCGGACTCGTTCCGCAAATCCGCCGGCTTGCGGATGAACCGGAACAATTCCGCCTCGCCATTTCCCTGCACGGCGCGACCGACGAAGTCCGCCAGCGCATCATGCCCGTCAACCGCAAATATCCGCTCAAGGAACTCACCGCCGCGCTCGAATACTATCAGGCGAAAAAAGACCGGATGCTCACGTTTGAATATATTTTGATCACGGGTGTGAACGATGCGATTGAACAGACCCGGCCGCTCGCCACGCTCGCCCGCCATTTGCGCGCCAAGGTAAATCTGATTCCTTACAACAAAGTCGAAGGCCTGCCATGGGAACGTCCCAGTGAAAAAGTTCAGGAAGATTTTCTCGCCGCGCTGGAGAAACAAAAAGTTCCTGCCACGCTGCGACGCGAAAAGGGCCACGACATTGACGCCGCGTGCGGGCAGTTGCGTTTGAAAACGGAACGGGAATTGAGCGTGACCGTTCCCTAATTGGCGTCCGGCTCGCGCCGATAAATCTCCAGGCACTCCTCCGGTTTTCCAGAATAATTTTTCGCCGCATCCCCGGCAGTTTCATGTTGTAAGCCAGTTCGTAAGGCGGAATGCCCTGCAAAATCAACTGCCCGGCGTAAGCATATTCCCCATCGTCGCGCTCCAACGGCATTTCGAGCAAGTTCACGCGGATGAAACCCACGAACAGCAGAACCCCCAAAACCACCAGCCACGGCCAGAGTCGGACGAACAAACTTCGGTAAGAATTTGTCGCCGGTTGTTTTTCCATCGCGCCGTCAAATAACACGGATTGACCTCATTGCAAATTTTTTTCGCTCAAGGGACAGTCGTGTCGGTTTTTTCGGGTTGATCTGATTCGCCCCGGTTGATTTCCAAATCGGATTTTCGTTTATAGACGGCGATGTATTGTCCGGCTGGCTTCGGGGAAGAATTTGCTGCATCGCCCCAAATGCCTTCGACTTTGCCGGCGGAATTCAATTGAACGATCCCGACTTGTTTGTAGAAACGGCCGGAATACCCGTCGAACCAGTGAAGAATTGTATGATCCGAACCGGGTTGAAAAAGCCATGAAAAGCCGTAGATGACAAACACCAGATATTCCGGCCTGGCGGCTTCTATTTCCCTCATCATCTCGTGCTGCATCTTCAGCGCGTTTGGCTGCCGCTCCATCAACGCGTAAGTGTAAATATAACCCGTCGCGGAACGGCGTTGCGCGTAGAAATAGATTTGCGGTTCCGAACCGATGACCGCAATCCGCGCTTTTTCCGTGGAGTGCTCCCGGATGTATCGGGCGACGGCCAGAGATTCAACAAAGGGATTCCAAGGGTAAAGATTTTGGCAGGCCTCGATGGGCGACAGCCGGAAAAAAATCAGGCTGTGATAGAAAACGACCCATGCCAAAACGGTAATGAACAAAATGACGGGCAGGCTTTTCAACACATTTTCCAGCGCACGGAACCGCAAGACTTGCTGCATCGCAATAACCGCCATGCCCTGAATGAGCGCAAAGCCGGGGAGCATTAGAATAAAATAATGCGGACGAAAATAAAGCCCGGTCGCCGTGCCCAAAAATGAACAAAGGCAAAAAACCGTTGCGAAAACTGCGCGATTCCTGCTGCCTCTGTCAAAAAACGCCAATGGCAATCCAACCGCCGTAATCATCCAAAATCCAAGGGACAGATCAAACTGATCCCTCAAGAAATCGTGCAGATAATGGATTCCCTCCGACCATGTTATGGATGTCACATAGGAGCGCGCGTAAGTGAAAGTCCAAAACCAAAATTCGGGAAAAAACCCCGCCAATGCCAGTCCCAGACAGGTCAAACCGAATGGCAAGACCATTCCCAGCCCGAAGACAAAAATGCTTCCGCCAAATTCCGCCGAGAATGCAGATTTGTTCCGCGCAACCTGCCAAATGAGAAATATCCCGCCGAAAAAGCCAAAGAACACCCCCTGTTGCTTCATCAAAAATGCCAGCCCATAAAGCAGTCCGCTAAAAAATAAAACGCCGCGCCGGTTTGTTTCGCACCCTTTCAACAACAGCAACGTGGCAGGCATGGCAAATAAAACCACAAAATGCGTCGCGTGCGCCGCCAGTCCCGCAACCGCCGGACTCACCGACATGACCGCATAACTCGCACACGCCACCAAACCAGCCGCGATTCCAAAAAGTTTCCGCCCCAGCAGAAACATCATAATGATCGTCAGGCTGTTGGCCACGATCAAAGTCAAATGTACCCCCTTGATGGTCTGCCCGAACACCGCCATGCCCAACGCGTAGGCGTAATACGTCCCCGGCAGTTTCATGTTGTAAGCCAGTTCGTAAGGCGGAATGCCCTGCAAAATCAACTGCCCGGCGTAAGCATATTACCCCTCGTCGCGCTCCAACGGCATTTCGAGCAGGCGCACGCGGATGAAACCCACGAACAGCAGAATCCCCAAAACCACCAGCCACGGCCAGAGTCGGACGAACAAACTTCGGGAAGAATTTGTCGCCGGTTGTTTTTCCATCGCACCGTGAAATAACACGGGAGCCAATTTTAACAAAGGGGAAAATTGCCGGCACGTTAAATCGTTGCGTTTTGAATCATGAATCGGCGTGACGATGCAACGATTCACGATTCAACGGTTTTACATTTTTATGATTCGTGTATCATTTTCCCGTGATTGCTTTGCTTGATTACGGTTCCGGCAATTTGCGCAGCGTCCATAAATCCCTGCTCAAAGTCGGCGCGGACGTCCGCCTCGTGCAACATCCCGGTGAGATCGGCGATGCGCGCGGCCTCGTGCTTCCCGGCGTCGGCGCGTTTGACGACTGCATCAACGCGCTGCGCAAACAGGAATTGCTTGAAGCCGCGCGCGAATTCATCAAGACCGGCAAACCGTTTCTCGGCATCTGCGTCGGCTATCAGGCGCTGTTTGAGCGGAGCGAAGAATTCAATTCCTGCGCCGCCGGACTCGGCGTTTTTCAAGGCAACGTCGTCCGCTTCACGGAAAAACCCGGACTTAAAATTCCGCAGATCGGCTGGAACCAGCTCGACATCGTGCAGACGGATTGCCCGCTCTATCGCGGCATCGCCAGCGGCAGCTACGTTTATTTCGTCCACAGCTTTTATCCGCAGCCGGCAGACAAATCCATCGTCGCGACGCGCACGGATTACGGTGGCACTTTTGCATCGTCCGTCTGGCGCGACAATGTTTACGCCACGCAATTTCACCCGGAGAAAAGTCAGAAGGTCGGCCTGCAACTGCTGAAAAATTTCGTGGAACTGGCGAAATAAAATTTATGCACCTGCTCATTACATACGTTCAATTATTGAATCATCTTGATCCCGCTTTTGACGAATATACTTACGGCGATGTTGGTCAACGCGCTCGTAAGCTTAAGTCATTAAAAAAAGGCGATTACGTTTTCTTCCATACCAGCAAGCATGGGAAAAAATGTCTCACCGCCTATTATGTAGTTGACCGTGTGCTTGATACTGTAGCGGCTTGTCGAAATGAAGCGATTCGAGCAAAATATAAAAATCCACATATTGTTGAGCAATTGGCCGAAAAATACATAAAGGACGGTGATAGCAATGTAATAGTCTTTGGCGACCCAATTCTGTCGCGGATTTTAGAAGTGCCATTGATATTCGACCGAAAACTTGCTGATAAACTCTCGCTTGGTATCGAATTTCCGGCCAATAAGTCTGGAGCAAGATCAGAAACACAAATGATAGGCTCTGCAACGCGGAACTTTCGGGAATTGACAGATAGCGACGTAAAAATATTGCTGAAAGAAATTGCAACAGCCCAAAAGCACGAGCGGCCATATCTGCTTCGGTCATCCGAGGAAGTAGCCGAAACTCTTGAGAGAGACATCGAACATTACATAGCCAACAATTCTACTTTAATTGGCAAGGGATTGAAATTGTCCCAACAGCAGAAGCCAATAGGTGACGGAAGGCTTGATGTGCTCTTTGAAGATGAGCCTTGCAATTTGGTGGTGGTCGAAGTGAAGCTTGGCAGCATTGGACGCGAAGCGCTTCGACAGCTAAATATATACATTCATGATTTGCGAAAAGGGAACGACAAGAAAATAAAAGGCGTAATCGTTTGCGCGGGTGTGCTTCCGGCGTTTGTAGAGGAATTGAAAAAGCAGAAAAAAGTTCATATCCTCGTTTATGGTTGGGATTTGAAAGTGCAAGAATGGGGAGCTAATTTTTAATTTCATTTTTCGCGCTGCGTATTTCACCTGATTGCCATCGGTTGTCCGCACTTGCATTTTGTCCGCTGTTGGCGCAATTTGCGTCCAGCAATTTTAACCATTAAACCTTAACGAAAGAAAAATTATGCCACACGAACTGCCGCGCCTGCCCTATCCGAAAGACGCCCTTGAGCCGCACTTTGACGCGTTGACGATGGAGATCCATCACGACAAGCATCATTCGGCTTACGTCGCCAATCTCAACAAGGCCATCGCCGGCAACGCCGCGCTGGAAGGCAAGTCGCTCGAAGCGCTCATCGGCGATCTCGCGTCCGTGCCGGACGCCATCCGCGGCCCGGTGCGCAACAACGGCGGCGGTCATTGGAATCACTCGTTCTTCTGGAAAATCCTCGCGCCCAAAGCCGGCGGCGCTCCGACCGGCAAGCTCGCCGACGCGATCAACAGCACGTTCGGTTCGTTCGCGGATTTTCAGGCGAAGTTTGAAGCAGCAGGCATCGGACGTTTCGGCAGCGGCTGGGCGTGGCTTGTCTCGAACGGCGGCAAACTGGAAATCGTCTCGACGCCGAACCAGGACAACCCGCTCATGGGCAAAGCCGTCTCCGGCGTTGAAGGCAAAGTCATCCTCGGCGTGGACGTTTGGGAGCACGCTTATTATCTGAAATATCAGAACAAGCGCGCGGATTATCTCAAGGCGTTCTGGAACGTGGTGAACTGGAACGAGGTCGCCAAGAATTTCTAAAAGAAATTTTGCAAAACAAAACGCGCCGATGGTCGAAGTTCGACTTCCCGATTTGGCGCGTTTTTTATTTCAGCTTTAAAAAATTCTTCAAAATCGTCCGGCCATTTTCCGTGAGAATGCTTTCGGGATGAAACTGCACGCCCCAGATCGGCAGCGTCTTGTGTTTCACGCCCATGATTTCGCCCTCGGCAGTCTCGGCGGTGATTTCAAGAACATCGGACATTGTGTCGCGCTTGATGACGAGCGAATGATAGCGTGTCGCCAGAAAGGGATTCGGCATTCCGGCGAACAAATCTTTTCCGTTGTGCTTGATTGGCGACGTTTTTCCGTGCATCATGCGGTAATTCACGACGACTTCCGCGCCGAAGGTGTGTCCGATACATTGATGCCCAAGACACACCCCAAAAATCGGAACACCTTCCTGCGCAAACGTGCGGATGACATCGTTTGACAAACCGGATTCGCGCGGTGAACACGGGCCGGGCGAAACGAGAATTCGTTCGGGCTTCAACGCGCGGATTTCGTCGAGTGAAATTTCGTCGTTGCGCCTTACCTGCACGTCCGCGCCCAACTCGCCGAGATATTGCACGAGGTTGTAGGTGAAGGAATCGTAGTTGTCCAAAACCAGAATCATCGCCATCAAAAATAGCACGTCGCGCAATTTTGAAAATCAGAATCGCGCGATTCGGTTTGACGTCAATCAATTTGCGGCTAAACCTTGTGCGATGGAAGAAAACGAATTTTCACGGCGGCAATATGAGCCGTCTGGCCGGCCGATCGAACCGGGCTTTTTTGAAAAATTGAAAAGAGTGCTCGCGCCCATCGGCGTCGTGTTCGTCGCTTTTTTCAAATATGTGCCGCTCGTTTTGAAAACCGGCGGTTCGATGCTGTTGATGATTTGGGTTTATGCCATGTTTTGGGGCGCATGGTTTGCCGTCGGCTTTGTGCTCCTGATTTTTGTCCATGAATGCGGACATTTGATTGCCGCCAAACGGCTCGGACTCAAAGTCGGCGCGCCGGTTTTCATACCGTTCATGGGCGCGATCATCGCGCTCAAGGAAGCTCCGCGCAACGCGTGGATTGAATCACAAGTCGGCATCAGTGGCCCGTTGCTCGGCACCGTTGGCGCGGTTGCGTGTGAACTGATTTATCTCGCGACCGGCAACTGGATGTTTCGCAGTCTTGCTTACACCGGATTCTTTCTGAATCTTTTCAATCTCATGCCCGTCGGACCTCTTGACGGCGGACGCATCGTCACCGCGCTCTCGCCGTGGCTTTGGATTCTCGGTTTTGCCATCCTTGTTTTCCTGACCGTCACGCACTTTAATTTTATTCTGCTGCTGATTTTAATTTTCTCCCTGCCCCGGCTTTTTTTTCTTTTCCGAAAGAAATCCGAGATCGAACTTCGCTATTTTGAAGTCACGCCCGCGCAACGCTGGATAATGGCCGCTCTTTATTTCGGCTTAATCGCGTTTCTGGTCATTGGAATGCAAATGACCAAAATTCCCTACGAATTTTTCCAGAAGGAATAAGAGCTACGCCAAAACTTCCTCAATCAATGCCGGTGAAACTTTATGCCCGAATTCGACCGCGCCAATTTTCCCGGCAAGAACGAATTTGATTTCGCCGCCGCTCACTTTTTTGTCGAGCTTCATCGCGGCGAAAAGTTTTTTGCGCTGCACTGGATTCAGATTGATTTGGATCGGCAGACCGGCGCGTTGAAATAAATTCTTAATCCGTTCAAAGTCGCACTCCGGCAAACCGAGGATTTTCTGCGACAGTTTTGCCGCCGCAACTTGCCCGATCGAAATTGCTTCGCCGTGCAGAAATTTTCCGTAGCCGGAACTGTTTTCAATCGCGTGGCCGATGGTATGGCCAAAATTCAGGATTGCACGCAGGCCGTTTTCCGTTTCGTCCTGGCCGACCACAGCCGCCTTGATTTCGCAGCAGCGCGCTATGATTTGCAAAAGTGGTTGGGTTTCGCACTTCAAAATATTTTGCAAATCACGTTCGAGTTGCGCGAACAGTTTGGCGTTGTAAATGATGCCGTATTTGATGACTTCGGCAACGCCGGCGCGAAATTCGCGTGCCGGCAATGTTTTCAGCGCGTCCAAATCGCACAACACCAGTCGCGGTTGATGAAACGCGCCGACGAGATTTTTTCCCGCGCGCAAATTGACGCCGGTTTTTCCGCCGACCGAGCTGTCAACCTGCGCAAGCACAGTTGTCGGCACCTGCACGAACGGGATGCCGCGCAGATACGTCGCCGCCACGAATCCCGCGAGGTCGCCCACCACGCCGCCGCCAAGCGCGACGATGAAAGATTTACGTTCGAACCGATGGGCCGCAAGCTGGTCGTAACAACTTTGGACGGACTTCAAGCTCTTGGCTTTTTCACCAGCCGGAACAACAATGAGCGACGGTTCAAAACCGGCCTTGACCAGCGATTCAAAAGCGGGCCTGGCAAATTTTTTGCCGACGTTCGTATCCGTGATGATGGCACAACGCGCGCCGAGGTTCAGGCGCACACATTCGTTGCCGAGTTGTTTGAGCAAACCCGGCGCGATTTTGATCGCATAGCTGCGATTTCCCAGTTGGACGAAAACGGTGCGCACAGGCAAAGGATAAAGATTGAGTTGAAATTGCGAAACAAAAAAGCCCGCTTGAAGCGCGCTTAAAATTGGCGGCGAGGCGGGATTTGAACCGGACGACCGGTTTACGCCGTCAACAAACAACCTTTCCAAAATAAAACTTGCAGCCGACGGGTCTTTTGTTATGTTGCAAATTATTTGCAATACAGGGGATATTCTTTGATCAGTGGTTTTGCTAAAATGACCTATGAGTGAAAGCGTGGTTTCTTCCGGTTGGCTGCTGACCGCCTATTGCCTGCTTGTGTTGCTGGCCTCGCTTGCTGGCGGCTGGTTTTTATTAATCATTCGTCCCACTCACGCCCGTTTGCAGATGGCCATCAGTTTTGTGGCCGGCCTTATGCTCGGCATCGCGCTGCTGCATTTTCTGCCCGATGCCGCCGAGCAATTGCACTCGGTTGACCGGACGACGGCGTGGATGATGGGTGGTTTTCTGGCCATGTTTTTTCTCCAGCGGTTCTTTCACTTTCATCACCACGACTCGCCGGAAGGTGATCCTGAAGATTGCTGCCGCGAACATGCTGCGCCAGCCGGTCATGATCACGAGCACCACGCGCATACGTTGGCCGGCAAATCGGCGCAGCAACTTTCCTGGGTCGGCACGGCACTCGGCTTGACCCTCCACTCGCTGCTCGACGGTCTGGCGCTGGCCGCCGCAGTCGAAGCCGGATCCCACAGCCACGCCAAACTGGCTGGGCTTGGAGTTGCCCTTGTCGTAATTCTCCATAAACCGTTCGACGCGATGGCCGTCTCGGCTTTGATGACGGCGAGCGGCAGTTCGCGATTTTCACGACACGTCTTGAACGGGCTTTTTGCGCTGGTCAGTCCCATTGGTGCCGTCCTGTTCTATTTTGGGGCGAATCATTTTGCCGATTCCAACACGGCTTTTCTTGGTTGTGCATTGGCCTTCTGCGCCGGAACATTTCTTTGCATCGCCAGCAGCGACCTGCTGCCGGAACTTCAATTCCACTCGCATGACCGTTTCAAACTTTCGCTCGCCTTGATTGCAGGTTTGTTTATGGCCGTGCTTATCAAACATTTCGAGGCCGGTCAGGACCAACAATCAACGCCGGTTCCCGCTGTCAACTTGCCCGACACTACCAACAGTCCATGAAAGGGGCTGCGAGACAGGCTGGCCATCTCGCCGCGCAAATGTTACGCCATCCGGTGTTCCATGGAACTTCGTGAATTTGCCGGGCGGGTTTTGTTTGCGACGACGCTGGAGGAAAAACTCCTGCGACCGGCGGACATCACCGACGAACGTCCCGGTCCGGCACTCGTGACGCCAGCAGCACCGGGCCGTCCGGCGGAATTGCAATTCAAAGTCACCGGCGAGACCCGTGACAGTTTTCCCGGCACGAAAAATCTTGAGCAAGCGCAGGAACGCGGACGGCTGCTGCACTTTTTTGCAAATCACGAATTGCTTGCGACTGAATTGATGGCACTCGTGCTGCTGAAATTCCCCGATGCACCCGCTGCGTTCCGCAATGGCGTTTTGCAGACGCTCAAGGACGAACAGGAACACACGCAGCTTTACATCCAGCGCATGAAAGAATGCGGGATTCATTTCGGCGAACTGCCGGTAAGTGGTTATTTCTGGCGCTCGGTTGCCGTGATGGAAAATCCGATGGACTACGTTTCCAGCCTGTGCCTGACCTTCGAGCAGGCCAATCTGGATTTCGCCCGGCATTTCGCGCGCGGCTTCGCGACGGTGGGCGACGCCGCGACGGCCACGCTTCTTGAAAAAATTTATCGCGACGAAATCGGCCACGTCGCCTGCGGTCTAAAATGGTTTCGCCGCTGGAAGAATCCCAATGAAAGCGATTGGGAAGCGTTCTGCGACCAACTGAAATTTCCACTCTCGCCGCAACGCGCCAAAGGCATCACGTTGAATGTCGCAGGCCGGCGCGCGGCGGGACTCGATGCGCAATTCATCGCCGAGCTGGACGTTTTTTCGCAATCCAAAGGGCGCACGCCAAATGTTTTTGTTTTCAATCCGTTCGCCGAAGCCTGCATCGCGCAGGGCAAATCGTTCAATCCCACGAAGTCTCAGGCGCAACTCGCGCGTGACCTCGCGAATCTGCCGCAGTTTTTATGTCGGCAGGACGACATTGTTTTGGTGAACCAAAAACCGTCGGTGGAATTTTTGAGCGGAATCAAGCAGGCCGGTTTTCCGTTGCCGGAATTCGTAGAAAAAAGGCTGACGGCAAATCTCACCGCGCGCAAGCTTGGCCGGCTGCGTCCGTGGGCATGGGGCACGGACAGCGTGGAATTATTCGCTCCGCTTTTTGCTAATCTCACCGCCGAAAAACGCAACGCCAACCAAAGTTTCAATCCGGGCATCGCGCAACTTTATTCCAAAGCCTGGAGCGTGGAATTTTTGCGGAAAATTCTGCGCACAAAAAACGAAATTCCCGGATGGCTCTGCGCTGAAAGCGAAATCGGCACCCCCGTGAATTCACTTGCTGAAGCACTCGCCGCAATTGCTGCGATTCGCCGGCGCGGTCATCATAAAATTGTCATCAAGGAATCGTTCGGCCTCGCGGGCGGCAATGCGATGCGATTGTTTGAACCGGAAGTTTTAGAAACACATCGGCGCTGGATTGTAAATGCGGTTGGGAACCGCCTACAACTCGTCGTCGAGCCGTGGTTGGAACGCGAATTGGATTTTTCAGTTCAACTGGAAATGATGACCGACGGTTTGAAACTGTGCGGCTACACCGGTTTAATTAACGATTACCAGGGCCGGTTCCAAGCCAACGCCGACTCGCCGGGCCACCAGAAAAAAATCCCCGCGAACTTGATTGAGCTTTTTCCCGAGCCGCCGGACATCGCGCAACGGCTGCACCAGTTTTACACGGACACTTTTGCGTTGCTGGAAGCGGAGTTGCGCCGCGCGAATTTTCTTGGCCCGGTTGGGATTGACGCTTTTGCTTATCGCGGTGCAGACGGGAAAATCCGGCTTAAACCCATTGTCGAAATGAACCCGCGCTACACGATGGGGCGCTTGACGGTGGAATTGATGAAGCACGTCGCGCCCGGCAGTCACGGTTTGCTCCGGCTCGTCAACCGCAAACAGGCGCTCGCCGCAAGTTTTGTAGATTTCGTGACCTACGCCCGTTCGTTGAGTGAGCGCTTTCCCATCCGGCTCAAAGGCGAACCTTCACCGAGAATTCGCGAAGGCACAATTTGTCTCAACGACCCGGCACACGCACAAGTTTGTCTCGCGGTGTTTCAAGTTGCTCACAGTTCCGGCAGGCAAACGGATTTTGATTGAAATGATTGGTTTGAAAACAGTTCGCCGCAGATTCAAATTTCAAACTTCTCGCCGGACTTGCGCGCATCCGCGCTTCCGTTGAATATGGCCGCCAATGAACTGGCTCGAACATGTTTCCAGATTCTGGCCGCACTTCGCCGCCGGATTTGATCTGCTCGCCTGCCTGCTCGCGTCCAGCCACGCCCTGCTCCACAAACGCGACACCCGTGCTGCAACAATTTGGATCGGTGTCATCTGGACGCTGCCCGCGCTTGGTCCCCTGCTCTACCTCGTGCTCGGTGTCAACCGCATCCGCCGCCGCGCCATTAAACTCGGCATGCATAAAACCGTCAGCCGCCCGGTGCCCGAAGACCTTGGCGAACCGCAGCATGACGGTGCGGAACATCTGAAACTGCTCGCCCGCGTCGTCGGGCGCGTGGTGAAACGTCCGCTGACGCCCGGAAATAAAATCCAGCCGCTCGTCAACGGCGACGAGGCATTTCCCGCAATGCTCACCGCGATTGAATCGGCGAAAAAATCCATCACCCTTTGCAGCTATATTTTTGACAACGACGAAAGCGGACATAAATTTGTCGCGGCACTCGAACGCGCCGTCCAACGCGGTGTGGAGGTGCGCGTGTTGATTGACGCCGCCGGCACGCGTTATTCATGGCCGCCCATCACTTGGAAATTGCGGCACGCGAAAATTCCGTTTGGAAAATTTCTACCGTCGTCGCTGCTGCAACCCTGGCGTGTCGCGACCATCAATCTTCGCAACCACCGCAAAGTCCTCGTCGTGGACGGTCAAACTGCCTTCACCGGCGGCATGAACATCCGCCACGGCAACGTGCTGGCCGGCAGACCCAAAAGTCCCGTTCAGGATTTGCATTTCCGCGTCGAAGGCCCGGTCGTGACACGCTTGCAGGAAGTCTTCGTCAACGATTGGGCGTTCACCACCGGTGAAATTCTCGAAGGCGAACTGTGGTTTCCTGAATTAAAAGAATCCGGCAATGTCATCGCCCGCGTCATCACCGACGGGCCGGATGCGGACTTTGACAAATTGCGCTGGACGCTGCTTGCCGCGCTCGCCGAAGCGCAAACGTCCGTGCAAATCGTCACGCCATATTTTTTGCCGGACATCCCGCTCGTTTCCGCGCTGAACCTCGCCGCATTGCGCGGCGTGCGCGTGGACATCATTCTGCCCGCAAAAAACAATCTGCCGTTTGTGCATTGGGCATCGCGCTCGCTGTGGTGGCAGGTGCTCGAACGCGGCTGCCACATCTGGCTCACGCCGCCGCCGTTCGACCATTCCAAGCTGATGATCGTGGACGGCCACTGGGTTTTCCTCGGCGCGGCCAATTGGGACGCGCGCAGTCTCCGGCTGAATTTCGAGATGAACGTTGAATGCTACGGCCGCGATTTCGCCGACGAAATGGAACTGGTCATTGAGAAGAAAATCCACGGCGCGCACGAAGTGACTTTGACTGAAGTGGACGCACGGACGGTTCCAGGAAAATTGCGGGACGCGATTGCGCGGCTGTTCTCACCATTCTTGTGAATGAGCTAAAACACAAACATTCACCTTCCCAACCGTCCTCCGGACTCCCTCGTGTGGAAAAACTTTTTCCTCACGTTTTGTTTTGGCAAGCACGCCATTCGCGGATTAACTATCCGCCATGCAAGTCGTCCTTGATTATTTGAAACACAACCAAACCCGCTTCGTGGCCGAGTTGTGTGAACTGCTCCGTTTCCCCAGCGTCTCCGCGCAGCCGCAGCACAAAAAGGATTTGCTCGCCTGCGCCGAATGGCTCGTGAAACATTGCCGCCAAATCGGGCTGGAAGCAAAAATCTGCCCGACCGCTGGCCATCCCATCGTGCTCGCCAAAACATCGCGCATGAAAAGCAAAGCGCACCGTCCGCACTACATGGTTTACGGCCATTACGACGTGCAGCCCCCGGAGCCGCTCGACTTGTGGCACACGCCGCCGTTCGAGCCGCGAATTGAAGGTCGCTCACTCTTCGCGCGCGGCAGCACGGACAACAAAGGCCAGCACTTCGCGCATCTTAAGGCCGTCGAAGCCTATCTCAAGACCGGCACGCCCCTGCCCTGCGATTTGACCTTTGTCATCGAAGGTGAGGAAGAAGTCGGCAGCGCGAACCTCGCAAAATTTCTCAAAACCCATCGCGCGGAATTGAAATGCGACGTCATCGTCGTTTCCGACACGGGAATGCCCAGCCCGAAACATCCCGCGCTCACTTATGCGTTGCGCGGCATCATCGCATTTGAGATCACCCTGCGCGGGCCGTCGCGTGATCTGCACTCCGGCATTTTCGGCGGCGCGGTGGACAATCCCGCGATGGCTTTAAGCCAGTTGCTGGGCAAGCTCCGCGACAAAAACGGGCGCATCGCCATTCCGGGATTTTATGACGACGTCGTGCCGTTGACCGCTTACGAACGCAAGGAATTTTCCCGCCTGCCGACTAACGACGCCGAACTCCAGAAACTGCTCGGCGTGAAAAAACTTTTCGGCGAACGCAGCTTCACGCCCACCGAACAACGCAGTGCGCGTCCGACCTTTGAAATCAACGGACTGACGAGCGGCTATCAGGGTGCCGGCACCAAAACCATCGTGCCCGCGTGGGCGCGCGCGAAAATCACCTGCCGCCTCGTGCCCAACCAGAATCCGGCGCGCATCCGCAAAGTGGTTTGCGACCATATCAAAAAGATTTGCCCGCCATCCGTGCGGATGGAAATCGAAGCCGGACACGGCGCGGAAGCCTATCTCGTTTCGCCAGCGAGCGCGCAGGCACAGGCGGCGTTGCGCGCTCTGCGTCAGGCGTTCAACCGCGAACCGGTGTTGATGCGCGAAGGCGGCTCGATTCCGATTGTGAACGACTTCAAGAAAGTTCTCGGCGCGGATACGTTGCTGCTTGGCCTCGGCCTGCCGGAAGACAATGCCCATTCGCCCAACGAAAAATTCAGCCTCGACTGTTTTGAAAACGGCCAGCGCATGAGCGCGCTGTTGTGGCAGGAGTTAAGCCGTGGGTAGGCTAGGGCACGGAGCGGATGCGCCAGAAATTGTTGGTGGCGGGATTGGGCGTGTTGGTGAAGACCAGAGCGCCACCCGCGCCGGCGGGATTGGTGGCCTGCGGCAACCAGTTGGGCGGCGACAGGCTTGCCGACCAGTCCAGCGCGTAGTTCGTTCCGGCGATGCCCACAAAGGACAATTGCATGTCGCCCGTGCCCAGAAGCTGGCCGGAGATTTGATTGTAAAATGGATTAACGACAATTTGCTGGGGTTGGTCACATCGCAAACAACGTGTGGAAATACTTGCTCCCGCCGAACAGCCAGATGACCGCCGCCACCGCGATATAAGGGCCGTAGGGCATCCGTGACGACCATTCACGGCGACCCAGCAGAATTAGAATGATTCCTGCCGCCGCGCCGATGAGCGAACTGACCATCAGTGAAAAAATCGTGCCCTGCCAGCCGATGAACGCGCCGATGGCACCCATGAATTTCACGTCGCCCAGACCCATCGCCTCGCGCGGCAAAACGATTTCCGCGCTGACCGCCTCCAGATGTGCCACGTCTTCGGGACTGATTTTTTCCCCGCCGATTTCCAGTGCCGACACCGAGAGCCGCACAGTCACGTCCTTGTAGCAGCGATCCACCAGTTCCACCATCCGCGCCTGCAAAACGACCGCGTCCGACTTGCGGTAAAATAATTCGTCGTAGGGAATTTCCCGGTGCGGCAGGCACAACGCGGTTTCGGTGAAATGAATGATCGTATCCGGCGGCAGCTTCAACTTCTGGCGGCCAAACAATAATTTTCCCAAACGTAGAATGGCATAGATGATTCCCGCGCCAACCGCCACGCCGATCAGACTTTTCAACATCCCCTCCGCCAGCGTGTTCGCGCCGTGCAATGACGGCACCAAAAATGACACGGCAAAGCCAACGACAATTCCGCCCAAGGTGATTTCGTCGGGGATGATGAAATGCTCGAAGTCAATGAACGTTGCACAAATCAGGCCGGCGAGAAAGATGGCATAGACCAGCGCGAGGGCGAGCGATGGCAGCGGATGTTTGGTATCGCCGAACGCGAGCCAGCAGCTCAAAAATGCCGCACCCGTCAGCAGTTCCACGATAAAGTAACGCGGCGTAATCGGCGCGCCGCAATTTTTGCAGCGACCGCGCAGCGCAAGCCACGTCACGAGCGGGATGTTCAGGTAAAATGGAATTGAATATTTGCAGTATGGACAGTGCGACGGCGGCGAAACAACGCTCAAATCCAGTGGCATCCGGTAAATGCACACGTTCAAAAAACTGCCGACGATGCAGCCGAGCGCGAAAAATGTCAGTGACCAGAAATGAAACGGCACGACCGACCAGTTGTGTGCATTGAAGATTGCGTCAATGCCCATAAATGTTTTGTTCCACCGCGCGGCGCATTACGTCGCGCGGTGCCGGTTTGCCCGTCCAGATTTCAAACGCCTTCGCGCCTTGATGCAGCAACATGCCGAGGCCGTTCGCCGTTTTGCAGCCGGATTTTTTCGCGGAGGCGAGCAGTTTCGTTTCCGCCGGACGATAAATCATGTCATAAACTGCGCGCGCCAGCTTCAATGAAAATTGGTTTTCATCCAGCGGCGATGAATCGTCCGCCTTCAAACCGAGCGACGTGGCATTCAAAATCAGATCCACGCTTGCTTTTGGATAACCGACTGAAATTTTCACGGATGGAAATTGTTTTTTGATTTCACCGGCAATTTCTTCGGCTTTGCTTTGGGTGCGGTTGACAAGAAACAGTTCCGCGACATTTCCCGACGCGAGTTTCAAAGCCGCCGTCCGCCCTGCTCCGCCCGCACCAAGCAAGAGAACTTTCGCCCCGCGCAATTCCGCCGATAAATCTTCGCGCAATGAATTTGCCAGACCGTCGGCATCTGTGTTGATCCCGACCGCGCGGTTTTTTCCAGCTGCGGCCGGCGTAAATTTGATTGTATTCACCGCGCCCCATATTTTAGCCGAGGCATCCAGTTCATCCATCATGTTCACCGCGAGCAATTTATGCGGCACGGTGAGATTTAACCCGGCAAAACCCATCGCTTTTGCGCCTTCAATGGCGGCGCGCAGATTTTTTGGGCTCACTTCAAATGCAAGGTAGCGCCAGTTCAGGTCAAGCGCGGCGAACGCGGCGTTGTGCATCGCTGGCGAGGCGGAATGGCGGATGGGCGAACCATAGATCGCGCACAAGCGCGTGGCGGCGTTGATGGCGGATTGAACCGGTTGTGACACGCGCAATTTATATTCGGCAATGGCAAAAGTTTAAAGCGCAAACTCCACGGACGAAAATGAGAAGGAAAGACCAACTGTCGCGTTTTGCCGCCACAGTCTTTGGTTGACTCGTTTGTATTAATTGTTATTAAACCAAGGTTCAAAGTTTTATGTCCATGAAAAAATGAACGCCTTTGATTTTTCAATCCTTTCTTCCCTCAACCGTTTTGAGGGTCAATACCTTTCATTTGATGGAGCGGTGGTTTCTCTGTCTAATAACGGCTTCTTGAGAGGCGGCATTGTAGCTGCCTTGTGCTGGTGGGCTTGGTTCAAGAACGGAGAAGACAAGGAAAAAACAAGGACGCGCGCGAAGTCATCATTTCTACGATGCTGGCCTGCTTTGTCATAATTCCGTTCGTCAGGTTGGTGGTGTCGGCCTTTCCGTTCCGGGTCAGGCCGCTAAACGACCCCACCAATGGATTACACTTCCCGGCCACGTATATGGACTGGGTAACCTGGAGTTCCTTTCCCAGCGACCACGCGATTATATTCTTCGCGCTCACCACCGGTCTTTTCTTCATTTCCCGTGTTATGGGATGGATTGCCTTGCTAGATTCTGTGTTTCTGGTTTGTCTGCCGAGGATTTATTTGGGAATCCACTATCCGACCGACATCTTGGTTGGGCGGCGATTGGTGTCGGCACGGGTTTCTTGGCCAACCAAAAAGCCGTCAAAAGCTTCGTTGTCAAGGGCACCTTCCGGTGGATGCAAAAGAGCCCCGGCTCGTTTTATGCGTTCTTTTTCCTGTTCATGTATCAAATCATGGTGCTTTTTGGGGATCTTCGTTATGTGGTAAACGCAGCCATAAAAACACTCCTTAAACTTTGCGCCATTAAATACTTTTGACGAAACAGCCAGCAACATCATAAACTTCATGCATGCTAAAACATAGGTTTGTGTTTTGTCATCAAAGAATAGCCAAACCAACATTGAAAGTTATTGCCATGACCAAAAGCCTCATTGAAACACCTGATTCGGGAACCCGCCAGATCCTGCATCGGCTGGCAACATTCATACTGGCGCTGGTTGCGCTCGCGACCATCACAGGTTGTCAGACCGAAGATTCCGCTATCAACGCGTCCGCCAAACACGCCTCCGACAAAGCCTCCGACACCAACCAGTCGGTCATCTTGGGTGAAGGGGATGTGCTGAAAATTACTTTCCCGGGATCTCCAAGCCTGAACACCATCCAAACGATCCGAAACGATGGGATCATTTCCCTGCCGCTGGTCGGGGAAATCAAGGCCGCCGGGCATACACCAGCCGAGTTAGATCAAAAGTTGATGGATTTGTATGAGTCGCAACTGACGACCAAGGAGGTTTCCGTGGAGGTGCAGAGCGCTTCGTTTCCGATTTATGTTACCGGGGCAGTGCTCCGCCCGGGCAAAATTATGTCAGACCATCCGATTACCGCCCTTGAGGCGGTGATGGAAGCGGGCGGGTTTGATTACATGAAGGCCAACACGAAGGCCGTCGTGGTGATACGCAAGGAAGCAGGCGGCACGAAGAACTACACTTTGAATTTGAAGGCCGTGATGGATGGACAAACTGGCGAGCCATTTTATTTGAAACCTGCCGACATCGTGTTCGTTCAGGAGAAATTCAACTGGTTTTGATCTCCGGTGGCAGAAAACATTCAACTAGTAACGGTAGCCGATGTTGAACCCGAACTGGCTGCTGGTAAAGCCCAGCCCGGATTGGGCGGTGCTGTTGTCGCTGTAATTGTAGAACAAGGCGACCGTGCCACGTTTCAAAAATGTAGTGCTCAATTGGACATTGACCGAATAATAATCGGCAGCGTCGTTGGCGGAAGCTCTACTCGCGGCGGCAATGTAATTGTTCCAGTTATATCCGGCACTCACGTCCAGATAAAATTCCCCCAACAACCGCTGGTTTAAGTCCGCATTAACGCTGGTGATTTCATTAATCTGGTTTTGATAATAGGACGGGCTCACCACCCGGTTTGCGCCCACGGAAAGTTTTGTCTGATCGAAGGGCTGATATTGGATGGAAGCTCCAAAAATCGGATTGACCAAAGGATCTCCGCCTCCATCTGTGAACTGCGAGAATTGCGCGCCACCGCTGACCTGAAAGCTGATCTTGTCCGTGGCACGCCAACCAAACCGGCCTTGGAATTGTTCAAAAACCATGTCGGGACTTGAGTCCACATAGCCGATACCCGCACCGACGCCCGCGGTCAATCGCGGCCAAAACTGGTAGTTCAGCCAGTCCAACGTCAACCATTCGCGGGAACTTTGAAAACCGTCGGGGAAAATCAAAGTCTGGTTAAGCCCCAAATCCACCGACATTTTGGTGTTGAGCTGACAGGAAGCCGTGAGGGCGGTCAAATAATTTTGTTGTCCGGTCTGCGTGCCCGTTTGAACCTGCGGCGAGGACGAGTAGGTGAAACTTTGCGAAAGCCCGAAAGTCCAGTTCTCATAAGATGCCCCGCCGGTCAAAGCGACCGACTGCCCGACATTGTTTTTAAAATTTTTGTCTGAATAAAAAGTAAAGATGGGCGTGTAATCCAAAGTCCAATGCGGGCTTAACACCAGAAGAATGCCGGGGGCAAATGCCTGGACAATCGTGTCTTGTTTCTGGCCAGGAATAGATTGAATGCCGTTGCCGTAAAGAAACTGGTAAAACATGTGAGGACGCAGTGTGACCGGCCCCAGTTGCAGCGGCTGCACTTCATCTGGAAAACTTGAGATTGGATTTTCCGGCGAGAAAACCTGCATCTCGTCGGGAGCGGATTCCAGCACGGCTGGCGGCGTTAACGAAACCGACGGCGGCGGCGCAACCACCTGTTGCGCCCCGGCCGTTTCAGAAAGAGCGAAGAGGCTGGTCAGCGTGACTTGAACCAGCCGCCACGTTTTTTTTCTTTTGCCGGTAAAGATAATCAGTTTTCTCATTTTAAGTTTCACAATTTAATCCCGGTTCAAAATGCTCTGTTTAAGCTTTCCAAACTTGTCCCGGCTTGGTCACCACACCGTCCATGGCATTGCGAGTGTCCACGATACACGACGACCAGTCGGCGAGCTCACGGTAGCTGACGGATTGATGATGGGTGGAAATAATCACTACGTCAAATTTTTGCACCGTCTCGCGGTTCCAGTCCACCGAACGCGTGCCTGTCCAATGTGCGTGTTCTCGTGTCGGACGAATAACCGGCACATACGGATCATAATAAGAAACCTCCGCGCCGCGCGACTTGAGAATTTCCATTAAAAAGTAACTCGGTGATTCGCGTTCGTCATCCACGTTCGGTTTGTAGGCGAGGCCAACGATCAATACGCGGCTGCAGTTCACCGATTTGCATTGTGCGTTGAGAGCTTCCGCCGTACGGTTCACAACATGCATCGGCATCGCGGTGTTGATCTCGCCGGCCAGTTCGATGAAGCGCGTGTTCTGGCCAAATTCGCGCGCCTTCCAAGTGAGATAAAACGGATCAATCGGAATGCAATGGCCGCCCAATCCAGGGCCGGGATAAAACGCCATGAACCCGAACGGCTTCGTCTTCGCCGCGTTGATCACTTCCCAAACATCAATACCCATTGCGCTGTAAATAACTTTCAGTTCATTCACCAAGGCGATGTTCACGCTGCGGAAAATATTTTCCAAAAGTTTCGTCGCCTCGGCGGCGCGACAGGAAGAAACCGGCACCAGAGTTTTGATGGCGTGTCCGTAAAGAGCCTTCGCGTGCTCAAGACACACGGGCGTATAACCACCGATGACTTTTGGAATAATTTCAACTTTGCTCTGCGCGTTGCCGGGGTCTTCGCGCTCCGGCGAAAACGCCAGATGAAAATCCGTACCCGCTTTTAACTTCGATCCCGCTTCGAGAACCGCGCGCAAATCTTCGTCGGTCGTGCCAGGATAAGTCGTGGATTCAAGGACAACCAGCATGCCTTTTTGCAAATGCGGAGCGATGGCTTTGCCCGTCTCAATGATGTAGGAAATATCCGGCTCGCGATTTTTATTCAGCGGTGTCGGCACGCAGATGATGACCGCCTCGGTTTCCTTCACGCGGCTGAAATCAGTGCTGGCTGAGAGTTTTCCCGATTTCGCTTGTTCGGCGATAGTCGAGGATTCGATGTGTTTGATGTAACTTCGTCCTTGGTTCAGTGACTCTACCTTGGCCGCATCAATGTCTAATCCCAAAACCGTGACTCCCGTCCGCGCGAATTGAAGCGAAAGGGGAAGCCCGACGTAACCTAATCCAACGATTGCTATTTTCATGGTGAATTATTGTACAAGTATTGACTAAGTGGCAGTTGCAAAAAAGTTAATTCAACTGACCGAGAACACGCCCCGCAATCTTTTCGCCAATCGCAAGTGATGCGGTGGCCGCAGGCGATGGCGCATTTACCACGTGCAGGATGCCAGGCTGCTCTTCAAAATGAAAGTCCTCAACCAGTTTTCCGTCCGGCATCATGGCTTGTGCACGCACGCCGGAACCGCCGGTTTCGAGGTCGTCTTCACGGATTTCAGGTACGAGTTTTTGGAGCGAACGGCAAAACTCCCGCTTCGAAAGTGAACGGCGGATTTCATAACCGCACATGCTCGGATATGCCGCAAGAAATTTCCATAAACCCGGAAAGCAAAGGGATTCGGCAAGATCGCGCACATTGATGGTTGACCAGCGATAACCTTCACGGGCAAACGCTAGCACGGCATTCGGCCCGGCTTCGACACCACCGTGAATTAGCCGGGTAAAATGAACGCCAAGAAATGGAAATTTCGGATCAGGCATGGGATAAATCAAATTACGGACGAGATGCTGCCGCTCTTTTTTGATTTGATAATACTCGCCGCGAAACGGAATAATTTTTGCCGACGGCTTTTGTCCCGACGCACGGACGAGACGGTCGGAGTGAAGTCCGCCGCAGGTGACCACAAACCGCGAGTGAAATTCATCGGCGGAAGTTTCGGCGATCCATCGGCCTGAATTGGAAACCAATTTGTGCAGCCGCGTGTTGAGGCGGATTTCTCCACCCTTTTTACGAATCAGTTCGCCGAGTTTTTCGCAGACTGCCGGATAATCCACGATGCCTTCCTGCGGCACATGAATCGCAGCGGTGCCAGCAGCGTGCGGTTCAATTTCCTTGATCTGCTCCGGCGTCAATTTGCGCAGGCCGCGCAAACCGTTGGCGATGCCGCGTTGCCAGAGGTTTTCCAGCCGTGGCAATTCACGTTCGTCCGTGGCGACAACAATCTTGCCGCATTGTTCATGGGCAACGTCATGTTCGCGGCAAAAGGCAATCATCTGTTGAAGGCCGCTGACACTAAGTCTGGCCTTCTCTGTTCCTGGCTTGTAGTAAAGGCCGGCGTGAAGCACACCGCTATTGTTGCCGGTTTGGTGAACAGCGAGCCTCGGTTCCTTCTCAATCAGCAAGACCCGCATTTTCGGCCTTGTTTCCAAAAGTTGAAAGGCTGTGGCTAATCCAACAATTCCTCCACCTACAACAACTAAATCATAATTCATCACGTGTTCCTATGATTCCAGTCCGGGCAAACTAATTCTCGACTATTCTTCAAACCGCCATGCCGAGGCGAGGCCGCTTACCCTGGTTTGGGTGATCCAACTGCGGACGACGATGAATTTATTATTCCGCGCCGCTCAGATTCAGTTGGCTGAAAGATAAAGCGGGCATAAGTGTATGCGATTGCTTCGCCAATGATTTCCCGAACACCTTCACTGTAATGCCACCATTGCTTCGCATCATAATCCGGACTGGGAACCGAAATGACGCCAACCTTTACGTCGTCACCGAATGCCTTTTGAAATAGAAGGCGTGTGCGGCGTGCGTGCGCGCCCTCCGTAAGGACATTAATACTATGCAAAGGCATATTGTGTTCGTTCAGCCAGTTTCGCAATGCCACTGCAGAACCATAAGTTCTATCTCGATCCATTTCACGCGATGGAATCATTTGCAGGGATTCAGGTGGCACACCGAACTTCCTTAAACGGCCGGCACCAACGCTTGCCAAAGTGCAAGCGTCAGATATGTAACCCCCGCTTCCCTCCACTGGACCGCCAGTTGTGAATACCCGCTCGTAGTGACCATCCTTGAATTCCTTCACGGCCATCTGAATGGCATACCCATGTATCCAGCCCTCCACCACCAGATTGTTTGAATCCACACGATGCGTTTCGGCTAGAAAAGGATGAATCTCAAGCCCTATCAAACCAAATACTGCTAATGCGATAACTGCAACCACGAGACATCCAAACCAAGATAGTCCCCAACGTTCTTTTTTGGTAAATATCACCCAAAATCTAGCATGACTCCGATTGGGTAAAGAGGATGTGAGCGCTTGTGGCATGGATTTTTAGTCAGGTTTGGCTAGAAGGTTCACTTAGAGTAGTATGCAAACACGCTGGTCGCCATCAAACACCAAGATCGCCAACGGCACAAAAAACAAGTGCCAGCCTGCGGTTTGATCCAGACCACCGAAATCCACTCACACGCTTTGCAACCACATATATACCAATCTAATATACTAGAAGCCATCTCATAAATATGAATTTCGCCATTTTTCGATGTTTTCGGGCTTTTCGGGCTTTTATGTTTATGAAATGGCTTCTACATAAATTCAAAAAATGCGATACCCATCCAAACCAAAGCCACAAAATCACGTTTTTACAAATTCAGTCAAAAAGAACATGTTCCGCATGCCTTTGGCATTAAGAATATATCCCATTGGCCAGCTGACCACGCGCAAGGTCATACCCAGATAAATCCAGTTAACAATCTCCACCGCAGCGCCGAACTGTGTAGAATACATGATGACAAACAGGGCGAAAGCCAGAGTCGCAATGGCACCGGGCCCTGCGATAAGTATGCCCACTTCAGCCTGTTCATTGAACAGTCGGTTGTATTCAGTATCAGTCATCGCGCCGACGGTCACTCCAGTTGGCCCAAAAATGAGAGCCGCAGCCTTTGTTCGCACATCACGGAAGGCAAGATTTAATATGGTGGAACTGCCAATCAACGCCAAAGACTTGAGAATCTCTCCGTGTGTGCTGTTGGAGTTTTACCCATTATCAAAAAATAACGGTCAATATCCCCGTTTGTAAAATAAATAAGGAATCAACGCCGTTTCCACCACGCTTGGCAAAGGATCCTGAAAACTGAACACTGATTCGATGTTAAATGTGGTGATGGATTTTAAATATGCCCAAGGACTTGATTGCCGCCCCAGAACGGACAGGATGCCGACAGGAAAATCTGTCGCAAGGCGGATCCAAGAAATTCCGGGTCTGGCCCGGGCCGGCTGAACATTTTCGCCGATTTGATCTTCGAACAACATGCGTGAGAAATCCACGCCGGCTGCCGCTCCGAGCGCATGATAACCCCACGTTCGCGCATTCACGTCCAAGAGTTTATAATGTCCATCCCGTGGGTCGAGTCTAAACTCTATCTCAACAAGTCCGTAGTAATTGATAGCACGCAGAAATTGTTGAGCGCTTTGTTCAATAACAGGCAAATCAATGCTTTCAACGAATGACGATGAACGGCCTAACTGGGGAGGATGCGATCGGATATTGTGTGTTGTCATTGCCCCGATCGCGCGACCCGCTTTAAAAAATGCGCAGTAACCATACTGCTGTCCACTGCCGCCCGGTATTAGATCTTGAATCATAAGTTCGCCGGCTGGAACAAAGCTGGAAGCATCTATGAACCGACTTATCAGTTCCTCACGGCTGTCGGCTCGCCAGGCTTTGGCCTTTGTAGTGTAAACAAAATGCTCCTTGATCGCTGGTTTGATGATCAACGGAAACGCAGCATCGATTTGCCCTAAATCTTCAACAGTTTGCGGGAACCACGTTCTTGGAATAAGGATGCCTAGTTCACGGGCCAACTTATAAGTGTTTCGTTTATCCCAAGCCCACTTTACGGTGTCCCAACCGGCTGTAGGCACCCGAAACCAACGAGACAAAATTTCCTTGTGACGAGAGAATGCCGCCACTGTTTCATCTCGGGTCGGGTATAGTATCCAATCCTGCAGCTTCAGCCGCCGACCAACATCCAATACAGCCGTAATCGTCTCCTGCTCGTCGCGGAGATTTTTTACACGGACAAAATGCGTAACGTATCGTGAATAACGGGCAATTGAATGCTCGTCATCAATAACACAGACCGGGAATCCGCGACGACCCAGGCTGCGCGCAATCCCAAGCCCCTGATAGTCACCGCCAATCACGACCCCACCTACACCGTTCAGTCGCCTTGGCAGTGTTGGCTCGGTGACCTCGTGAACAGGTGAATTCATAGTTGCTTTCAAGTGCCTCTTACTTTACGGACGCGATCCTTCCGGTGAGAGCTTGGACACAATAATAAGCCCCAGACACAAATCGTGCCACGGGTCCGAAACTCCAAGCTGCCGGTGCTCCGAGGAAGTGGAGTCCTGAAACTGAAGACTCCAAACCGGTCTTCAGTTGCGGATAGCCATTCACCCGGTCAATCTCGTTTACCAGTTGCGGATCGAGAAAAGAATACTTGGCAATGTCAATTCGATAGCCGGTGGCAAACAGAAGATGATCCACCTTCCGCTCGCTTCCATCGGTGAGTGTCACATGAGCCTGGTTGGCAGCGGGCCTGGCAGACTTTACATAAACTCCTGTTTGTATGGGTATGTTCTTCACACGATCTATCAACCATCCCGAACCGGCAGGACGTATGGCACGCTTTCCGACCCAATTCTGAATACTTCTTGGAAAAAGACGAAGGTAATCGGGCCTGGCTGTCAACTGACTCATCCCCGCCGGTCCGACATCCCTGGGAGAATAAAGTAAACGTCCGATTATCCCTTTATGGAATCGTGTGCCGCTTAATCTGAGCCAGCGAACTTGAGGATTGCGAACAGCGATTTCCACGCTTGCGCCACCTTCGTGCAACAGGGCGGCGGATTCAAGCGCGCTCTGGCCGGCACCGACCACCAAGACACGCTTGTTCACAAACCGGGCTAAATTACTGTGATCGCAACTATGTGAAACCAATGCGGATGGCAGCCCGTCGGCTTCCGGCGGACGCCACGCAAATGGTGCGATGCCCGTGGCAACAACAACCCGGCGGGAAGTCATCACCTCGCCATCTTCCGCCGTCACTTGAAAACCGCTGCTTGTTCGCTGAACACGTTTGATGTTCCGTGGGTCAAGATCCGCTACACCTTGCTTTTGAAACCAGCGTCCGTAATCAACAAAACGATCCAGCGGGATAGGTTTGGATAGATTATTGCCGCTGGCGGCAACATAGGCATCGAGAGTTAGTGTCCCATTGGGGTCGGCAATGTGTGACGCTTTCCAAGGGGAGCGTAAAAACATGCCCGCAGGCATGTTCTGTTCCCAAAACGTCATTGGCTTGCCAAAAGCACGCACCTGAAGCCCTCGAATCGTTTTTAAGTGGACAGCAGCGGAAAGACCGTATGGTCCCGCACCAACGATCACGACATCATAATTTTTCATAGACTGGTTTACTCGGACTATTCCAAAGCTAAACGGTTTTAGTTTAGCACTACGCGGTAGAAGCGGCTGTTGAAACTGGCGATGTTTGAATCTTCAAAACTAAACACTCCGTTTGCACCGGCAGTCGCAGTCCCTATGCTCTGCCAGTTTATCAAATCAGACGATGCTTGAATCGTATAAATAACCCCCGCAGTTCCGGTTCCGGTGATGAGCGCTTGATTCATGTTAATCAGCACAATGGATGTGATTGTGACTATTCCAGGTGGCGTCACCGTCAAGGCCACGCGATAGAAGCGGCTGTTGAAACTGGCGATGTTTGAATCTTCAAAACTAAACACTCCGTTTGCACCGGCAGTCGCAGTCCCTATGCTCTGCCAGTTTATCAAATCAGACGATGCTTGAATCATATAAATAAC
>Ga0182015_10001089_pt1 | contig 37165 bp, 28 predicted proteins | sample 712P3MmetaG_FD_120478 | JGI IMG/M metagenome (GOLD analysis project Ga0182015, IMG submission 120478) | Permafrost microbial communities from Stordalen Mire, Sweden - 712P3M metaG | ecosystem: Environmental > Terrestrial > Soil > Wetlands > Permafrost | place: Sweden: Stordalen | collected...
CTGCTGAATATGTGCGCATCAATGCGAGCTACCGCACCTGATGTTTTGGGAGCGCCGGCGGTGTCGGGACGCATAGAAACGAATGTTGCGATCGGGCGCAAAAACCGTTTCCGGTTGCAAAAGTAATATATTTTCGAGAGGATTCCACTGACCGCTGAAGTCACGGCCTGCGTCCGCGGTGGCTCGGTCTTCGACCGCCCGTACCAGCCGGTCTCTTCAGTGCGCTCCGCAACTCGCAGTGGGGTTCGAGATAGAAGAGGTGCGCAGGTGAAGAAGCTTTATATCGGTAATCTCCCGTTTTCCGCTACAGAAGAGCAACTCAATGAGTGGTTCGCGCAGGTCGGTGTCACGCCTTCAGGCGTGAATCTTATTCGTGACCGGTTTACGGGTCAGTCGCGTGGATTTGCGTTTGTGGAAGTGTCCAACGATGAAGATGCGGACCGGGCCATCAATTCGCTCAACGGGCAGAACTTTGGTGGGCGAAACCTGGTGGTTAACGAAGCCCGTCCTCAGGCGGAACGTGGTGGCGGTGGTGGCGGCCGACCCGGCGGAGGCGGTGGTGGGTACGGGGGCGGGCGTGGAGCCGGCGGTGGGCGTGGCGGTGGTGGAGGCCGTGGTGGGGATCGAGGCGGCGATCGTGGTGGCGACCGCGGCAACCGGTGGTAGTTCAGTAGATCAATTCTAGCCAGTTCAGATGTCGGTAGTTTTCCTCAAAGTTTTCCGCTGAAATTTTGCGTCCGCAGGTGTCGGTTCCTTGGATTATCTCGTGCGCTAAAATGTGCGTTGTTGCCGATTTTTTCGCCGAGCACATAAGATCGATTTCTTGAATCACCTGCGTTCCGCAAATGTCGCCTAACTCTCCTGTTAAAGCTTCGACTCTTAGCCTGAACCTGCTGACTACAGCCTCTTCCGGCGAAGACTACACCGTCATGTGGATATGGGTTGAGCTGCAAAACAAAATGGCTAATGACGGGTTTGAAACATTGTAAGAAGAAAGCAGCTTGCATCACTGGGATTGTGGCGTATATCTCTAGCTCGCGTGCTTTTTGATCCGCCGTCTAGCGACTGCGAAAAGATCAGCGAACCTAAAGCAAGAGTGAAGCATCCAACGGTTTGAGACCGACGTATTTAACATCAATGGTAGTAAGTAAGTGGCAACGAGCAAAATGACGACCTGGCACAAACGCGATTGGAAGCAATTCTACGAACTGGCGCGCCGCCCGTGGCAGCGTCACCGTCCGCCACGGCCGATTTATCCGACAGGAATAAATCGCGTTCTGCCCGCGGCTGGATTCAGTTTGTCTGAATTGGATGATGCCGGTCTCGATATCGATCTGGCTGAAAGCTTGGGCTTACCGGTGGATGCCGGACGAATTGGCGCCTACGGCCCGAACGTGACGACATTACGCGACTTCGTACGCTCCTCCCGCCAGCCGCTCTAATCCTGCCACAATTCCCTTTGGCATAGAGACTCAACTACATTTGGCGCTTGGCGAGTAGGCGCGTAAAATGAAGCAGCGGATCCTCTGATGGCTGCACCTTTTAATATCCTATCCAACCCGCCAGCAACGCCGCCGCAATTTATGCCGGGTGCACATCCGCGTCCGGACTGGCTACGGGTGAAATTTTTCGGTGGCGAACGCTATCAGGACCTCAAACGGATCATGCGTACACTGGAGTTGCACACAGTGTGCGAAAGCGCTCGTTGTCCGAACATGGGTGAATGTTGGGAACATGGTACGGCTACGTTCATGATCCTGGGAGACATTTGCACACGGGCCTGTGGGTTCTGCGCGGTACCGTCGGGCAAGCCTGCCGGGCCTCCTGATGAGAACGAGCCTTTGCGGGTGGCCGAGGCGGTCGCAAAAATGGGGCTAAGGTATGCGGTGGTTACTTCCGTTAATCGAGATGACCAACCGGATGGCGGGGCGCAAATTTTCGCGCGAACCATTCAGGAAATTCGGCGCAGGGTGCCGGGTTGCAAGGTGGAAGTGCTGATTCCGGATTTTCGGGGCAACTGGGACGCCTTGGATACGGTGCTGGCAACCAGGCCGGATGTGCTGAACCACAACACGGAAACGGTTCCGCGACTTTATCGCCAGGTGCGCAAGGGTGCGCTTTATGAGCGCTCACTGGAGCTTTTGAAACGGGCGAAGACCGCGCATCCGGAAGTTCCAACCAAGACGGGATTGATGCTGGGGCTTGGAGAAGAAAAGGACGAAGTTCTCGCCACCATGCAGGATTTGGCGAATCAAGGCACGAACATTTTAACGCTGGGCCAATATTTGCAGCCGACGCGAGAGCATCTTCCGGTGGTGCGGTACGTCCACCCAGACGAATTTGCGGAGTTTAAGATACGTGGTGAAGGGATGGGGTTCAAACATGTTGAAGCCGGGCCGTTGGTGCGGTCCTCCTACCACGCCTTCGAACAGACTGAGTCCGCGCATAAGGAGTAGCCCTTACCCCTTAACCATCGATTCGCAGAAGGGCTGTAAACAAAAACTGCGCCCTAACAAGGGCGCAGTTTCATATTAATAGCTGAAAAATCAGGAATGAGCTGCTGATGCCGCGGCCGCCGCAGCTTTTTTAGCGGCTTTTGCTGCCGTAGAAGCTTTACGACGACGCTTGGTCTTGGGAGGCGTCGCGGGAGCTTCACCGATCAATTCCGCCGTCATGATGCTGGTCACAAAGAGCTTCGGTCCATGATCGTCGAAGTCCACTGAGGTGCGGTCCATATCGGACGCGGTGACGATTCCGAGGCCGTAAACTTCGTGCTTGATAGTCTGACCTTCCTGCATCGCTTGCACAATGCCCTCCTTGGGTTGGTTCGAACGGCTTGGTTCGGATTTCCGGGTGCCTGAACCAGGTAGGCTGAAGATTGTCGCCCCGATGAGCACTAGAAATGTGTGCCGAGCGACGAACTCAAGTACTAGAGTACATTACTACAAAAAAGGCCAAATGTCCAGGGTATGGAGCGACCCCCCAGAGAGGTTGCTGTCCGTAACAATAATATTACAAAGTAGTTAGAGGATTTCGAGGTCTTCCCACGTTGCCAGACGTTAATCGAGTGCCTCAGGCTGGAGGTTCAGACCACCCTCACCTGCGGCCTTCTTTTCCCAGTACTTCCGGATCCAAGCCTCGAAGCTCTTCCCGGCGGCCGTGTCGCGTCCTGTAAAGGCTAATGCCGAAATATCGGCATAGCAGACCTTGACGCGTTGATTGGAATCTTTGGGAAGCAGGCGCACGAAGCTTGTCGGAAGCGAGGGCCCGGGTATGCGATCAAAGATATAACCCTCTATCCTGGAGCCGTCCTTTAGGTTCAGCGTGACGTCGCCGCGGTAGTCGAAGGCCTTTTCGAGCGCGACGCGTAAATCCTGTTCTGTGGCAAGTTCGGGGATCCAGCCCTCGATGCCTTCGTGAACCGTTCCAGGGGCAACTTCCAATTTATCGGGGTTCTGGGTCGTGTTGTTCACATCTGCGGCTGGACGGATCTTCTCTCGGGCTTCGGATTCACCCGCGGAGCTCAAACTCTCGTCTCCGTCAATTGACCTTTGCTCGCATCGATCTGAACGAGCGGATTGAAGGCATGCACTGGTTTGACCGGCTCATGTAAAAGCGCAAGCGCGTCGGGATCTTCATAATTCCCCGCGAACATGGACTTTACCGTGGTGAGGATGCCGCGCAAGCCACTGAAGGTGTGATCTACGGCAGATGCTTCATAGCCGCTGTGCACCATGCAATTGGCGCATTTGGGATTGCCTGATTCGGTTCCGTAATTGTGCCACGCGGTAGTTTCCAGCAATTCCTGGAAGGTGTCGGCGTAACCGTCCTGCAATAAGTAGCAGGGCTTCTGCCAGCCAAAGACGTTGTAGGTGGGCATGCCCCATGGCGTGCAGGCGTAGTTGCGCTTGCCCATCAAGAATTCCAGGAAGAGTACAGACTGATTGAACCGCCAGGTGGGCTTGCGATTCGATAAGATGGCCCGGAAAAGACGTCGTGTTCGCGCGCGGCCCAGGAAGTGGCGCTGGTCGGGAGCTTTGTCGTAGGAATAACCTGGTGAAAGCATCATGCCTTCGACGCCCACTTCCATCATTTCGTCAAAGAATTTGCGGACGCTGTTGGGGTCGGCGCCATCGAAGAGAGTGGTGTTGGTGGTAACGCGGAAGCCTTGTTTTACGGCTTCGCGAACGCCTTCGATGGCCAGATCGAAACCGCCTTCACGGCAAACTGAAAAATCGTGGTGTTCGCGTTGTCCGTCCACATGGACGGAGAAGGTTAGATACTTGCTCGGCTCGAAGAGGTGCAGCTTTTCCTTAAGCAACAGCGCGTTGGTGCAGAGATAGATATATTTTTTGCGTGCTACCAGGCCTTCCACGATTTTATCGATTTGCGAGTGCATCAGGGGTTCGCCGCCAGGTATAGAGACCATGGGCGTGCCGCACTCGTCCACCGCCTTGAAACATTCTTCCGGTGACAATTCCTTTTTTAAGATATGCGCTGGGTACTGGATTTTGCCGCAGCCGGCGCAAGCGAGATTGCAACGGAAGAGCGGTTCGAGCATCAGCACAAACGGGTAGCGTTTTCGCCGCTGAATTTTTTGTTTCAGGACGTAGGTAGCTACAGTCCACATCTGTGAAATCGGTACTGGCATCGTTGTGCTTACACCTTAAAGATTCAATTTGCTTGCGGCCAGGCTTGTGGTCGCGATACACGTACTCGGACAGAGCTCGTCTTCTTTATTGTACCCGATTGGTGTGATTTTCATCGACCGGGTTTCGGGTATTCGCTGGTCGCAGCTACTCGACCCACCCATTTGAACTCTAAGGTTCATAAGTCCTGTGTTGGCTTGAGCGTACAATCAACGTTTGGCTGGAACACAGCGCGCGAGTCGATATGCCCCGAGAAAACCTCCTCTCGTTATTTCACGACTTCGAAACCTACCGTAACGACATTTCGGTCATTCAAAAACGAGGGTACCGGCGCGAGACTTGGACTTATGCCAAATTGCTGGAGGCCGCAAAAGGTTGCGCGCTCTTCCTCAGGCATAACGAGGTGAAGACGGGCGATCGCGTTTTGCTCTGGGCACCCAATAGTGCTGAGTGGGTTGCGGTTTTCTGGGGGTGCCTCTTGCGCGGAGCCGTGGTGGTGCCAATGGACGAGGGCGCCAGTGCGGACTTTGTGGAGCGCGTCGCGCGTGAGGCTGCGGTCAAGCTGGCTTTTACTTTTGGCAGGGGTGCGTTGGCTGGCGCGGACGCCCTCCAAAAAGGGTTGCAAGTTGTCGGGATGGAGGAGATTGCGGATTCGCTTCAGGGTGCAAATCTGCCAAACGCACGGAACGCTGCTGGCGAACCGAGTGCTGCAAATTACGATTCTTTCTCTGATGTGCCGGTAACGCGAGCGAGCCTTGCGGAGATTTTGTTCACTTCGGGGACAACCTCCGAGCCTCGCGGCGTCTTGCTTACGCATGGCAATTTTTTGGCGAATCTCCAGCCGCTGGAAGCGGGAATTGCTGCGTATCGCAAATACGAACGATGGTTTCATCCTTTGCGGTTCGTTACGCTGGTGCCGCTGAGCCATGTATTCGGACAGTTTATGGCGCTGTTTGTGCCGCCACTGCTAGGCGCGGGCGTGGTGTTTGAATCCTCGGCGACTGCCCCGGAAATTATGCGGACGATAAAGCGCGAACGCGCAACCGCGCTGGTGGCCGTTCCACGGATGGTCGAAATGTTACGCAGTGGAATCGAGCGTAATTTAGCGGCTAGTGGACGAAGCGAATGGGTTGCGCATGCGTTCGAAGCCGCTGCGGGAAAGAAATTTCTTGGGCGCGTGTGGATGTTTCGCCGGATTCATCAACAACTGGGCTGGAAATTTTGGGCGTTCATTTCGGGTGGGGCAGCGTTGGCGACGCGGGATGAAGAGTTTTTTAGCAGGATCGGTTACGCCGTTGTTCAGGGATACGGGATGACCGAAACGGCTTCACTGATCAGCCTGAACCACCCGTTCCGGGCCGCGGCCGGTTCGATCGGCAAAGTTTTGCCGGGACGCGAATTTAAACTGGGCGAGGACGGCGAGATTCTAGTCCGGGGAGAAAACGTGTCGGCCGGGTATTGGGAAGCTGGCCAGCAGCGCGTATCGGAAGTTTCTGAGTGGCTGCACACAGGAGACATCGGCGAACTAGATAGCGAGGGAAACCTTCATTTCCGCGGCCGCAAAAAGAATGTGATGGTCACGCCGGCCGGGTTAAACATTTATCCCGAGGATTTAGAGGTGGTGCTTCGAAAGCAGGCAGGAGTACGTGATTGTGTAGTGGTGCCGATAGAACGCGACGGAAATGCCCAACCGTGTGCAGTGCTGCTGTTGAACATCGGCGAGACAGGCAAAAGTGCAGGTGAATTGCATAATCTCGCTCGTACGATGATCGATCGGGCCAATTCCTCGCTGGCGGAATACCAGCGCATTCACACCTGGGTGGTGTGGCCTGAACTCGATTTTCCACGGACGTCCACTGGGAAGCCGCGACTGGCGGTAATTACGGATCGTGTTAGAGAGTTGCTTGGTCTGGAGAGCGCGCATCGGGAGATTGGCGCGCATGGAGGCGACGAGACTGCTCAGTCTAAAGAAGTTGGCGGACGTGCAAGTTCGAACGAAAGCTTGGACCAGTTGGTGCGCGGTTTTTCGAGCCGTTCTGGAGAACGGATGCCGAGTTTGGAACGGGATCTGAGCTTGACGTCGCTGGATCGTGTGGAACTAATGAGCGCGCTGGAAGAGAAATATCACGTGGAGTTGGATGAGACGAGCTTTTCAAATGCGAAGAATGTGGCCGATATTCAGACGCTGCTCAATCAACCAGCAGCCCAGCGAGCTGAATTCAGTTATCCGAGCTGGGCGCAAAGCTGGCCTATCCGTGCGATCCGGCTGGCGGTTTACTATGCGGTGGTCTGGCCGGCAACCAGTTTGCTGGCACATCCTCGAGTGATCGGCAGAGAAAATTTGTTAACACTTCGCGGGCCGACGCTTGTGGTCTCGAACCACGTGACACGGCGTGCTGACATCGGCTTGATCCTGGCGGCTCTTCCAGCGCGTTACAGGAACACGCTGGCGACGGCTATGGGTGGAGAAACGCTTCAAAATATGCGTCAACCGCCGCGCGCGCGGTTTGTCGGTAAGAGATGGGCTTACCAATTGGGGTACTGGTTAGTGACGGCTCTTTTCAACGTATTTCCGCTGCCACAGCGTTCCGGCTTTCGAGAGAGTTTTCGGTTTGCGGGCGAGTCGGTCGATCGCGGCCATAGCATTCTTGTTTTTCCCGAGGGCGAAGTTACACGCGATGGAAGTGTGGGCCCGTTTCAGGGCGGCATCGGTTTGCTGTCGAATAATTTGAGATTACCGGTCGTACCGATGCGATTAGACGGCGTTTGGCAGATGAAACTCGAACACCGGCGCATTGCTCGGCTTGGGGAGATTATCGTTCGGATAGGTGCCCCTATCCACTTTCCTGCGGGTACCGATCCACAAAGTATTGCGCGGACCTTAGAAGATGCGGTTCGGTCACTTTGATCTTAGCAACAGGCCCGCGTCGCTCTTTCGGCAGACGTAATTGAACTGAGGTAAAATGTGGTCGGACGACGATGGCATTGAAAACGACAATCGAAGAAGAACGACCGGTAAAATCGGCCAAGCCTGCGAGGAAAAGTGCCGGAGGCAGCGGTAGGGGCGGGGCTAGCGACAGTGATCGTCAGAGAGTTTTTGAATTATTCCGCCGCTGGGGCTTTTATGAAGCCACTCTGGACCCATTGGGGTTTTTCAAACCGCTCAAACATCCTGAATTAAACCTCACTGGGAGCGCTGCTGAAGAAGCGCGCGCGATTTATTCCGGCACAATCGGCGCGGAGTTCATGCATCTGCCGGAATCGGAAAGGCGAGAATGGATCGCCGAGCGGATGGAAAGCCCAGCATCTCCGGTGGACCAGCAACGCATACTTGAACGCTTAATACGGGCTGATCTTTTTGAACAGGTTTTGCAAGCGCGGTACCTGGGCGCGAAGCGATTTTCGCTGGAAGGGGTCACCTCGCTGATTCCGCTGCTCGACTCTCTATTGGATGTTGCCGGGGAAGAGGGCGCGCAAGAGTCGGTCATTGCGATGAGTCACCGCGGACGCTTGAATGTGATGGTGCACACCGCTTGCAAACCGGCGCACCAGGTTGTTTCCGGTTTTGAAGACGTGGATCCGCGCAGCGTGCTGGGAGCCGGTGATGTTAAATATCACGTCGGCGCTACGGGCGTGTTTGAAACGGCTTCTGGAAAACAGATCGGCGTTCACCTGGTTTCGAATCCGAGCCACCTGGAAGCTGTCGATCCCGTGGCGATGGGGCGTGCAAGAGCCAAGCAAACGCGCCTGGGCGGGAACGACGCCAAGACAGCGGTTGTACCCATTGTGATGCATGGCGACGCGGCGTTTGCCGGGCAAGGTATCTGGGCTGAAACGCTAAATCTTGCGGACTTGAAGGCGTACACGGTCGGCGGCACGATTCACATTATCGTAAATAATTTAATTGGATTCACCACCCGTCCGGTGCAGACGCAGTCGTCGCGATATGCGTCCGATATCGCCAAACGACAATCCGTTCCGGTTTTTCACGTGAACGCGGAAGATCCGGACGCCGTTGTACGTGTGGGAAGAATCGCCGCGGAATATCGGGCCAAGTTTGGCAGCGATGTGGTGGTAGACATCATTGGATACCGCCGTCACGGTCATAGTGAAGTCGATGATCCGACGATCACACAACCGCTGCTCTACGAGCGCATCAAGAATCATCCGCAGCTTTGGAAGCTATATGCGAAGCAGACAGGGATCGATCCCTCAGGAATGGCTGAGCAGATCCGCGCGGAATATGAAGGAGAGCAGAGCAAGGCGCAAGAACTTAAGAAGTTGCCGCACCTGCGCAAACTGCCGGACTACTGGTCACCTTATAAGCGTGGGCGCTACGAACCTGCGTACGAAGTAGACACTGGATTGCCGCTGGAGAAACTCGCAGAAATTACAGATGCACTTTGCCGTGCGCCCGAGGGATTTCACGTTCATCCCAAGATTGTGAAGTTGCTGGAGCAGCGCGCGGAAATGGGACACGGGAAGCGGCCGGTAGACTACGGTTTTGGGGAGGCCCTGGCGCTGGGATCGCTACTTTTGGATGGACATCCGGTCCGCTTAACGGGGCAGGATTCCCAACGGGGAACTTTTAATCAACGGCACGCGATTTTGGTAGATACAGAAAACGAAGATGAATATCTGTCGCTCGCGCACCTCGCGCACCTCGCGCCCCAAGGACCCTTTTGCGAGATTGCCAATTCTCCGTTGTCTGAGGCGGCGTGCGTGGGATTTGAATATGGCTTTAGTCGCGATTACCCGGAAGCTCTGGTGGCTTGGGAAGCGCAATTCGGGGATTTTGTGAATGGCGCACAAGTCATCATCGATCAATTCATCAGCGCCGGCGAGGACAAGTGGGATCTTCCATCGGGACTGGTCATGCTTTTGCCGCACGGCTATGAGGGTCAAGGACCGGAGCATTCCAGCGCACGCATCGAACGATTTTTGCAATTGGCGGGCGAGGACAACATTCAGATCTGCCAACCTTCGACGGCGGCGCAATATTTCCATATGCTGCGCAGGCAAGTGCGCAGGCTGTGGCGTAAACCGCTGATCGTATTCACGCCCAAGAGCATGTTGCGGCATCCGGATGCCGGTTCGCCGATTCAGGACTTCGCCGAACCGCGATTTTTGCCGTTAATACCGGATCGGGAAGTGCAAGACGCCAAGCGCATTCTGATCGCGAGCGGAAAAGTCGGCCACGAATTGCGAGCAGAACGCCGGCGGCGGAACGATACCGAGACGGCCATATTTTTCCTGGAGCAGTTTTATCCGCTTCCGCGTATGGAGTTAACCGCAGCGATCAATGCCCATCCGAACGCGCGCGAGATTATCTGGGTACAGGAAGAGCCGCGCAACATGGGCGGATTTTTCTACGTAGTTCCGCGACTCGAGCGTCTGGCCAAGGAACTCGGATTGCGGCTGCGTTCGGTGAAGCGTTCGAGCAGCGCCAGCCCAGCGACGGGTTCCGCCAAAGCTCACGAGCTGGAACAAAAAACCTTGCTCGCGCTCGCTTTTACTACCCACTCCCACAACTGATCGCCTTGCCTTGAATAGCCGCGCGGCGTTTACATTACGTTCATCTGGATGTCATTCATGGCTCACAATCCGCCTGTCACAATGAATTGTGTCCATCCAATCGCCTAAAGTTCAGAACGGCCCTAATGCCTATCGCAACGCGCCGCTGTACGATACACTGCCGCCAAGCCGTCGCGTCCCCAGCTGCGTCGACATGAAACGTATACTGATTATTGAAGACGACCGCGATATCGTCGAACTGGTTCGCTATAACCTGGCGAATGAGGGATTTCAGGTCAGCGCCGCCTCCGATGGCAACAGCGGTTTGAGCGCGTTGAAGAAGACCCCTCCTGATCTGCTCCTGCTCGACCTGATGCTGCCCAAACTTTCCGGACTTGATATTTGCAGAGAAGTGCGCCGCGACGATTCGCTGAATCGGCTGCCCATTCTCATGCTCACGGCACGCGGGGACGAAGCTGACCGCGTAGTCGGTCTGGAAATGGGCGCGGACGATTATGTAACCAAACCGTTCAGCCCCAGGGAACTAATAGCTCGAGTCAAAGCCCTGTTGCGGCGGGCCGAGCCTGCGACAGATTCTCCACGCGTCATTGAAATTGGCAAGCTGGCGATTGATCCGGCGTCGTATCGGGTCAGCCATTCGGGGAAAGCCGTACCGCTTAGTACTCTGGAATTCCGCTTGTTGTATTATCTTGCTTCGCGTCCGAATCGTGTGTTCACCAGAGACCAGTTACTCGACGCCGTGTGGGGAACAGATCGATTCGTGACGCCGCGCAGCGTCGATGTGTATGTCCGCCGGCTGCGCGAAAAGATCGAACCGGACCCCGAGAATCCGATGCATCTGAAGACCGTTCGCGGAGCGGGTTACCTGTTCGAAACTCGTGCGGCGTAATCTCTTCGCAAAACTCGGATTAACCTTCCTGGCGCTGCTCATCGGTGCTTTGCTCGCGGTGGATTACTTTGCCGAGCGAGCTTTGCGCCGCGATTACGAGCGTACTGCCTACTCCGAACTGGCCGCCGTGGCACGCATCGCCCAAGCGCGCGCGTCGGCGCTGCCTGCACTGCCCCCAACACGTCCTGAAGATCTTGCTAAGCTCAAAGAGTGGGCTGCACAAATCTCCGCCAGCCAGGCACGCGTCACCATTATTACCAGCGACGGCCAGGTCCTGACGGATTCCCAAACCGATTCGGAAACCATGGAAAATCACTCCGATCGTCCGGAGGTGCGCGCCGCGCTCACAAACGGCACCGGCCGAGCTATTCGACACAGCGTCACGTTGAACCGGGACTTGCTTTACTATGCGGTGCGATTTGATCCTACCGCTAGGTTGCCGATCGTTCTTCGCTTTGCTGTGCCGATCGAGACGATGGGCGACGTAGCGCAATCGTTTCGCACAAGCTTGTGGCTCTCTTCCTTTGTCATCTTGCTGATTGCTGGAGCGGCAGGATTGCAGATTTCACGGATGTTTTCGGACCGCGTGGAGCGCTTGAAGGAATTTTCTCGCCGTGTGGCAGATGGGGATTTTCGAGCGATTCCGGCAGACAGTTCTGGAGATGCCCTGGACGCCTTGGGTTCTTCCATGAACCGGACGGCTGCTCGTCTGGACGACACCATTCGAACATTGACAGAGGAGCGGAACCTATCGACAGCGATACTCGGCAGCATGGTCGAGGGTGTAGCTGTCGTGAACGGCTCGGAGCGCCTGCTTTTTGCCAACCGCGGATTTGCCGAAATCCTAGGGTTGCAGCTGCCACTTAAATCCGGCAGCGCACTGGTCGAAATTGTCCGCCAGACGGAACTTATCGAAGCGGTGCGGCACGTGCTTCAAGGTGAGTCGCGAGTGGAAGCGGAAATTGTTACCGGTACACTCCGGCAGCATTTTTTTGCGGCCACGGTTGCGTCGGTGCGGGCAGGAGCCACGCTGGGTGCGGTCGTAGTACTTCATGACATTACCGAATTGCGGCGTCTCGAGCGAGTGCGCCGGGATTTTGTGGCGAACGTGTCTCATGAGTTCAAGACGCCGCTTACGGCTATTCAGGGATTCGCCGAGACGTTACTCGCGGGTGCTCTGGATGATGCCCAGAACCGCGAGCGCTTCCTGGAAATTATTCTGGAACATGCCAGGCGACTAGCTCGATTGACAGACGACCTGCTGCGATTGTCGCAGATGGACGCCGACCGCCTGGAATTGGAAATTGACGAAGTCAGCGTGGCGCAAATTGTGGATAGCTGCCTGGCGACAGCCCAACATCGGGCAGTGGAGAACGGACTGCGCCTTTCCGTGAACGTTCCCGGACAAATGCCCAGCGTTGCGGGGGACCGCAGGAGGCTTGCCGAGGTATTGCAAAACCTCCTCGACAATGCCAGACAATACACCTTGCCGGGAGGAGAGATTGTCCTCAGCGCAGAGGTGCAAGAATTGGAAGTCGTCTTCACGGTATCGGACACGGGCATCGGCATTCCCCAAGCCGACCAGTCGCGCATTTTTGAACGGTTCTATCGTGTGGACGCGGCGCGCTCGCGTGAAGCGGGGGGAACCGGTCTGGGGCTGGCGATTGCCAAACATCTGATCGAAGCTCAAGGCGGGCGGATCTGGGTGGAAAGTCAGATCGGAAAAGGATCACAATTTCATTTTTCGGTACCCATTTTTGATATCGAACGCTCTGTCTATCGCGCGACGCCAAATCTAGCTACACACATCCGCGGTACTCGGAATCCACCCTCGTAGCTAGCGCGCTTTATCCGCGACTCACTCGGCGAATACGAATATCCAAGAATTCATGTCGGTGTGAACGATCTGTAACACATTTCGAGGCAGACTCCTGGTGTAAGGAGAGTTGTGCAGATGACGGACGGTTCCGAAAGAAGGGACGAGATGACCAGCGCTACAAAAGTCACCGGAGCGGTACTCTACGACACGCTTGTAAATTACCTCGTATCCATGTCGCGAACGGTAGAAGGAGCGATGAACCGCGCGCTGGATGCGCTTATTAATGTGGATGGCACGCGCACGACCGATTTACCCGGAGAGGTATTTCTGTTGGAGCCCCGTATTAATGAAATGGAGCTGGTGATCGATGAACACGCCATCCGGTTATTGCGGCGCTCTACGTTCAATGACGACGAGATGCGGCTGATCGTAGCGGCACTGAAGATTACCAATGATCTGGAGCGTATCGGCGATCTGGCTGTAAACCTGGCGCAATGCGTAACGTCGCTGCGGGAAATGCCCAAGGTTGAAAGTATCGAAGAGCTCGCTCCCATGACTGCCGCGGTGCGTAGCATGGTGGGCAGAAGCCTCGGAGCATTAATTTTCAAGAACGTCGAGATGGCTTTGCAAGTACTTGAGAGCGATGACGCGGTGGATCAGTATCGCGACCGCATTTTCGAGGAACTGTTGCGCCGCATGATGCAAGAACCAGCGATGGTCAGCCCCGGGTTGCAATACGTGCTGGCGACTCGGCACCTGGAGCGCATCGCGGACCACGCCACGAATATTTCAGAGGATATTATTTTTTGGGTGCGCGGGCTGGATGTGCGACATGGGCGTGGGCTGCTCGTTTCAAAATGAGTCCGGCGATGACGGCGGCTCCACTATCTCTTCGCGTGTCACGGAAAATTCATATAGCCTTCATCCGGGTTCAGCAGGTGGGCTGCAAGACTAGGGACGTCTCATCTTCTATTCAAGTCCTACCTGGGGACCAGAACACCCCTGGTTCTGGTCCCTACCTCCCCCGTAATTCCTAATCATCGAATCTCTTGGCAGGACCAAAGCTAATCTCAAAAGGGTCGTTCCATCCCTGCCGGTTCTTAGCTGATAACGGATTTTTTTATGCGTTGTTGCCATCGTACCTTCTCGACGCAACAATGCCGCCGAAAGCAATGGAATGCCGGGCTTCACCGAAGTAAATTACCGGTTCTGAAGCAATTCAGTTTCTCGCTGCGAAAATTCCAGCAAGAGAAAATTATCCGGCCAAAAAAAAGAAGGGCAGCCCAGGGGGAGCTGCCCTTCTGCGTCCCTTATTAAGGGAGACGCCCTGCCTGAATTAAGGCAGGTAATACCGGAACGATGTCCACACCATGTTGTTAATGCCCTTGGGAGAGATCGCAGTGGCCCCGGCGGGCACATCTCCGGTCCCTGACCAGGCATCCTTCGCGAGGTAGGAATACTGGACGCCGAACTGGAATCGGCCCTTCGGACCCTGGTAGAAGCGATACCAGAAGCCGAGTGTTCCTTCCTGGATAAAGCGTATGTCGCCGGCGCAGTTTGCGCCCGCTGACGGGTTGAAGTCGTTTACGGGTACGCCTTCCGTGGCGCATCCACTGTTGTTAGCGGCAAAATTTCCGTAGCCACCAATACCGTCGGTGGTAATTTTTGTCGTGGTAGTGGCGGGGATAGCGGGACTGGTCGCGGTCCCTGGAATCGCCGTGGTCTTGGTTATGGTCACGGCGTCATAGCCGGAGTAGCCTGCACGCCAGGCATATTCCCCGCCGTAATAGCCATAAAAGTCGAGCTTGGGAAGAGCATGCCATTCGACTCTTGCCAGGCCATGGGCGGTACGAATGAGCGCCAGCGTGCCATCTGGGCGGGCGGTGGCGTCGGCAAGTTGTGAGCCGCCGTATCGGCCGATACCGTCGCCAGCCACCGCTTTGAGGCCGAAGTCCAAGTGCTTGTGGAAGAGCGGGAACAGCGCGCTGGCACCGAACCCGCCGCCGGTGGAACTGCTGTTGGTGGCGCCGAAACTGCTAACTTCTGTCGGTGTCGCGGATAAGCAATTGCCCGTCAGGATCGTCGGAGTGGCCGGGGCGGCAGTGTCCTTTGCATTGGAGCCGACCACGCCGCACGGATAGATGCGGTCGCGGAAGAAGCTGACGATTCCAAACACTTCATAGTGGCCGAAACCCGGATCGGCGGTGGCTTTAAAGATCAGATCAGGCGCCTTGTTGACGGTATAGCCGGTGGCGTCAAACGCGTTGTACAGACCGGCGCCAGCGCCAGGAGCGTTGAGGAAGAAATTGCTGGTGGTGCCTGTGGTAGCGCCGGAGGTGAGGATGGTGGCCGGCGCAGCCGCAGAGTTGATCGTGGTTACGCTGGAGAAGCCGCGGCCACCGATGGTGGCTTGCGGTCCTTCGACGGAGAAGCCGAGCGCGAATTTGTCTCCGAAATTCTGGACGAAACGGGCTGCGTACTGGCGCGCCCAGGTGAAGCCCACGACGTAATTCGGGTCGATCATTTGTGGCAGGTCTTCCTGGCGATTGAACATGCCCTTCTTGGTTTCCGTCACCAAGCTCCACATCTGACCGCCGGTGAAGATGAACCCGCTGTCAAAGGCCGCTTGGCCCCACACTTGGCGCTGGCGAAATACGTAGCTGTTAGTCTGGCGGTTGTTGGAAGTCGTTCCGGCACCGAGGAAGTCAGCTTCGTAGTAACCCGTCGCTTTGGCGGATCCGATGGTGGTTTCCGCAAGTAAGGAGGCGCGGCTCTGTCGCGCCGTGAAGTTATTCTCGCTTACATGTGACAGATCGGCGGCGTTGAAGGGAGTCGCGGTGAACGGAGTCGCAATGTCGCCGCTGGTGGCCCGGCTGCGAAATACGGTTTCAGCCGCCAGGAAGCCTCCGGGAGTGAGATTGACACCCTTATAGCGAATCGCTGCAGGGCCGTCGTCAGGGGTTGGTTTGGATTTTGGATCGTTGGGATCGTACTGCTGCTGTCCCATGACGGTTGATGGCGTTGCACCGGCGTTGCTGACGATGGCGTCGGTAGCGGTCTTGGCTGCGGCGCTGGTGGTGACCGCCTCGCTGGCCTTCACGCTCGCTTCGCTGGCGCGTGAATTGGCTGCGGCTGCAGCTTCGCGAGCCTCATCGATCTGCCGGTCGCGCTTGGTCAACTCCTCTTTCAGCAATTGCAACTGTTCCTGCTGAGACTGCAGAGTCTGACGCAACTCTTCAATCTCGGCAGCGATAGCTGAATCCGCTTTATCGGATTTATCAGTTTTCGCGGTTTCCTTGGCTTTCTCCGGTTGCGCATCTTTAGCCGGTTTAGCGTCGGCGTCCTTCGGCGAATCAGCGAATGCTATTCCGGAACACAGGAATAGAGATAGTGTGAGTGCAGCTAGTTTTTTCATTGCCTCTCTCTTTGTATCTAATTTCAAAATGTACCGGAGTAACCTGTCGCGTGGCCCTGAACGGTAAAGGCTCGGTCTTACGGTCGCGTCAACCCAAGGTGAATATCGTGTAACACAACGACATCGAGTCGATTTAAACCATAGTTGGAAAGGGGGTTACGAAACCGCAGGCCGCTTCAACAACAAGCGTTGTAACGGAATTTCGGAGGTACGGAAATCACGGAATGTTGCTGGAGGTGATGAGTCATTTCCGTATTCCCCAGGTAGGGACCCTACCCTTCTGCACCAACGGACAGCTTACTTCGGTGCATAGATGGTAAAGGCCAATACAATTTCGGTCAAGCGGTATTGATACCTGGCGTCGGTATCCTCGATGTCCGCTTGCGTTTTCTGCAGCTCCGCCTGGGTAAGCTCGACGATTGAGCCGAGTCCCAGGTGGTAGCGCGCCTGTGCCAGGTTGAGCGATAGGTTTGCCTGCTGGCGCAGTTGCTGGGTTACGGCCAGCCGCTGAAAAGCCCGGCGGGAATCCTGCCATACGTTTCGCACGTCACGCGCGATATTATTCCGCTCGTCGGTAAGTCTTTGACGGTTCTGATTCGTCTGGATCTCGGCGGTTTTTGCGCGCGCGTCAAAATAAAATCCGTTGAATATCGGAATGTTGATGTTCACGCCTACTGCCCCATAGTGGCTGGTGATCTGATCCGCGCGCACCGGAGCGAGCCCCGCCACGCCAAGCGCTGAGATAGTCGGCTTCTTGAGATCGTGTTCCGCGTTGCTGAATTTTTCCGCGCCAAAAACCTGATCCTGCAGCGCCTGGATTTCAGGGCGCTGTTGCATGGCCTGCAGCACCAGGGCATTGACGTCCGGAGGCGGTGGCGTCGGCTCGTGCAGTTCCTCAACCGGATCGTAATTTTGCTCTTGCTGATAACCGAGGATCGCGGATAGCGCATTGAGAGCCTCGTCGTAATTATTGACGGCCTCCAGCAGCAAAAGCTTGCCGCGCGCAAGATCGACATTGGCGAAGCTTAAATCCAGATCGGACTTTAACTTCGCATTGGTCAGTGCCTGAATCTGGTCCACAAAGGTTTGCCGGGTTCTCACCGTTTCTTGAGCCACGGTGATGAGCGCTTTCGTCTCCAGCGCATTAAAAAAAGTCTGGTCCACCGTGAGGATGATGTCCCCGGTGTTCGCCCTGGCCCACTTGTCTTGAGCTTTGGCCTCGAACTCAGCGCTGGAAACCAGGTTGGTCGTCCGCCCGAAGTCGGTGATCAATTGGTTCACGCTTACCCCGGCGGCGGCACGATCGTAAACCGTTGGATTGTTCAACGCCCCGGCCGTGATGCGGCTGTTCGGCAACGCTGCTACGCCAGTCACGCTCAGAAAAGCGCTCGGCAATAGCGCTGCGCGCGTTTCGCGCACATTCTGACGGGACACCAGGTATTGCAGTTTCCCCAGGCTGATCTGGGGATTATTTTTCAGCGCGATGGCTTCGGCTTGTGGCAACGTCAGCGGCGTGCCCGATCCGGGCTCTGGCATGCCCTCCGGCACAAATGGCTGCGCAGGCGGTGGCGACGGTGGTGCAGCCGGAGGCGCCTGCGCGGGCGGCTGGTCAGCTTGTTGCGGCACAGGATTCTGCGTTTGCGCCGGCGCGCGATTGTCTGGCGTTTGCGCCATCATACAAACAGGCGTCAGCGCGATGGCGGCTAACGGCACTAAAAATCTTCGGCTCACGCCCGCACCTCCTCCATTCTTGTCTCTTCCCCGCCATGCACAAGTAGATAAACCGCCGGAACCAGAAACACCGTCACCACCACAGAGATCGCCAAGCCACCGATAATGGCCCGTGCGAGAGGTGCGTACTGCTCGCTTCCAGCCTCGATGCCCAGCGCCATAGGGATCATGCCCAGAAGAGTCGCAAGAGAAGTCATCAGAATGGGACGCAAACGCACCTTGCAGGCTTCCACGACGGCAGCTCGCAAGGTCATGCCGCGCTCATGCAGGATTCCGGCAAACTCAACGATCAGAATGCTGTTGGAAACAACGATGCCGGTCATCATGATCACGCCCATCAGAGACATAATATTTAGTGTGGTTCCTGTAATCAGGAGGGTCAGAACCACGCCTGCAAGTCCGGGAGGGATGGCCGTAAGAATGATTAGCGGATTCACGAAGGACCGGAACTGCGCCATCAAGATCAGATAGACAAGCACGATGGAAAGCATCAGACCTAAGGCAAAGCGCTTGAAAGATTCGCTCATGCCAACCACGGCCCCACGCACGGTGATGCGCACATTTTTCGGATTGTGGAGTCCAGCTAACAGGTGGTTGACTTCCTTGTTGATGCCGGCGAGGTTTTCGGTAGTGGGCATAACGTAAACGTCGATGATGCGACGAATCTGGTAGTGATCGACTTCGGTTGGAGTGCTGATGGGCTGGATTCTCGCAACTGATTGCAGCGGCGTGTAGCTTGTGGAGGTATTGGCCCGCAGCGGGATGTTCTTGAAGTCGGACATGGTCATGGAGCCGATCTTTTGATTGAAGTATTGGACGGTGACCATGTAGTTGTTGCCGCTGTGAGGATCGACCCAGTAGCTGGGAGCAATCATGGCGTCGGAGGTGAGCGCGGTGATCACGTTATCGACGACAATCTCCGGTGTCAGCCCTAGTTGACTGGTTTGCTCTCGGTCGATGTTCAGTTCCAATCCCGGGTAATTAATGTCCTGGGGAATCAGGACATCGTTTACATCCCGGAAATGCTTAAGCTGCGCGGCAATGTTGCGGGCGATTCCGTAGCCCTCGTCCATGTCGTTATCACTGACTTGAATGTCCAGCGGAGCCGGCAAACCCTGATTCACCACGGAGTCCACCAGCCCTCCAGCCTGGAAGTAAAGGCTGAGCTGCGGCATGTCCGTGGCGAGTTTGCGACGAACGCGATCCATGTATTCGTAGCTCCCTATTTTGTGCTCTTCTTTCAAGCTGACCTGCACGAAGGCGGTGTGCATCCCGGCGTTGCTGGTGTAAATGGCGGAAAGATCGGGAGTGATGCCGATGTTTGCGATGATCATGTCCAGGTCACCATTCCCGATGGTCTGGCGAATCACGTCTTCGACCTTGGCGATATAAGCGTCCGTCACTTCCAGGCGTGTGCCCGTAGGAGCTTTGACATTAATTACGAATTGTCCAGGATCGGTACGCGGAAAATACGATGTGCCCACAAAGGGAAACAGCCCAAGCAAGATGACTACGATTCCGATCACGATGACGGCGATCGTAAATTTTGGCCGACTGAGGGCCTTCTGCACGGACCTGTCGTAGAAAGCTAATAGCTTCAGGAATAGATTGTTGAAGCCCTGAACGATACGGGCGAAGAATCCGTGTCTGGTCGTTTCCTTTTCAGGCTCTTCGTGATGCAGGCGAATGAAGGTGGCGCAGTACAGCGGTACCACCGTCATGGCGAAAACGTAGGACGCGAAAATGGATAAGACAACGCCTAAAGCGAGGTCGGTGAAAAGATAGCGGCTCACCCCATAAAAAAAGGTGACTGGAAAGAAGACGATCGAAGTAGTAGATGTGGCGGCCAATACCGCAAGGGCAACTTCCATGCCGCCTTTCTCTGCGGCTTCGCGCGGCGGTGTGCCGTTTTCCATGAATCTAAAAATGTTTTCTAGCACGACCACGGAATCGTCAATCAACCGGGAGAAAGCCAGTGCCAGGCCGCCGAGCAGCATCGTATTGATGGAGCCACCCATGGCGTTTATGATCAAAAAACACATCAGCGCAGAAAGCGGAATAGAAAGCAGAACCGCAAAGGTGGCGCGCACGTTCCCCAAAAACAGCAGAATCATGATCGCCGTCAGGAAAAGGCCGATGCCCCCCTCTTTGAGCAGGTTCTTGATAGCAAGTTTGACGAAGATGGACTGATCGAAGACAACCGCGGTTTTCAGCACACTGGGGATATCCACGAGCTTCTGCGTAGCTTCTTTAATTCCATTTACGATGGAGATGGTGTTGCTGTTGCCACCTTGTTTCAGAATCGGAATGTATACCGAGTGCTGCCCGTCGATGCGCACGATGTTCGTCTGAATGGCGCCGGCATCTTCCGCTTTGCCGACATCGCCGACGAGGACAGATCCGAGTCCTACAGTCTTAATAGGAAATAAATTGATCTCGGACGCGGCGGAGACCTGGCTGTTGGCGTAAATGTTGTAGTCCATGTTGCCGATGCGTACGTCACCGGCAGGCAGGATCAGGTTGGATTGATTAATCGCGTGGACCACGTCCATCAAACTCAGTTGATGTGCTTCGAGCTTCACCGGATCAACGAATACCTGGATCTGGCGATAGGTCCCTCCGAAAGGTTGGGGAACGGAAGCGCCCTGAACGTTGGCAATCTGATTTCGAACTTCGAATTGGGCCAGGTCCTTGAGTCGAGTTTCGTTTAAGCCTTCGCCTTTCAACGTGACGAGACAAACCGGCAAGCTGGAGGCATCGAATTTCAAAACCACGGGAGGCAGCGTTCCGGGCGGCAGACGGCGTAAGTCGGCCATGGCCAGATTGGCGATGTTGCTTAGCGCGGAGTTCGCGTCCGTGCCCGGCTTGAAGTAAATCTTGATGAGACTGACGCCGCTCAATGAACGCGATTCGATGTGGTCGATGTTGCTGCCTAAGGTGAAAAAGCGCTCGAATGTATTGGTGATGTCCGCTTCGATCTGTTGAGGGGGCATTCCAGAGTAAAACGTGGCCACCACGACAACAGGAATGTCGATTTGCGGGAAGAGGTCCACGGGCATGCGCGCCACGGTGGTTACGCCGACTACAGCGACAACCAGGCAAAGCATGATGATGAAATACGGATAAGCGAGGGCGAACTTCGGCATCAGCTCTTTCCCGTCTCGTTTGTGGGGCCGGAGTCGACCTCTCTTGGCTGGACTTTTTGTCCCGCGGAGAACTCGCCCAGATTACCAACGATGACGTGCTCGCCTTCGTTCGATCCGGAGGTGACTTCGATGTATTTGCTGCTCTCCTGCCCCAGTTTTACCGAACGGACATTTACGACATTGTTTGAATCCACTACCAGCACGGTGGCCGCGTCCCCCGTTCGGCTTACCGCCTCCAGAGGAACTGTGAGCACATTAGGTTTTCTATTCGTTTGGAAATACGCTTCGCAAAACATTCCCGGCATCAATTTGCCCGGGGAGTTTTGAAAATCTACCTCTGTTTCCATGGTGCGAGTTTGTGGATCGAGGGAATCTGCAAAGCGAGCGACCTTGCCCTCGAAATCCTGGTCTAGAGCTTGTACGTGAACTTTTAGTGATCCGCCCACGTGAATCTGGGGCGCTATCGATTCGGGAATCTGTAGCACGAGCCGCAAAACGGAGATTTGAGCAAGTTGCACCACAGGCATCGATTGCGTACTGGTCGACGCGCCTGAAGGCGTCCCGGTCGAGGTGCCGGCAGCAACAAGGGATCCGGTATCGGCGTACCGAACGGTGATCACTCCCGCGAATGGGGCGGTAATGCGCGTGTAACCTGAAAGCGCGGCGAACTGCTTCTGCTTGTCTTGTGCTACTTCAAGCTGCTGCTTGGCTGCCGAGAGTTCTGCTTCGGCGCTTGAAACCTGGGCCTGTGCCCCCAAATCTTTCGCTTGCCAGTCATCAACTTCCTGCTGTGCCACAAGGCCGGGTTGCGTGTCGGCGGCCTGCTTAAGGCGCACGTAGCCAGAATGTGCGGCGGTGGAACTGGACTGCGCGCGAGCCAGGTCGCCCTTAGCTCTATTAATTTGATCTTCTGCCACGCGCACGGCTGCGTTGGTGCCGGCCAATTCCGCTTCTAGTTCAGGGATTTCCAGGATCGCAAGACTTTGGCCTTCTTTCACGTGATCTCCGACGTCCACATAAATCGCCTTGATATAGCCGGCGACTTTGGCATGGACATCAATATCCTGAAAAGGCTTAAAGGCGCCTGAAACGGTTAAGGTGTCTCCCAGATCGCGGCGCTTTACGGTCGTCACCGCCGCGGTGAGAGGGCGATTGTGATCGTCAGCTTCCTGCGTACCGTGGTCTTTCCAGCGCCATAACAGCAGAGCAATGGCTCCGAGAATCGCGATCGTGATTATTAGTCTTGATCGCGTCATCGACTGATCTCGCAGACCCGATTGAAATTCAGGAAGGCAGGGTCGGGCGGCGTTCGTCTGCTCGGAGTATCTTTTTTGGGCATAAAGGATTCTCTAAAAGTCACCATCAGTACCAAATCTGTGAAGGGGCCGAAAATAACGGTGCGACAATTCGATGACCTGAAAGGACTAACGGCTCCGCCAAAGCTAACAGGTATGAAGCTAGGAGATTAAAAAAGTTGAAGTAAGTGGCGGAGGAGGTCGAAACCACAGATCAGCACACAAATGCTGACAAGCGTGTATGTGTTGCGTCGAGCCCTCGATGGCTCGGCCCACAGACAAAGTTACAAAAAGTGCAAACCAATCCAACAGAACGGTAACCGGGACAGAGAAGGTCTTTCGCCCATCGGTTGGGCTGAAATGCTGCAACTCAGAGGAAGCAACCGTCGCGCGGTAGCTTGGAATGTGGTTGATACTCAGAGCGCGGGAGGAGGAAGCCACCGAAAGGAAGGGGTTGTACAAGGCCAAAAGCGCGACTAGCAGGCACATATAAGGCTTGAGCTTAACCGCGAAAGGCGGGTCGGGCTCGTGCGACAGGCTCGCGTTAGTCGCCATCGTTAAAACCATAGTTGGAAGCTCACGAGCGGTCAATAGGTGCCTTCCTTGATTTAGATGTTCGCCCGTGGCCGATTCCAGAATCCCACGGATGACGTAACGTCAGCATAATCCGCGTCTTTAGCGTAACTTACCGTTCGTCTACCAATTTTAAGAGACTTACATCGGGATTGTAACAATTCTGTAACAGAACGCAGCCACACTGACACGCTCTCTATCTTAGAATAAATGTGTGGAGAAAAACGCATGAAGCGAATTGGCTTTCTACTTGGGCTGGCGCTTGTGGTCATGGCCACCGCCGCGGGAACGCTTTCCATCAATGGCGCCGGCGCCACGTTTCCGTACCCAATGTATTCGAAGTGGTTCGACGAATACCGCAAGAAAGATTCGAATCTTCAAATCAACTATCAGTCGATAGGATCTGGCGGTGGAATCAAGCAGGTCACGGAAGGCACGGTAGATTTTGGGGCGTCAGACGGGCCGATGAACGATGACCAGTTGAAGGCGTTTCAGGATAAGCATGGGTTTTCGATCCTGCACTTCCCCACGGTACTGGGCGCGGATGTTCCCACCTACAACATACCCGGGGTTAACGTGGAGTTGAACTTTACCCCCGAAGCGCTGGTCGGCATTTTTCTTGGCAAGATCACGAAGTGGAATGACCCACAAATCGCCGGCGCGAACCAAGGCGTGAATTTGCCCGGCAATGACATAGTTGTGGTGCATCGCTCGGACGGCAGCGGCACGACCTACATCTGGACGGACTACCTCTCCAAAGTAAGCGATGATTGGAAGAATAAAGTGGGAAAGGGGACCTCCGTAAACTGGCCGGTCGGTCTCGGCGGCAAGGGTAATGAGGGCGTTGCGGGGCTGGTGAAGCAAACTCCCAACGCGATGGGGTATATCGAACTCATTTACGCGATCCAGAATAAGATGCCATATGGCAAAGTGAAGAATTCCTCGGGAGCGTTCATAAAGGCTGACCTTGCTGGTGTGACGGCTGCCGCCGCCGCCGCCGCGAAGAATATGCCGGCAGACTTTAGGGTTTCCATCACCGATGCTACTGGCAAGACGGCGTATCCTATCTCGAGCTTCACTTGGCTGCTGGTGCCTTCCAAGTTCTCAGATGGTTCCAAGCGCGATGCCATGAAAGGCTTCATAAAATGGATGTTGACGGATGGCCAGAATCAGACGGAAGCGCTTTCCTACGCGAAGCTACCCAAGGAAATAGTCGCTATGGAAATTAAAGACGTGGACAAGATTCAATAAAACAAACCATTGCCCTGATGGCTACCTCAACGACAACTGTTCCAGGCGCGAGTCCTGCGGTGGGCTCGCGCTCTTTTATCAGCCGCCTGAAAGATGGCGACGAGATCGCAAGGCTCATAACATTTTTGTTTGCAGCCTCGGTGGTGCTCGTCACGTTGTTGCTGGTCTACGAGCTGTGGCAAGGCTCGTACTTACCGCGGCACAAGTTTGGATTTGCCTTTTTTCGAACTTCGGTCTGGGATCCAATTTTCGATCAATTTGGCGCGCTCCCTTTTATTTATGGAACGCTGATCACTTCCTTCGTGTCGCTGTTACTCGCAGTGCCATTAGGTATCGGGGCCGCAATTTTCCTCGCCGAGTTGGCCCCCGCTCGCATTTCTGACACGCTGCAGTTCTTTATAGACCTCCTGGCCGCTGTACCAAGCGTAATTTACGGATTGCTTGGTGTATTCATCGTGATCCCGATGATGCGCCAATACATCCAACCGGCTCTCAAAAGCACGTTGGGATTTCTACCTCTGTTTCAGGGACCAGCGTACGGTGTGGGCTTCCTGACGGCAGGGATCGTTCTGGCGATCATGGTTATTCCGTACATTATTTCTGTGTCGCGTGAAGTGCTGCTGTCCGTGCCGCGTGATCAGCGCGAAGCGGCCCTGGCGCTTGGTGCTACCCGTTGGGAATCAACGTGGAAGGTTGTGTTGCCCTACGCGCGCACGGGAATTATGGGGTCTATCTTCCTGGCCCTGGCACGCGCGCTGGGGGAAACCATGGCGGTGACCATGGTGATCGGCAATACTCCGACTATTTCTGCGTCGCTGTTCTCGCCGGGCTATTCCATAGCAGCGGTGATAGCGAATGAATTTACCGAAGCCACTGGCGATCTGTATCTGCAATCGTTGATCGAATTGGGATTGGTGTTGTTCATTCTGACTTTTCTATTGAACGGTCTTGCGCGGTTGCTCATCGTACTCACTGCACAGCGCGGCAGCAGCATGGGGCAAGCATGAGCCGTCGATTGCGATGGCGCAAATTCGTCAGTCATTTCATGCTGACCATGACAGGCTTGTGCGCATTTGTAGCAGTAGCCGTGCTTTTTTTCATTCTCGGCTATCTGGTCTACCATGGCGGAACGTCAGTCAACTGGGCATTCTTTACGAAATTACCGGCCCCGGTCGGCGAATCCGGCGGAGGCATGGCCAATGCGATTGTTGGTAGCGCCAAGCTTCTGATTCTCGCGTGCCTGCTCGGCGTGCCGATCGGCTTTTTCGGCGCTATTTACCTTGCGGAGTTCAGCGGCAGCACTACGGCGTTTATTGTGCGATATGCGGCCGACCTGTTGAATGGCGTTCCGTCCATCGTTATCGGGATTTTTGCCTACAGCCTGGTGGTTCTGCCTTTCAAGCATTTCTCAACGCTTGCCGGAGGATTCGCGCTGGGGCTCATGATGATTCCCATCACGTTGCGCAGCACGGAGGAATTTCTTCGCGCTGTGCCGGGTTCTTTGCGCGAGGGAGCCATGGCTCTCGGCGCCAGCAAATGGCGAACCATTTCTTCTGTCGTGGTTCCCGCTGCTTATCGTGGAATTCTAACGGCCGTGTTGCTGGCGTTCGCCCGGGTGGCCGGCGAGACCGCACCGTTGCTATTCACTGCGTTTGGTAACCGTTTCTGGAGTCCCGGCTGGGCCCAGCCAACGGCTTCCTTACCAGTTATGATCTTCACCTATGCCATCGCACCGTACGACGACTGGCATCGGCAGGCTTGGGCAGCGGGACTCGTACTTCTGGGGCTGATTTTAATTATCAACATCGTCGCTCGCGTAATTTTGTCCCGCGGCGTCGCGGTTCCAAGGAATTAAACTATGCATGCTTCTGTGAGGTCGGCTGTGTCCGTCAATATCACACCACCCGTTTCAACGCCACCGAGTCGTGAAGCGCAAGCGCCGCTGGTGATGCGTATGACTATATCTCGAGTCAATTTTTTCTATGGCCCCAAACAGGTGCTGTTCGACATCAACCTGAATATCGCTTCGAATAAAGTGACTTCGCTGATTGGCCCCTCGGGATGCGGTAAATCCACGCTGCTACGGACCCTGAACCGCATGTACGAGACGGTGCGTGGTGCGCGCCTCGAAGGTGACATCCTAATCGACAATCAGAATATTCTGGCGCAAGACGTCACGGCGCTGCGGCGTCGAGTCGGTATGGTTTTTCAGCGCCCTAATCCCTTTCCAAAGTCTATTTTCGAGAATGTGGCTTATGGATTGCGCATCAATGGAACCAAGGGATCGATAGGCGACGCGGTGGAGAAGAGTCTTCGGCACGCGGCCTTGTGGGACGAAGTGAAGGACCAGTTACACAAATCGGCGTACGAACTTTCCGGAGGCCAGCAGCAGCGTCTGTGTATTGCACGCGCGCTCGCCGTGGAGCCCGAGGTGCTACTCCTGGACGAACCGTGCTCCGCGCTCGATCCTATAAGTACCGCAAAGATCGAAGAGCTTCTGGTGCAACTGAAGGATCTCTGTACGATTGCAATCGTCACTCACAATATGCAGCAAGCCGCGCGCGTGAGTGACTTCACCGCGTTTCTGCTCACCGGGCAGCTAATTGAATTCAACCCTACACCGTATCTCTTCACCACGCCCAGCGACGCGCGAACAGAAGCGTACATTACAGGGCGCTTCGGCTAAAGGTTCGCGTGGCCCAATGGATTTTCATTTTAGAGGGGATGTATGGAACGCCATTTTGAAAAAGATTTGAACGACTTGAAAGAGCGCCTGCTCTGGATGGGTAGCCTTGCAGAGCGTGCCGTGCACCAGGCTGTACATTCGGTGCTGGAGTCCGACGAGCAGCTGGCCAATCGCGTGCTCGCTGAAGAGGACGCCATTAACGAACTGCAGATAGAAGTAGACGACCGCGTGGTTCAATTGTTGGCGTTGCATCAATTGATGGCCGTGGATTTGCGCTTCGTTCTGGCGGTCTCGCGGATCAACAATGATTTGGAGCGCATTGGCGATCAGGCGGTGAATATTGCGCAAGGTTCTCTGCGGATTTTGCGCCACCCGCGTGTGAAGCCTTATGTGGATTTGCCGCGGATGAGTGAACTGGCGGAAGAAATGGTGCGCAATTCGTTGAATGCGGTGGTGCGCCGCGATGTGGAACTGGCTCAACAGGTGCTTGCGACAGATGATCAGGTCGATAATTTCCGCGACCAGATCTTTCGGGAACTCTTGACCTACATGATGGGCGACTCCAGTGTGGTGTTCCCTGCTTTTGAACTGATTCTGGTAGCGAAGAATCTGGAACGGATTGGCGACCATGCCACGAATATCGCCGAAGATGTGATCTACATCGTGCAGGGACAAGACGTTCGCCACCCCACTGTGGATCGGCGCTGATCGTGCCAGGCTTCATGTAGTTTGTCGCCTAAAGAAAATAAATATCGCAATCAAAATACTGATGACCGTCAGAACTCCGCCAAATTTACGATCTGGAGTGCGTCGAAAGCTCACCACAATGTGGGATGATCCGGCGTCGAGTGGCACGACAATCTGATTGGTTTGGGCGTTTTGTTCTTGCGGCGTAACGGCCGCACCATTCACGTCTACTCGCCAGGCCGGATAATCCAGAATCCTTAGCGACAGGCGCAGCGGTTCGTGCGCGCTGACACTAATTTCTTTGCTTTCCGCGGACCAGCGCCGGATATCAATTTGTGCATCCGGTGCCTTGGTGGAATCCTCCGATGCAGGCAAAGGCGTCGCTCGCGCGGACTTCTCCGGCAACTCGGTATGGTCGTCTCCTGCAGGATCGTATTCGTCGACACCTTCAAAGCCCTCATCGTTTTGAATCGCTTCGAGGAGGACGGGGATATCTTCGGTGTCCCACCAGGTGCGGCGCACCATAAGCGTAGCGGCGCCTGCCAAAACAGCGATAAGGGCAATTGTGGTGAACGCGGTCCAGCGTCGACTCGGTCTTCTTGCGGTAATCGCTGCCGCAACGAAAGCAGCAAAAGGAATCGCCAGAATCGACATAAAGCGCCACGGAAATTGCACGAAGCGCAATTTTGGAAAGTAAATCCATAGGCGATTGCTGACCCTGACCATGAAGAATGTCGCGGTGAGCGCAATCAGAAGCAGCGGGGTCCAGACCCCCACTTGGTACTGCCGGGAGTTCATCAGCTTCGGTGTATCTGGAGCGCTGCGTCGCTGGCGGGACGCGGCAGCAAATATTGCCGTCCATACAATCATCAGGAGCGCAGTTGTGGAAGCGATACGATTGAAGATGTTGTGATCCGGGTCGGCGATCATGGTGTACAGAAAATTCTGCGAAGGCACCAGGCCCGAGGAAAGCGCTTGCGCGATACTCACCCAGCTTTGTTCATGAATTGCCGGCGCGAGATAAAAGCCGGCCAAACCAAAGCCCAACGCCAGACCAGAGCCTGCATACAGCAGTGGTCGCCAGGATTTAGCAAAGACAGCCGTAAACACGATAAGGACTGCCAAGCTGTAGCTGGCTACCACCCCTGCAGGAGCATTGCTTAGCCAAACAGCGGCAAAAGTGATCGCCAGGAACACGATCGAGCGGCCACGCGATCTGCCCTCTGCGACTTGTCCTATCCCCAGCACTTCGGTGGCGGAAAGAAACAGTAGAGGGAAGAAAGCCATGGCCAATTGCTCGGCAAAATCGCTTCGCATGTAAACGATAAGCAGGGCATACGGATTTGCGGCGAAGAAAACGGCGCACAGAAGCGCGCCGCGCTGAGGAAAAAAACGCCGGCCTAATACGAAGGCTGACAATCCTGCCAGTGTCTGCACAAAAATGATGAATGCCGCAGGGACGTAAATCCACGGCAGCACCAACCCAAGTGCGGCTCCCAGCATCCACGACAGAGGCGGGTAAAAAATGAACCGGGGCTCACCGAATCCGTGATTGGCGCCGTCTGTCCAGCGCGGCAGAACGATGCCTTCACGCCATTGCGCGGCGGCGTCCATCCAGGAGGCAGCGTGAAAAGAAAAATCGTGCCCGGAAGCGTTGCCCAGCCATATGAAGGGCGAAATAATCGCCAGCGCCGTGGCCAAGGATAGGGCCGACGCAACTAACCACGTCTTTCCGGAACGTCCTGGCGTTTTCGGTGTGCTAGCTGTCTCGGGAGCATCCGTCATGCGAGATTCATCAGGTTATTTTGGACGAAATTCTCAGCCACTGCGAGTTTTAGTGAGCCGATGAAGATTCGTTCTTATAGATCACACCTTCCTTCATCACAAAAAAGACGTGCTCGGTCTGCCGAATATTCTCGAGGGGATTGCCGGGTACGGCGACGACATCCGCAAATTTGCCGGCTTCCAAGGTACCGATTTTATCTGCAAGTCCGAGCAGATCGGCATCCGCTGAGGTTCCGGCTTTCAATGCGGCAATCGGCTGCATCCCGAGGTCAACCATTTGATGAAACTCTTCGGCGTTTCGTCCGTGCGGATAGACCGCGGCGTCAGTGCCGAGTCCAATTTTTACGTTCTTGGCCAACGCATTTTGAAAGGTTTTATGCAGAGAATTCATGGCTTGTTCCGCTTTTAGTCGAATCGCAGGAGGAATGTACATTCCAGATTGCATTTGCTCGGATAGGCCTTGCAGCGCCATCAGCGTTGGTACGTAGTAGGTGCCGCGCTGCTTCATCATCTCGAGTGCTTCGTCGTCCATAAAGGAGCCATGCTCGATGGAATCAACACCCGCACGGATGGCCCGCTTTGCGGCTTCCGCGCCGTGAGCGTGCGCAGCCACTTTGCGGTGCAACGCGTGCGCTTCGTCGATCAGTGCATTCATTTCCTCTTGCGTTAGTTGTGGCGTGTCGACATCGTCTGCGAGAGACAGAACTCCGCCAGAAGCGCACGTCTTGATAATGTCAGCGCCATATTTGTGCGCCAAGCGCACGGCATAACGTACCTGGTCGGCGCCATTGGCAACTCCTTCTTCGGGCCCGGTTTCTTTTCCGAACGCTCCAGAGCGATATCCTGTTTCATCGCAGTGCCCGCCGGTGGCGCCAATCGCGTGCACGCAAACCAGCATGCGCGGGCCCGGCACTTTACCGTTGCGGATGGCGTTGCGCAACCCAACATCGATGAAGTCGTGCGAGCCAACGTCCCGCACCGTTGTGAACCCGGCCATCAGTGTGACCTTGGCATTGGCAATGGCGTCCAGCGTTTGCTCCGGAATTGTTTTTTGGAGACCGTCCAACGCAGCCTGTTTGTAATCGCTGGTATACATCATGGTCAGGTGCGTGTGGGCGTCGATAAATCCCGGCAGCAGTGTAGCGTCGCCCAGATCGATCACTTCCGCTCCAGCGGGCGCCGTGGTATTTGCGCCAGCCGAGGAGATCTTTCCATCCGTGACGACCACCATTCCGGGCGTTACCACCGTGTTGCTTTTGCCATCGAAGAGTCTCGCCGCTTTGAGCACCACGGTCTTGTGCTCAGGCGTTTTGTTTTCCGGTCTCTGCGCTTGCCCGTACATCTGGGTGATTCCCACGGACGCCACTAGGAGAATTGCGGGTACTCGACACATCGGTTTGTCTCCCTCATTAAAATGCCGAACGCGACAATAGCCCGGCGCCAGCAAATGTCAAGTCCCGGCGGGGTTGCCGGGACGCGCGGGTCCGGTATGCTGAGATCGGTGGTGTATTTAGAGAAAGGTTTTTTCAAAGTGGTTCCAGTTATTCGCATTCGGGATTGCAATCACGCTCCAGTCAAGCCTGCCGGGAGGTGGGTCCTTTACTGGATGATCGCCAATCGTCGACTTACCTACAATTTCGCGTTGGATCGCGCCCTGGAGCACTGCCGCGAATTCCGCAAACCGCTGCTGATATTTGAGGCGTTGCGCTGCGATTACCAATGGGCGAGCGACCGGCTACATCGATTCGTGATTGATGGAATGGCTGATAATGCGAACACCTGCGCCAGACATCGCGTCCGTTTTTTTCCGTATGTTGAGCCTGAGGTGGGTGCCGGAAAAGGGTTGTTGGAAGAGTTGGCTTCCCACGCCTGTGCCGTTGTTACGGATGACTTTCCGTGTTTCTTCTTGCCGCGCATGGTGGATGCCGCGGCCCGAAAGTTGTCTATCCGCCTGGAAGCGGTAGATTCGAACGGGCTGTTGCCCATATGCGCAGCAGATCGTGCCTTTGTTCGCGCGTTTGATTTTCGTCGTTACCTGCAAAAGGTCCTGCCGTCGCATCTCGCAAACTTTCCAACGGTTGATCCGCTCGCTGAGGCTCCTTCGATGGCGCCGCCGGTCCTGCCAAAGGACCTCACATCACGGTGGCCGTCTGCGTCCGTTACCTTGTTGCAAGCAAAAGCCAGCTCGCTGGATGTCTACCCGATCGACCACCAAGTTAAGCCCGTCGAACTGCGCGGCGGCCACACAGCGGCGCTCGCGCGATTACGAAAGTTTTTAGACCAAAAGCTGGCGGAGTATAGCGAAGAGCACAATGCGCCGGAACTTCAGGGCACAAGCAATATGTCTCCCTATCTCCATTTTGGGCACATCTCCACGCACGAGATCTTTTCCGCGGTCGCACGATTGGAAAAATGGCGCCCTCAGAAATTGGCGCTACGCAGTAGCGGCGCGCGTCAGGGCTGGTGGAACATGAGCGGCTCGTCGGAAAGTTACCTCGATCAACTCATCACGTGGCGTGAAGTAGGCTACAACTTCTGCGCGCAGCGAAAGGATTACGATCGATACAATTCGTTGCCACCCTGGGCGCAAAAAACATTGGAGGAGCACACCGATGATGAGCGTCCCAACGTGTATAGCCTTCAAGAATTCGAGACAGGCGCCACCCACGATCTTCTTTGGAACGCTGCGCAAGGGCAGCTCGTGCGCGACGGCTACATTCACAACTATCTGCGGATGTTGTGGGGAAAAAAAATTCTGGAGTGGTCGGACTCCCCGCAGACTGCACTCTCGGTTCTCATCCATCTGAATAATAAGTACAGTGTCGACGGCCGTAATCCCAATTCTTATAGCGGAATTTTCTGGTGCCTGGGCCGATATGACCGGCCCTGGGGACCGACTCGGCCCATTTACGGCACGATTCGTTACATGAGCTCGGAGAATACCGCGCGCAAATACTCGGTGAAGAATTACATTCGAAAATATAGGCCTGCCAAACAAGCGGCGTCGAGCTCTTAGCTTTCGGGATTCTGGAACATCGGTTATCCCTCGACAGTTGTTTGTTATACTTTTCCTGGCCGCAGGAAGTCCCGTCCTACCCAAGGCCCCAGCGAAAAACCCAGATTCTGCGTGGTCGCAGCGGGTCCGTGACGCGGCTACATTTCTCCCGTGCAGCGCCACGTGAAGCTTTTTGCAATGCTCGGGTTCGTAGCAACCCCGAACGCTGAGCCGGGTTTAATGAGCATCCTTCTAACAGGTGTGTGAATTCGCAATGTCTATTGTTAAAGATTTTCGACAAAAGCTAGGGTCAGCCCCGGCTGACCGTATGCGAGACCGCCGCATCAGGAGATTACTCACCAATGTCGCCATCGTTGCCCTGGTAAGTCTCGGGGCTGCGTTTGTAATTACGCGCCAGTCCGGAGCGGGTTATTCCGCCCCAGGTCTCGAGCACAACTCCAATTCTGACGTGTCGGATCGTAGCTCAAGAGGCGCGATCATTCCGGACTTGGCTTCACGAGCGGGGGACGAATCCGAGGGCTACAAGCTGGAAACAGGCCCACTCGCAGTGACGGAAGTGTCGGATATCGTTTTACGTGATTCAAAACGCAACAAAGACCTGCATGTGCGCGTTTTTTATCCGGTGGCTGCGGGAAAGTATCCGGTGATTGTCTTTTCCCACGGCGCTGGCGGTTCACAAAATTGCTGCGACTCACTAACGCGCCACTGGGCGACCTACGGATACGTCACCTTCCAGCCCACGCACGATGACTCCGTGACCCAACGGCGTGCCGGTGGTGAAGACGATGTACGGTTTCTCCCGGCGGTCCGCGAAGCGCTCAAAAACCCAGTGCTGTGGCAGAGCCGGCCTCAGGATATTTCCTTCCTCCTGGATTCCTTACCAGAACTGCAGAAGCGGGTGGCTGGACTGAACGGCAAAATGGATTTCGACCACATTGGCGTGGGCGGCCACTCCATGGGTTCCTACACTGCTGAGGCTATCGGCGGGGCAGTTGTTGATCTCCCGGAGCATCCCGGAACAAATTTTTCCGATCCCCGAGCGAAAGCAATTCTTTGCCTCTCGCCCCAAGGTCCCAATCAGTTTGGTTTGACCGCCCAATCGTTTGCCCGAATATCGCTGCCGTTCCTGGGGATTACGGGGTCGCTCGACAGTTTAGGTCCGCTGGCAAGTCCGGCGTGGCACAGAATTCCATTCGAACGGAGCCAACCCGGCGACAAATACGAAGTCTTCATTCAAGGCGCAAATCACTTGTCTTTCATTACGGATGCAACGTTGCTGGCGTCACGTTCCTCGCAAGCCGCCGCGATACTCGGATATACCAATTCAGCTTCACTGGCATTCTGGGATGCGTATTTGAAACAGGATCCCGCCGCGCAGAGATTCCTGCAGTCCGACAAACTCGAAAGTTACAGCCACGGAGCAGCGAAGCTTTCACGCCGCTAAATCCTGAGAATTGGACGCCAACGCCGGGGCCCTTCCGCGGGTATCATGGCTTGTGGGCGAACTCTTCGTTTATCGCAGCCAAATACCCGCTTCCGCCAACGCTGTTTACGATTGGCACGCCCTGCCCGATGCGCTGACGCAGCTTACGCCGCCGTGGGAGAATGCGCAGGTCATTGAGCAGACTGGCGGAATTGAAGACGTGGGATCGCGGGTCAAGATTCGCTTGCGCGTAGGCCCCTTCCGCCAGACATGGACCGCCGAACACACCGCTTGCGAACCGGGGCGCATGTTCCGGGACGAGATGATCTCCGGCCCGTTTCGCCGGTGGGAGCATACCCATTTGTTCATCCCAGACGGAGAAAATAGCAGCTGGCTGGAAGATCGAGTGGAATATGAATTTCCGCTGGGCTGGCTGGGTAGACTGTTCGGCGGCGCCTACACCCGGCGGCGCCTGACGCGCATGTTTGAGTTCAGGCATCGTGTGACTGCGCAAGCTTTCCATCAAGAATCAGCGAAATCGAATTGAGCTAAATACTCTGGGCAAGTGAGTCAGACTTGCGCGAAATCCCGCAAATGCCTCAGGATTAGGATTCACCTTTTTCATTCCATACCGTGAATTAGCTCGCAGAGGATTCCGAGAGCATGTCGACGAGTGCGGACGTTTTAATTATCGGTGCGGGGCTTGCGGGGTTGTGTTGTGCAAGGCGTCTCGCTGAGGCGGGCATCTCATTTCAGGTAGTGGAAGCGTCGGATGGCATTGGCGGACGAGTACGCACCGACAACGTGGAAGGCTTCCTCCTGGATCGTGGATTTCAAGTGTTGCTCACCGCGTATCCCGAAGCTCAACGCGTACTCGATTACTCGCAGCTTGAATTGAAATCGTTCTCACCGGGAGCGTACTCCTGGTTTGCGGGGCGCATGAACGTGTTGATCGACCCGTGGCGAATGCCGGGAAGGTGGTTGGAAGCGCTTCAATCGGAGTTCGGCACGCTAGGCGATAAACTCCGCATGGCACGATTACGCAGCCGGGTGAAGCGCACTTCCATCGAAGAAATTTTTCGGCGGCCGGAGCGTTCGACAAAAGCTGCTCTGCAAGCCGAAGGTTTCAGCCAGGAAATGATCCATCGTTTTTTTCGGCCCTTTCTGGGAGGAATTCTGCTTGATGGGGAGTTGAAAACGTCGAGCCGGATGTTCGAATTCGTGTTCAAAATGCTTTCCGAAGGAGATACATGCGTTCCCACGCGTGGCATGGTTGCGATACCGGCGCAGATTGCGGAGAAATTGAAAGCAGATTCGATTCTGCTCAATTCTCGGGTTGAATCTCTTCATGAGAACGAGATTATCCTGGCAAGTGGTGAGACTATGCGAGCCCGCGCGATTGTTGTCGCGACTGACGGGCCCTCGGCTGCACATCTTGTGGGCGAGGCAGAACCGGCTTCGCGAAGCGTGAGCTGCTTCTACTATTCCGCAGAGGAACCGCCGGTCAAAGGTTCGATGTTGACGCTGAACGGCGACGGAGCTGGACCGGTGAACAATTTTGCGGTCATGAGCCAGGTGGCACCGTCGTACGCGCCGCCAGGGAAGCATTTAATTTCCGTATCCGTGCTCGGCACGCAGGAACTTACGGACGTTCAGCTTAGTGGCTTCGTCATCGCGCAGATGAAAAACTGGTTTGGCGAAGTGGCGCGCTCGTGGCGTTTTCTGAAGAGCTACAAGATCCCCCACGCTCAGCCTCAGCAGTATCCGGGTGCGCTCGAACCTCCCGCACGGTCCGTCCGTGTTCGACCGGGAATCTACGTCTGCGGCGATCATCGTGACAATGCTTCCATTCACGGCGCCATGCTGAGCGGACGCCGCGCTGCGGAAGCGGTGATTCAAGATTTCGCTCGTTAGTTCGCTTGAAGATTTCCACACTTTAAATTTCATGCTTGCCATGCAGGACTTTTGTACTATTGACGATATTACTACCGAGCTCGAAACTGATCCGGTATGGCGCGTTACTCAGCCTTCCTCGGCCTTCAGGTTGAGGTTCAATATCGCGCAGGCGATATCCTTTTGCCTGCTTCCGGCACGTTCGTCGGCGATACGGGACGCTCAATTTTTCTGGAGCAGATTTTCGAACAGCGTGGCCAGCACCGTCAATTTCGCTGGGAAATCCCCTATCAATACGTAGTTCGCTTGGCGGAAAAAGTAGAAGCTGCACCCGTCCTTAAGGAATCGCCGGCAATCGAGAAGCCAACCCTTACTGACTCCGTCCGGGACGCAGAGTCAGCGGAAGAATCGGAAAGCGCCGGTAGTGGAACCGTGGCCACCGCGGCGGCCGGTTTCGGCTCCAAAATTTCTGTGATCTTCCCACGCCCGCAGAGATCTGACGTTTAGGGTCGGCTTTGCTTCCTTCCAAAATTTAATTTTCAGCAGGTGTCCTGGCGCCAGATTGCGATAGGGATATCTCGCCTTGGGCTACAATTACCACTCTCTCAGCGCGCGCACTCGTGTCTTAGCGCATGAGTCATCGGAGGATATGGTGAGTTTCGCTATCGGACCGGAAACAAATATTGGATTCATGGGCCTGGGTTTGATGGGCAACCCTATGGGCATGAATTTACTGAAGGCCGGCTACCCTCTGACCGTTTGGAATCGAACGGCATCGCGAGCAGACGAACTCGTTGCGGCTGGCGCAAAGCTCGCGGCATCGCCACGTGAATTGGCCGCCAGTTCCGATTTCGTAATTTCCATCGTCAGCGACCCGCCTGCTTTGGAATCGATCCTCTGGGGCGACGACGGTGCGATGCAATCCATGAAGAGCGGTAGTACTTATGTGGACTCCAGCACCGTGTCTCCTGATTTAGCGCGCAAGATCGCGGCGGCGTGCGCAGAGCGGGGCGTGAGTTTTCTTGACGCACCCGTAACTGGCGGCGACTGGGGCGCCAAAAAAGGTGAGCTAGTTTTTATGGTTGGAGGCGACGCGTCGGTCTTGGCAGACGCTGAGCCGATCCTTCGCGTGCTAGGTAAAAAGTGGTTTCATCTCGGTCCGAACGGAGCAGGCCAGACCATCAAGCTGGCCATGAATCTTATTTTGGCGCTGGAAGTTGAAGCGTTGGCCGAGGCGTTGGCGTTGGTGACCGCCGCGGGCTTGGAAGGAGAAAAATTGGTTGAAGTGATGCAGTCGAGTATGGCGCGCGCGGGCGTGCTGGATGTTAAAGCTCCAAATCTGTTGAAGGGGGAGTACACGCCGAGTTTTCCC
>Ga0182015_10001090_pt1 | contig 37134 bp, 38 predicted proteins | sample 712P3MmetaG_FD_120478 | JGI IMG/M metagenome (GOLD analysis project Ga0182015, IMG submission 120478) | Permafrost microbial communities from Stordalen Mire, Sweden - 712P3M metaG | ecosystem: Environmental > Terrestrial > Soil > Wetlands > Permafrost | place: Sweden: Stordalen | collected...
CACTCCGAGGAAAAAAGCCATCGGACGATAGACCCCCATGCCTTGAAAATCCCCGCCCCGAAGGGGGCGGAATCTAAACTAACGGAGAACGCCCCTTCTCCATTTCACGCTGAGCCAAGACACTTATTGTTTCCGCCCGGCCTTGATCTCAGCGGGTGTCCATCGGTCTTCTTCGGTGATGCCGAAGCCAATCTCCTCCTTGCTGCTATTGCAGAACTTTCCGCATAGTGTGTGCAATTGTGCACAGATTCCTGATTCTCATAATGGGATACTTTGGACAATTGAACGAGAGACTCTGTTCGTCTCCCCCAACCCGGTCCCAAAGGAGGACTTATGTGGATTTCAAAACATTTGAGGTTGTCACTGGCCGACTCTGAACTTGAAACGTTGATTGTGGAACGCACAGCAGAACTGCAAAAGCTTTCTCAGCGTTTGCTTAAGGTTCAGGATGATGAAAGGCGGAAAGTCGCGCGCGACTTGCACGACAGCACCGGTCAGACACTGGCTGCGCTAAAAATAAGTGTTTCGTTAGTGCAGGAACACTGCAAGGAAGACCCGCCCACGCTGGCTCTTATGTCTGAGGTTGCGCAACTGGCCAATCAGGCAATCGCAGAAATTCGAACCATGTCCTACCTCCTGCATCCCCCATTATTGGATGAGGTGGGATTTGTTTGTGCAGCCGAGTGGTATATCGAGGGTTTCGCCAAGCGGAGCGGAATTACCGTGAAAGCGGATATCGCGAATCCGTCTGGGCGTCTGCCGAAAAGGGTGGAGATCGTTCTATTCCGTGTGTTGCAGGAGAGCTTGACGAACGTTCAGCGCCACTCCGGAGCTTCGGAAGCGAGCATCCATTTTCAACATGAAGGCGAAGCTGTGATTCTGGAGATACGAGACTCCGGGCGGGGCATACCTGAAGAACGCTTGCGGTTGATTAATGGGGTAAGTGCGGAAACGGGCGTCGGTTTGGCTGGAATGCGCGAGCGATTGCATGAACTGAATGGTAAGTTGGAGATAGAATCCGACGGTCGCGGCACCAGTATGCGAGCTACGGTTCCGATCTATGCAACTTCTCCAGCCGTTCAGTTTGGAGGTTTCGGGGAAGTTGGCGCATCAGCGCAGGCCTGACTGAAACAATATCGTTCCTTCCGACCGGCGGGTGGGGCTAACGTGAATTAACTCCTCCCACCGGCAGCTCATCCCAAATTGAGTGATGGGTTCGCCCATGTGCGGCCTGCTATAACGTGTTATTCGACTCTTGGGCAGACTCGGTTTTTGTAAGAAAGAAAAAGGTCCCGAATCTCTCTCCCCTATGAGAGCAATCGGAACCAATTCTAACTTGCCTGGCGAGTATAGTCTGCCGACCCTCAGCGGACTGTTCGATACCGAACGGTCTGCTGGATCTTCACCGGCCTGCCTCCCGCTTCTTCGCTTCCTGCAATTTGGCCTCGAACCACTCCTTAAAGTCGGTCACATCCTGGATACGCTAGGTCCGTGGGGCGCGTTTCTAGCACGTCCTGCGGACTGTTTATTTTGACGTCGCTTCCACTGCCTTTAACGCCTCTTCGTACTTTGTCATTCCGGCTTCACCGGTGAAACGTCCGGCTTAACATACGTGCTCATCAGCACTTCAAGCGAGTTGCCTAGATTTTGATAAGCCGCCCGAATGTCACCCGTGAGGTTGTAGAGGGCGGTCGCCGCACCATGTCTGCCAGCGTACAACCCACACTAACGGACGCACGCTTTCTTTGCCTGTGGTGCGATGTGATACTTGCTGAATGAATTGTGATTCACCGGCTCACCATTGCCGTTTGTGAACATCAGGCCGGTTGCAGGATTGCCACTCGCTTCATGCCAAACCTTAATGAGTGATTGGGAGCGGCTCAATCAATTTCAAGGCCCGCTTGCTGCGTTCAGTTTTCGTATCACCGAGCACGCCGTATGGTGCGGCCTCTGTGATCTTCAACACCCCCTCAGTGACGTTCTCCCATTTGACCGCTGCAACTTCACTAGGCCGCATTCCCATCACAGCGACCAACGCAAAAAATAACTTCGCATCCGGCTTTGTGAGTGCGTTCAAGATCGCAATGGTTTCCTCTGGTGTGTAGGCAACACGCGTTTGCTTGGCCGCACCTTCACAGACTCCTTGGCTTCGCGCCACGGATTGACCGCGATGACGCCTTTGCGGACAGCGGTTGAGAAGATGCCCCGGCAAAGGCTCTTAACATGTGAGAGGGTGTTTTCGTTTATCTTCTTCACCATCACCTTGCGGTCCAAAAGTTCACACGCATCCACTGTGGTAAAGGTGTCGATGGGGGTTGTTTCAAGTTCGGGTTTTGACGTAGAGCTTCCAATCGGTTTCATAACCGCGTGCGGTTGATGATCGTTTGTTGGCTTGCACCCAAGGGAAGTATGTTTCTTTCCAGAACGCACCCACGGTGACGGAGGGTGCCTCAACGGTCGGAGATTTCAACGCCGTATGGCGGGCGTTGTTGACTGCGGACATATGGGAACGCTGTAGCAGCGTCCGCTTTTTCTCGGGGGTGTTAAGGTCGCAGAGCCGCTCAGTGACCTTCGTCCGCACATCCCTATCACCGTCTTTGTAATACCTGATGTAAAATCCGTCTGAGCGTCTAACAACCGAGCCGGTTTGCTCACGGAATCTTGGTCGTTTGTCGCTCTTAAGCATCTGCAGAAGGGAAGCCTTGGTCATGGGTCTAACCAACAGCATACGAGAATTACCAGACCAACGTATCTTTGGTAACACATGTAAGTTGTTGATTGTAAACGTGGGCGCGTAGCTCAATTGGATAGAGCACCGGATTTCTAATCCGGTGGTTGCAGGTTCAAGTCCTGCCGCGCCTACCAAGAAGCAGTGGCTGGTTGCGGTGACCGGTGGCAGGCGCAGCCTGCAGCTGCAGTACGTTCTCCTTGATTTTCTGACCGCTGGCCAAATGCTCACTGACCACTGTTTTTCCGATGTTCGCACGTGTCCGTGTTGAGGCAGGAGTCGGCTAGCATAAGGCGCTGCACCGGCTTGCCCCCGATGATGTGAGATTCGACGATCTCGTCCACGTCTGCTTCGGCGACGTGTCCATACCACACTTGCTCGGGATAGATCACAACATTCGGGCCGTGCTCACATTGATCGAGACACCCCGATTGGTTGGCCCGCACTCTGCCTTTGAGCCCTCGCTCCGCCAGCTTTTGCTTGAATTGCCTTTGCAGCTTTGCCTGGCCGCTAGGATCGCAGCAGCCACGAGGATTTCCTGGAGGACGTTGGTTACCACATATAAAAATGTGCTTCTCAAACTTGGGCATGAATCACATCTTAACCTGAGCGACTAAGATGCACTCCGCCCTTCGCGTTGCTATCCGCCATGCGGGCGCGATAAGATACTCCGTACACATCTTCTCCGCTTTCATCCCAGTAAGCCTTTAGAATATTTGCCGCGGCAAGGCGTGTGCGACCCCGGTGTTCATATGTACGCGCGGTGCAGTTGCGCGTTCGCGAATCCTTGTGACGGAGTTGGCAGTGAAACGAGGCAAGACCGCGGTAATTGTCGGTGCTCAGTGGGGCGACGAGGGCAAAGGAAAGATCGTCGATGTTTTATCGGAGAGTTTCTCCGTCGTGGCCCGCTATGCCGGCGGCCACAATGCCGGCCACACCGTCATCATCAATGGCAAGAAGTTCGTCCTGCAACTGGTTCCCTGCGGGGTGCTGCGGACGGTGTGCCGCAGCGTGATCGGTAATGGTGTAGTCCTCGATCCCATGGCTTTTTTGAAGGAAGTGGGCTCGCTGCGCGAGGCCGGTGTGCGGGTCGACGGAAATCTTTTTGTCTCTAACCGCGCGCAGGTAATTCTGCCCTACCATCGCATGATCGAGTTGGCGGCGGAGAGCGCGCCCGGCAGAGTGAAAATTGGCACCACCTCACGCGGCATCGGTCCAGCCTACGAGGACAAGATGGGGCGCCGCGGGCTGCGAGTCGCTGACTTGCTCGATCTGAAACTGCTGAAGAAACACATCGAAAACGCGGTGCTCGAGAAAAATATGATCGCGCACGCTCTCTTTAATTCAGATCCGCTCGACGCCGACAAAATGTACACCGAGTACGCTCAGGCAGCGGAGAAAATCGCGCCATTTGTCTGCGACACGGCAGTACTGCTGAATCAAGCGCTGGCGAACGGTGAGGCCATTCTCTTCGAAGGCGCACAGGGCACGATGCTCGACATCGATCACGGGACCTATCCTTTCGTGACTTCTTCCAGTTCCACTTCCGGCGGCGCCGCGACCGGGACGGGCGTTGCGCCGAACGCGATCGATTCGGTCATCGGACTCACCAAAGCATACTGCACGCGAGTCGGCGAAGGTCCGTTCCCCAGCGAGGAGAAAGGCGACGCTGGCCAACAGTTGCGCGTGCGCGGCAACGAATTTGGTGCGGTTACAGGACGTCCGCGGCGAACGGGTTGGCTTGATCTGCCGCTGTTGCGCTACGCTGGCATGATCAACGGCATTTCGTGGCTGGTGGTCACCAAGCTTGACGTGCTCGACGAACTGGCGGAGATTCCGGTCTGTGTCGGCTACATCGTGGATGGAAAGAAAACCATGGAAATCCCCGCGCAGGCCAGCGGTTACGACAAGCTTGAGTGTATGTATCAGAAGCTGCCGGGCTGGCGGACTTCCACGCTCGGCATCACGGAGTTTGGGCGGCTGCCCAAAGCTGCTCGCGACTACCTGGTGTTCGTGGAGAAGGAGACTGGAGCGAAGATCGGCTTGGTCTCAACCGGCCCGGACCGCGACCATACCATCTTTATGGATGAGTTCGCGAATGAATTGAAGACAACGTCGTCCCGGAACGTCTAGAATTGACTTCCCATTGGTCAGACAGCAAGACTAGGTAAGGAGCGCACGATGGTGGTTTTGGCGGTAACGTGGATGGCGAAGGTTGGGCGGGAAGCCGAAGTCAGTGCACTGTTTGCAAAGCTCACCGAGGAATCGCGCCAGGAGCCCGGTTGCGCGATGTATCAAGTCCACCGCCATAAGACTGAACCCCGTCGCTTCTTCATTTATGAGCAGTATCAAGATGATGCTGCGCTCGAGGCCCATCGCAACGCCCCCCACTTTTTGCAGTACGCCCGCAAAGACCTGCCCCGAATCGCAGACCGCGTGGAAGGCCATCTGTTCGAACCGCTAGGGTAACTCATGGGGGCGGGCGCCACGCCCGCGACTCGCCGTCACTTGACTTTGTCCACCATTAGCTCGCCACCCGAGGCGTAGCTCTCCTTTGACACTTCGTGGAAAGCCACGATGATGCCTTCGCGCCGTGCCCCTGCTTCTTCCACCAGCGCATCGGTGATGCGCTTCGCAATCCTGCGCTTCTGCTCGGCAGTGCGCCCCTGCAGCATCGTGATTTGAACTAGAGGCATGGGAGATCCTTCACTGCATTCAGGATGACGGCTGCGGGCTCGGGCTCCGCTCATGCCCGCAAGGCGCCGTCACTTCGCCAGTTCGTAGCCCGCGAAGAAGAAACTCAACTCGAAGCGTGCGGTGTCCTCGGCATCGGAGCCATGAATCGCATTGTGCTCAATGCTCGACGCCCACTTCTTGCGAATCGTGCCTTCCTCCGCATTCGCCGGGTTGGTGGCGCCCATCAGGGTTCGCAGATCGGCGATGGCGTTTTCTTTTTCCAGGGCCAGTGCGACGATCGGTCCGTTCGACATGAAATCGGTAAGCGAGCCATAGAACGGCCGGCTGGCATGAACGGCATAAAACTGCTCTGCTTGATGCTTGGAGATTTCCAGCATCTTCATGGCGAGAATGCGGAATCCGTTCTTCTCAAATTGTTCAATGATGTCGCCGACCGCATTCTTGGCGACGGCATCCGGTTTCACGATGGTAAGAGTGCGTTGCAGAGTCTTCATAGTTGATCGTTAGTAATCAATCCTTTTAGTCGTTGGCTTCTTGCTCGGTACTCAGTACAAGGTACTCGCTGCTAGACTTTCACTCCCAGCGCCGCCACAAGTGTTTCTCCAATATCCGCGGGAGATTTCGCCACACGAATCCCAGCCGCTTCCATGGCCTTGATCTTCTCCGCTGCCGTCCCCTTGCCGCCGGAGATAATCGCTCCGGCATGGCCCATGCGGCGTCCCGGAGGCGCAGTCTGTCCGGCGATGAAGCCGACCACTGGCTTCTTCATCTTCGTCTTCACGAACTCCGCTGCGGTTTCCTCGGCGTCACCGCCAATTTCGCCAATCATGACCACGGCTTCGGTCTCCGGATCGCGATTAAACAGATCGAGCGCATCCAGGAAATTGGTTCCAATAATCGGATCGCCGCCGATCCCGATCGCGGTCGACTGCCCGATGCCGCGCTGCGTAAGCTGATGCACCGCTTCATAAGTCAGGGTGCCGGAGCGCGACACGATGCCGACCGAGCCTTCTTTGTGAATCGATCCCGGCATAATGCCAATCTTGCACTTGCCCGGAGAAATAATACCGGGACAATTCGGCCCGATCAGCCGCGAGCGCCGATTTTGCAGAAATTCCCAGGTCTTGACCATGTCGAGCGTGGGAATGCCTTCGGTGATGCAGACGATGAGTTCGAGTTCGGCGTCCGCCGCTTCCATAATCGCATCCGCCGCGAACGGCGGAGGAACGAAGATGACAGTGGTGTCAGCACCGGTCTTCTCAACCGCTTCAACCACCGTGTTGAAAATCGGCCAGCCTTCGTGTGTGGTGCCGCCCTTGCCTGGCGTCACTCCGCCCACCACTTGCGTTCCATAAGCCGCGCAGGCCTTGGCGTGAAAAGTACCTTCGCGTCCCGTCAGGCCTTGCACGATCAAACGTGTTTCTTTATTAACCAGGATTGCCATAATTATGATTCCTCGCTGCCTTTATCGCCATTCGGTTACGCCATGAATACCACGCGCGGCTGCTACCACCTTGTCGGCTGCGTCTTTCATGGTGTCCGTTACCACGAAGTTGAATCCTGAATTCATCAGTATCTTCTTGCCTTCGTCCACATTCGTGCCTTCCAGTCGCAGCACCACGGGAAGCTTGATATTGGTTTTTCTCGCGGCCTCCACCACTCCCGTTGCCAGCGTATCCACGCGCAGGATGCCGCCAAAAATATTGATCAGCACCGCTTTTACGCTCTTGTCGCTCAGAAGGATCTCAAACGCGTGGGCGACCTGATCAGCGCTAGCCCCTCCGCCGACGTCCAGAAAGTTTGCCGGCATCCCGCCCGCGTATTTGATGATGTCCATGGTGGCCATGGCCAGCCCCGCGCCGTTCACCATGCAGCCCACGCTGCCATCGAGCTTGATGTAGTTCAAACTGTATTTCGAAGCCTCAACCTCGAGCGGATCTTCTTCCGTAATGTCGCGCAATTCGCGAATATCCGGATGCCGGAACAACGCGTTGTCGTCAAAGGTCAGCTTGGCGTCGAGGGCGAAGAGCCGGCCATCGGTAGTTGTGATGAAGGGATTGATCTCGACCAGAGACGCATCGGTATCGAGAAATGCCTTATAAAGGTTGGAGAGAAATTGCACCGCGGGATTAATCTGCTTGGCGCTGAGCCCAAGCTTGAAAGCCATCTTGCGAGCCTGAAACCCTTCCAGGCCCATGCCGGGATCGATGTGCTGCTTCAGAATGGCGTCAGGATTTTCCGCCGCGACTTGCTCGATCTCCATCCCTCCTGCCGCCGACGCCATGAATACAGGCTTGCCTTCGGCCCGGTCCACCAGAATTCCCAGGTAGAGTTCTTTGTCGATGGGAAGAGTTTCTTCGATCAGCAGTCGCCGCACCACGCGGCCTTCCGGCCCCGTCTGATGCGTCACTAATTTCATGCCCAGCATTTTCCCGGCGAGTTCTCCCGCCTCATCCACAGATCTGGCGATCTTCACGCCTCCGCCCTTGCCACGCCCGCCCGCATGAATCTGAGCCTTCACCACAACTCCGGTCGCACCGGTGCTGAACAGTTCTCTGGCGGCAGCCTCGGCCTCTTCACTCGAAGTCGCCATCGTCCCGCGCGGCACGGTCACACCATACTTCTTAAGAATTCCTTTTGCTTGGTACTCATGGATTTTCATAATGACACTCGCCAACTAAGAATCGGAAGGAACCTGCTTGCGGCTTTCGAACGAGGGCAGCAAACCTTCAATTTTATAGAGAGGAACGGATTAGGGCAAACGCGCGCCGCTCCTTTTCTAACTGATCGTTCATCTAAGCCTAAATCGGGGGTGGAGACCGGACCGCGCACGCACCGCTCCGAAATGCCGAGAGGAACAACTGATGAAAGTGGTTTCACTGAACGTCGCTAGGCCACGTCTGACTGTCTATAAGGGAGCAACCATCAACACGGGTATCTTCAAGAAACCGGTAACTGGAAGGGTACAGCTTCGCACGCTGAACCTCGATGGCGATCAGCAGGCGGATCTCAGCGTTCATGGAGGGATCTACAAGGCGGTCTACGCTTATCCTTCGGAGCACTATAAATATTGGCGGCGGGAATTGCCCGATACAGCTTTGCCTTGGGGTACGTTCGGGGAGAATTTTACGACGGAGGGTCTCACGGAAGAGCTTCATGTTGGAGACCGGCTTCGAATTAGTTCTGCCATTGTGATGGGCCGTCAGCCACGCATGCCCTGTTACAAGCTGGCGGCCAAGTTTCAACGTGACGATATGATCGAGCGATTCCTCCATAGTGGACGCAGTGGACTCTATTTTTCGGTGGAGCAGGAAGGTGAAGTGGGAGGAGGGGACTCGTTCGAGCTGATTTCGCAGGATCGTGAAGGGATTACCATCGCCGAAATCAACCGGCTTTTCTTTCGTGAGAAATACAATCGCAACCTGCTGCAAAAGGCGATTGCGACGGCTGCTTTGCCGGAAAACTGGCGCGAATATTTCTTGCCCAGACTGAGTGGCCCTGCCGTTAACGGCTAGTTCCTTGCGCATCGTCATCACCAGGTGAGTTATCCCTTACAATTCCGAGTGAGATGATCCTCGACGCTCTTCATCGCATCGCCAATCACGGCCAGTCGCTGGCCCGCGCCGAAGCGCGGGATGTAATGGCGGAAGTGCTCGCGGGAAACTGCGCCGACTCGCAGATCGCGGCGCTTCTCGTAGCCTTGCACATGAAAGGTGAAACCGTCGAAGAGATCGTTGGCTTCGCGGAAGCGATCCGGGTCGCGGCGACGCCTTTGCCCATTTCAGTTGCCGGGACGAGTGCTTCCGAATCCAGCGACCTCTACGTGAGCGGTACGGGCCGCGACGCCCTGCTCGAATCATCTCTCGTTGACACCAGCGGCACCGGCGGCGATGCCAGTGGCACCTTCAACATTTCGACTGCCACAGCATTCGTGACGGCGGGAGCTGGCGTGCGCGTAGCCAAGCATGGCAACCGCAGCATTAGTTCGAAGTGCGGCTCCGCCGACGTGATGGAAGCGCTGGGAGTCAACATCCAGTTATCTCCCGAGCGAGCCGCTCAATGCCTGCGCGAAGTCGGAATCTGTTTTCTGTACGCGCCCGACCTACACGCCTCCATGAAGCAGGTGCAAAAGGTTCGGCGAGAACTACGCCTGCGCACCATCTTCAACCTGCTCGGTCCGCTCACCAATCCCGCGCGCGCTTCAGGACAAGTCGTGGGCGTCTACGCGCTGGATATGGTCGAGAAGCTTGCCGAGGCGCTCAGCATGCTCGGACTGCATCGTGCTCTCGTGGTGCATGGACTGGATGGCCTCGATGAGATCACCATTACCGGACCCACTCGCGTGGCCGAAGCTCGCGACGGAATCGTTCGTATGTACGAGGTGGATCCGGAAGAGTTCGGCATGATGCGTTCGCTGCTCGAACAGATTGCCGGCGGCGATGCGGCCGCCAATGCAGCCCTTGTCCGAGAAGTCCTGAGCGGAAAGAAATCTCCGCGCCGCGATGTGGTCCTGCTAAATTCAGCGGCCGCGCTAGTGGCAGCAAGTCGCGCCGATCACCTGGCTGGGGCAATACCCTTAGCCGCGCAATCGATCGATTCCGGCGCAGCCGCGGCCAAGCTTGCGGCCTTGGTAAGTTTTACGAGAAAATGAGGTACAGGTCGCCATGTCCTGCGTGCTGAGAGCAAGCGGCGCCAATTTTGACGCAGATGAATTCCTGAAAGTTTCTTGGCTGGATGCCCTGACTGCGTTTCATCGCGGGACCGTGCACTTTCCCACCTCGAGCGTAACCCGCAAAAGCGACTATTCCGGGATGAAGGTAAGCGTGAGCACCAGGGAGATTTCAGATCTAAGCGGTCAGGTAGAAGATGCTGTTGGATTTTCTTAGAGAGAATGAGCAGGAACTGAGGCGCCTCCGCAATTTCCCTGGCTTGGAGCGCATGGATTTGGATTTTCCCGTCGAAGATCGAGATGTGGTGTTCCAACGCGATGCGTTTCCTTATCCACTCTTATCCTTGTTCGGAGGGCTGCATATCGGTCTGATCGTCTCCCGGTATCCGGCGCGCTCCGGAGTCACAGATCAAATCTTTACGCAACAATAAGCCGGCCAGCAGCCAACATGATTTGATGCTCACTACTTGGCCGACTCGCCAGCTTCAATCTTGAACGTATTATTCGTCATGTCACTCTCCGGTACGCTGCCGTCGTTTACCACAACTTCCTCCGGCGGTTTCGTGACTTCCACTCGAATCACTCCCTTGCTGTTGCCCCGCACCTCAACCCGCTTCGTCTCCTCTCCACCGGCGAACTTCACAGTGATCGGAACGTCGGCCCCGGCCCGGCCCAAGTTCTCTATCGTAACCGTCACCAGGTAAACGTCATTCATCGTCTTTCGTGAGAACGCCAATTCCACCCTGAAGTCCGGCAGACCACGATCGCGATAAACCCAGTCGTCGAAGAACCACTCCAGATTTTTCGGCGTCTGTGCCTGAATCAATTTCTGCATGTAGGAAGGTTCCTTGTCCTGCTCCGGACGATACAACGCGAGAGCTTTCTTCAACGCCTGATCGCCGACCATATCGCGCAGCATCCACCAAACGCACATCGCTTTACTGCGGTAAAGTTCTTCGTCGGTGGTGTTCACTAGAGACCGATTCACCTCATCTTCTGATCGCGGCGCGCCTGTCTGCTTATCTTTCTCATTCCCAGCCGCGCTGAATGCAATTCGGTGTGTCGCCATGTAATCCAGCGCAGCCTGGCGTCCGCTTCGACGTTCTACATAGAGGGCCTGCGCGAAATGAGCTAGCCCCTCGTTGATCCAGGGCCTCGGCGAGGAAAACGCCGCATGCGTGAGTTGGTGCGCGGCGATCAACCCAGCCCCTTGGGAAACCGTGTTCGTCAGTGGCATCAGCAAAAGAGATCCGCTCTCAAAGGGAGCGGCGTTGGAGTCGTCGAGATCAGCCGTTTGTGCCTTGCTTCGCGGCACTCCAAACCACTCGGCAATCAGCGGAGTCACTTTTTCCGCAGCATCAGCGTAGGTCACCGCCGCCACATCGTGCCCATGCAAGTAATGGACTGCAACGTCCGCCCGGTCTTCCCCCTCATAGTCAGCCATCACAATTGTCGGAACGGCCGATCCCAGCGATCCGTAAGAGCAATCTGCAACGAACTCGTGTTTCACCTCGGCCACTGTCGGGCAAGTCGTTGCATTCACCAGAAGCTCCGGCTTTTCATTGTCGTCATCGCTCGGCACTTCGACCTGCACGTGCAGGGTGGAGGCCGTCTCTCGGCTCTTCCACCGGGCCACTGCTTCAAACACGCTGTTACCTTCCGAAAGATTCCCTGCCTCGGTTGCGATCGGATACCACGCCACATAACCAACTCCTCGCACGGCTGTAAATTTTGGACTGATCTGGTCCCAGTCGGTGCTGCGCGCCGTTGTTTCGGGCGCTCCGATCCGCATGAGCCGGGCCGCATCCAGCACAACCACTCCTTCGTAGCCGATCTCTAGCTCGATGGCGCCCTTGGGTGCGACCATCTCCGGCAAAGTAACAATGGCTTCGGAAAGCGCTCCCGTGTGATCGATATCGGAAGTGTAGGGTTGCGCGACAAACTGCAGCGGCTTGTCGCCAGAGTTGATGGAGCTCCAGTTGAGAGAAGACGAAATCTGCAGCACGGCGATCTTCTGCGGTGTCGCTGAGTCGTTACGTAGAGTGATCTTGCCACGAACCCCAAGCCGCTGCTGATCGGGTTCAATGCGGACATTGAGGTCGTAACTGGTGAAAGTAAATGCTTCGCGGTCGAGAGAAAACGCATTCACCGCCGACACACAAAGAACACAAAAGAAGCAAAGGCGCAGACCGCATAACTTCATTTCCCGGACACCTCATTTGCTTTCATGCGTCTCTGCCGCACAATTTCGTACATCACAACCGCTCCCGCGACCGACACGTTCAGGGAAGGCACTTTTCCCAGCATCGGAATCGAAACCAGAAAGTCACACTTCTTCTTCACCAGATCGTGCAGTCCTTTACCCTCCGCACCCAGAACCAGCGCGCAATCCATGTTGTAGTCAAGGGCGTCGTAAGTCTGCTTTCCGCGCTCGTCAAGCCCAACCGTCCAAATATTGAGCTCTTTCAGTTCTTCCACCGTGCGCGCAATGTTCGTCACCTTCGCGATGGGCAAGTGTTCGCTGGCGCCAGCCGAGGCTTTTGTGACCGTCCCCGTAACGGGCGCAGCCCGCCGTTCTGGAATCACCACTCCGTCAGCGCCGGCGGCGTCGGCTGTTCGTAAAATCGCGCCCAGATTGTGTGGATCTTCCACACCATCGAGCACGATAACGAGTGAATACCGCCCACGCTTCGCGCCCACCACATCATCGAGATCGCTGTATTGCTTGGCTGAAGTGACTGCCACCACGCCCTGATGCGCCGCGTTGCCCGCCATGCGATCGAGTTCCACGCGAGTGAGAAACCGCACGGGTACGCCCAGCTTGCGGCAATCTTCAATCATCCTTTGCAAGCGAATGTCATGCCGCTCCTTCGCCATGCCCACCCACTGGAAAGCTCGTCCCCGGGCCTTCAGCGCCTCGGTGACCGCATTAATGCCGTAGATATAGTTCATGGAGTATTCAGTGTACCGAAAGCCGGTGCAGCGCGGGCGCCCTCGCCCGCGTTGCCTCAAGCGCCGGTTTGATGCTCCAGAAGGCGTACAATCTCTGCCCGCTCCGGCCGCTCCATGTAATCTTCGTTCGCGGAAGCGTAGAGCAGCGAGCCATCGCGATTGATGACGTAGGTCGCAGGAATCGGCAACTCCCAACTCTCGTCGCCGTTCACGAATGGCAGGTTGACGAAGGCGCGTTGATAGATGGCTTTTTGTTCGTCGCGGATGCGGTAGGTGAGTCCAAACTGCCGCGCCACTTGATTGCCCCCATCGGAGAGCAGCGGAAAACGCAGCTTGTGCTGGTCACGCATGAAGAACGCTTGCCTCACAGTCTGCGGCGAAATCGCTGCGAGCGTCGCTCCCGCCTGCTCGATCTCCGGCAGGACGAGGTTCATGGCCTCCATCTGACCAACGCAGAACGGACACCAGCGCCCGCGGATGAAACAAAGCACGAGCTGACCTTTGGCAAGCAAATCGGAAGAAGAGATGTTCTTGCCGTCTTGATCTTGCAGCTGAAACTGCGGAGTCTTCGCGCCGACGGGAAGAATGTTAGCAGCGAATCGTTTCTGCTTCAGCTCCGCGACTGCGCGAGCATGAACAGCCTGCGTCTCGGCCGGAACGTACTTGGCAATCAGTTCCTTGCGCTCAGCAAAGATCTCGCGCAGAGGACGAACGTCAGTATCCGGACTGGATTCTTCGAGGGAGCGCCACTTCATATGAACAGTCGCTAGTTGCTAGCCGTCAGTTGCCAAAATTCAAAACCGCCGTCTGTCTCCAAGACTGGCAACTGGCAAGCGGATACTGGCAACGGTTTTTTCTACATCCCGGGCAGTTTCATCCCCGCCATCCTCCGCGCGAAGCTGGGCTTGCCCATCTGCTTGAACATCTTTTTCATCTGCGCGTATTGGCGAAGCAGGTTATTTACTTCCTGTACCGTGGTGCCGGAGCCGCGGGCGATGCGTTTGCGGCGGCTGCCATTGATTACTTCGTGGTGGTTGCGCTCGTGCGTGGTCATCGAATTGATGATGGCCTCGACGCGGTTGATCTGCTTTTCGTCCACGTTGTCGGCAGCCTTCTGCAATCCGGAAAACGGACCGATCGACGGCATCATGCCAATCAGGCTTTTGATCGATCCCATCTTCTTCACCTGCCGCAACTGGTCGCGAAAGTCCTCGAGCGAGAAGCCGTCGCCGCTGAGGGCCTTCGTGGCCATCTCCGTAGCTTTCTTCTTGTCGATCTGCTGTTCGGCGCGCTCGATGAGCGACAGGATGTCGCCCATGCCGAGAATGCGCGACACGATGCGGTCGGGATGAAACGGCTCCAGCGCATCGTACTTCTCGCCGACGCCGATGAACTTGATCGGCTGCCCCGTCACTTGACGGATGGAAAGCGCCGCGCCCCCGCGGGCGTCGCCGTCCATCTTGGTGAGCACCACGCCCGTGAGCGAGAGCTTTTTGTGGAACTCATCGGCGGAGCGCACCGCGTCCTGCCCGGTCATGGCGTCTGCGACGAACAGAATCTCCGACGGATTCAGCAGCTTCTTCAGCGACTGCATCTCGTTCATGAGATCGTCGTCGATGTGCAGACGGCCTGCTGTATCGACGATCAACACGTCGCAGCCGGAGACGATGGCCTCGCGGCGGGCTTCTTTCACCAGCCTCTCCACCGTCGCTGTGTTCGCCTCACCCACTTCGCCTTCGTAGATCTGCGCCTTAACAGCCTGCGCCACAACCTTCAACTGCTCGCGCGCTGCCGGACGGTAGACGTCCACCGAAACCAGCAGCGGACGATGCCCGCCCACCTTGAACCAGTTCGCAAGCTTGCCCGAAGTGGTGGTTTTGCCGGAACCCTGCAGTCCGGCCATCAGCACCACCGTGGGCGGCTGCGACGCGAACTTCATGCGCGCTGTGTCTTTGCCGAGAGTCTCGACCAGTTCGTCGCGCACGATCTTGATGACCTGCTCGCCCGGAGAAAGCGCGGTCAGCACTTCCTGGCCTACGGCCTTGGCCTGGATGCGGTCGATCAACTCTTTCACCACTTTGAAGTTGACGTCGGCTTCCAGTAGCGCCAGCCGGATTTCGCGCAGCGCCTCCGCAATGTTTTCCTCGCTCAACCGGGCCTGGCCTCGAAGGCTCTTAAACGCGCGTTGGAGTTTTTCCTGAAGATTCTCGAACATAAGTGATGATCTATTTTAGCAGCGAAGGATCGGCCTGCCGCCGCCGGCTAGACTTTCGGCCTTACCATCTCGAATCGCTGCGTCGTCCTCGTGTACTGTATCCCGCCCATGCGTCCGATGAGGTCCAACGAATTCCGATCCAGACGCCCGTCTTTCAAATGCGCGTCGTCAATGTGAATGGAAACGATCTGGCCGATCACCAGGCTGCTGCTGGTCGGCTCGGGAGAAAAATCGAGAATCTGATGAAGCTTGCACTCAAAGCTGACCGGAGACTCGGCAACTCTCTGCGACCGCACGATCTTCGACGGCTCTGGAGTAACCTTCGCCAATTCGAACTCGTTCACGGACGCGGCGTATTCGCCGCTGGTCAAATTCATCGCCTCGCGAAGTTCGTAGGTAACGAGGTTGACAACGAATTCCCGGGTTTCACGTACGTTCCGCAAAGTGTCCTTAGCTTCACCATGTCCAACTCCAGGCGTCTTAGGTGTCCGAAGTCCAGGCGCGAAGGCCAGCAACGGAGGATCGACGCAAACGGCGTTGAAAAAGGAAAACGGGGCAAGGTTGGGCTTCCCTGATGCGCTTATCGTTGACACCCACCCAATCGGCCGCGGCGCCACAGAATTGAGCAGAATACCGTAAAGCTCGCTATGAGAAAGGTCTGCAGGACTTACGATCATTTCATCGAGTATAACTTTTCACGCGCTCATTTCGTTACGGTGAATACCTCTTTCGCCGCGATCACTGTGTTGCAATGAATCGTTACCGTATCTTCCACATTCTGCGCGTAGCCGCCAGCGTAGGTCACCATCACAGGAATGTTTCGCGCCCGTGCCACTCGAAACACCAACTCGTCCCGCTTCTTCAGCCCCTCAATCGTCAGCGACAGTCCGCCCAGTTGGTCTTCTTTATAAGGATCGGCGCCCGCGAGATAGCACAGCAGATCCGGCTGGGACTGCCGCAGCCCGGAGCTCAACGCGTTGTCGAGCCATGCCAGGTAGTCATCGTCTTCAATGCCATCGGGCAAATCCACATCGATCGACGACGGCGGCTTCCACATCGGATAGTTGTTGTGCTGATGCAGCGAGATGGTGAACACATCCCCGGCATTCGGATTCCGCCGCCGAATTCCTTGTGTTGCCGCTGGCGAACCTGAAGCTGAGGGCAGAGCATCGCCCGGCGCGCGCTTTCCGGCAAAAATCACTGCCGTGCCGTTCCCCTGGTGTACATCGCAATCCACCGTCATCGCAGTCCGAATCTTGCCATCGCGCTGCAGGCGCCGAATCGCCACAGCCACATCGTGGATCATGCAAAATCCTTCGCCATGATCCGGGAAAGCATGATGAAATCCGCCACCGATGTTGACGGACACGCCATCGGCCAACGCCTCCCGCGCCGCCAGCGTCGATCCTCCGGCCGCCAGCCAGAATGCTTCCACCAATTCGTGCGAGAAGGGAACCTCAAGCCCCAATTCTTCCCGCGAGCTGAGCGTTCCGGCCATCAGCTTGTCCACGTACTCCGGCGTATGCACCAGTAGAATGTCCTCGTCGCTGGCCGGTTGCGGTTCCAGAAAGTCGCTTGCGTCGGCGACCTCGCTCGTCAGCAGCCGTTCGCGAATGCGTCGGTATTTTTCTGCCGGGAAGACGTGTGCGCCAATCGGAAGGTAGTAGCCGTCGCTGTAGATCAACTTGAAGGGAAGCATTCCACACTCAGCGTTCAGCACCGACGAGCGGCTGCTGAAGGACTTCATATAATACGCGGGAAAGGAAGAAATCGCAGTGCTAGCGCTTCTTCGGGGGATGAATCGTCGTGGCCAGCATCGATCTCCGCACTGGCACAATCGCCCCCCTCGCTGGATCAGCGGCAGCGTTGGCGCGGGTCAGCACTTCTTGCTGGATATACTGCACAAACTCCTGAATCTGCCGCTGCATCTCCTCCATGCGCTCCCGCATTTGCAGGATGATCGCCATTCCGCTAATGTTCACGCCCAAATCTCGGGCCAGCGAGAGAATGAACTCCAGCCGCTGCAGATCTTCGTCGGTGTAAAGGCGAGTATTTCCCTCGGTTCGCGACGGCTTGAGCAGCCCTTCGCGCTCGTAAAGCCGCAAAGTCTGCGGATGGATGCCATACATTTCGGCCACGGCGGAAATCATGTAGGCCCCTTTCGATTTCCGTTTGGTCATAGGTCTCCTCGATCGATTCTAGAGTAGCTCAGATTTTCTTTCTAGTTCCGAGCTGGCTACGCAAGAAAGACCGTCGCCAAACTCCACTCCCTCGCCGGCATCTAGTGGTCGGAGGTAATAATGAACGAAAATGATGCGATTAGAGTAATTGAAGACTTGATTGAAACCTGCAAAGATGGGCAGAAGGACTATCAGGACGCCGCTTCCCACGTGAAGCGGTCTGACTTGAAAACATTTTTCAAGGAGCGGAGCCTGGAGCGCTCGCGCTTTGCCGGCGAACTCGAAGCGGAGCTGATCCGGCTGGGCAAACCAGATAAGAAAGTTTCCGGGTCGGTCTCGGCGTCCTTGCATCGCGCCTGGATTGATACCAAGGTTAGCCTGGGTGCCGGGGACAAGGCAATTCTGGAGTCGGTGGAGGCAGGCGAGGACAATGCCAAGGAAAGCTACCAAAAGGCAGTGACTGGTGATTTGCCGGAAAATATCGCTCAAATCGTTCGGCGTCACGCCGAGAGCGTGCAGAAAGCCCACGACCAGGTGAAGAGCTTGCGCGACGCAGCAAGAGCCGCGGCATAGCTCGACATTACATAGCAAAAAAAGAAGAGGACCGACAGCGTCGGTCCTCTTTTCAACTTCGGCTAAATTAAGCGGCTGGCTGCGGCTTCTCGGAGCGACCAACCGGAGTCCATCCTTGCGGCTTGAGCAGATGGTTGACGGCGTAGGCTACAAAGCCCGCCGCAATCAGGATCATGCCGAACTCGAACGAGCTCATGGTCCACACCTGCTCATGCTCGCTCCGGATAATGGAGAAGCCCAGCAGCAGCATGGGTGGGATACCGATCGCGATCGCCCCGAATAATCCTCCGGGGACGCGGAAGGGGCGTGCCAGCTCGGGCTCGCGGAAGCGCAAGACGAGCAGAGCCATAAATTCCAGCAGCAGGCTGAAGCCGTAAAGAAGGATGTCGAGCGTCACCAGCCGGGCAAAGCCCAGACCGAGGCACATCGCCCATCCCAGCGCCAGCGCCAGGATAGCAACCCAAGGCGCCCTCGACTTCGGATGCAGCTTGGCGAAAATGCCCGGGAGCATGCCATCCTGCGCCATCGCCAGCGGCAAACGCGAGTAGCTCATCACCAAGGCATTGAACATGCCAAAGGCGCTGATCACTCCGCCAAGCACCACCCCTATCCGCAGCAGTGGTCCGCCCAGCAGTCCGGCAATGTCCGCCCACGATCCGGTCTCCCAGGCGGTGGCTTTCAGCCCGGTCATCCACATGGCCGCGAAGGGAAGCACGTAGCTCAAGGCCACAATCGCCACCGCAACCAGCATCGCCCGCGGGTAAGTCCTCTGGGGCTTCTCCACTTCGGTGGCGATGGTCGAAGCGTTGTCCCATCCCATGTAATTCCACATGCAGATGAGCAGCCCGCCGAGGATGTCAACGGTTGAGGTGGTCGGCTTGGTCACGGCATTCGCGAGCGCTCCCAGCTTGAATGGCGCCAGGAGCACGATCGCCACAAACGGCGCCGACAGCGCGAAGAACAGCCATAAAGACGTGAGTGATACCACCTTCACCCCGGCAATATTCAACACCGCGCAGGTGATCACCACTGCGAGCGCAACCCACCATCCGCGATTTCCCTGCTGGAACCACGGGAACATGCGGGTCAGATAAGCGACGAACAGAGTGGGATAAATCGCCATATCGAAAATGGACGCCACCAGCGAGAGCCAGGCTTCCTGAAATCCCCAGAAATTTCCCATAGCCCGCCGCACCCAGGCGTAGTAGCCCCCTTCGTAGGGCAGAGCGCTCGAAAGCTCACCGATCATGAAGGCCGTAGGCAGGCTCCAGAGCAGTGGCGTGAGCAGCAGAATCAGAATCGCGCGTCCGTATCCGGCGCCATGCACGATGTCTTCCGTGCCATAGGTTCCGCCCGACACCATAAAGAAGGTGGCGGCGACCAAAGGCCACAGCGTGAGGCGAACGAATTTTTTCCGGTTGGGGACGACGGCGAGAGGTTGGGGGTTCTCGGTTTGTTGACGCGGGGCGCTAGCTGTTGCCAATTTCGATGTCTTCCTCCTCAAGCGACTCACTCTCAGCTACTCCGCAGCGGCTGGTCTGGCTCGAGCTTTCTGGTTTGGTTAGATTCCAGAAATCACGCTGGAGTTAGTTCGCAGTGTAGAGAGTACGGCATTTTTCAAACGATGCAAGAAAAATGTGGAAGAATTTCGAAAAATTTTGTCAAGCGGTCGGGTACCGACGTAACGCGCCTTTCGGCTCACAGCTTCAGTTCCCAAGTCTCGGCAACCAAGTCCTTGCGGCTCCAACTGCTGTGCTTCTCTCCTCGAAGCAGTTTGAAGCCGGTGTTCTGGTAAGTGCTGCGCGCCGCCGCAAGTTCACTCTGCGTCCACAACAGGATCTTCTTGTACCCCACCCTCCGGGCGAATCGAACGCACTCGGAAACCAGGTGCTTCCCGATCCCCAACCCCCGCGCCGAAGGCTCGACCAGCAGCAAGCGGAGCTTAGCCACCATCCCAGACTTCCTCACCAGAAACACAGACCCTACATTTTCCCCATCCCGTTCGGCGATCCAGCAGCGTTCGTGCGCGGGATTAAACTTCTCGATGAACTCCGCCACGATTCCGGCAACGAGGGCCTCAAAGCACTCGTCGTATCCATATTCCTGCGAATACAGCAGTCCGTGGCGCCACACCACCCAGCCCATGTCCCCGGGACGAGGTTGCCGCAGAACGTACGACTTCGAACTCACCGCTCCGGGATTTAAAACTGACTCGAGCGTCTGCATGGAGTGCAGAAGATCATCCTGCTTGGCGGGGGACAGTCTGCTGAGGATGCTTCTGACTTGTTCGTCGGACCTCGCATTCAGGGGTTCAAAGACCTGCCGCCCCCTCTTGGTGAGCGCCAGCAGTGTCTGGCGCGCGTCCTTGGGTGATTCTGTCTTTTCGAGTAGCCCGTTCTTCTCGAAACGACTGAGGATGCGGCTCAGGTATCCGGGATCGAGCCCTAAGGCATCGCACAGCTCCGACGCGCTTGACTCCTTGCGGTTTGCCAGTTCGTACAGGATTCGCATCTGGGTCAGGGAAAATGCACTGCTCAACAGGCCTTCATCGAGAAGCCCTATGTGCCACGTGTAGAAGCGGTTGAAACGGCGGACGGCAGCGATACGGTCGGGCGATGGAAAAAGGGAACTCGAGGAAGAAGCCATACGGGAATTATCTTGATATATAGTTGACTAAGTCAACTATATATCGCAAAATCCGACGTTAGGTCCTCCGGAGCCGAGAGAACCACGCTTTAATCGCTCCAACACAAGCCGAGGAAACGAATCCATACTCGAGACCAATTACCGGAAACCAAGGCTGGGATGCTCCAAGGTGAAGTAATCGCAGGTTGCCTGCTAACGTGATCCCGATCCCGAGTAAGAAGCACAGTAAGGATGTGATTACCGCAGTGCGAAGGGCTGTCTGCACCGCGTGAATGATGATGTCGGCTCTCGTAACTTTGCAAGGCGGCGGAGTGACATGACAGACGGATGTTGGCGCTGAAAGCCAGGAAAGTCAACCGTGTTCGATGGAACCGTGTTCGATGGAACTGGCCACTTCGGTTTCGTCACAGTCGCGAGGCTAAACCTTCTTCCACAGTTCTTCTCGCGGATCTTCCGGATTCAGCTTGGCCAGCTCCCGCAGCAATTCTTTGGTTCGCTCGTCGCGTGGCATGGGCCCGGTGATGGTGATCTCGACAATCTCGTCCCCGCGCACGCCGTCCTTCGTGGCCGAAGGCACGCCCTTCTCGCGTAGCCGCAGTTTCTGCCCTGACTGCGTGCCTGGCGGAATCTTCAGCAGCGCACGCCCATCAATCGTCGGCACTTCAATCTTCGCTCCCAGCGCCGCCTCGGTAACGCTAACCGGGACCGTGAGGTAAATGTCATCCCCATCACGGCGAAATATGGGATGCTCTCCAATCCGGATGATTACGTACAAGTCGCCAGCCGCGCCGCCATGCACCCCGGCATTCCCCTTGCCGGCTAGCCGGATGCGCTGTCCATCGCGAGTCCCCGCCTTGATCCTCACCTCCAGCGGCTCGGTCCGGCTGACCGTACCCTCGCCGTGGCAAGTGGGACAAGTAGAAATGTTCTTGCCCGTTCCCTGGCACCGCGGGCACGCTACATTGAACTTCATCCGCCCGCCCGTCTGCGTAATCTGTCCTGTTCCGTTGCATTCGGGACATTTTCCCGGCGCCTCAATGTAGCCCTGTCCGTGGCAGTTAGAGCAAACGTCCTGGCGGGTAATGTTGAGCCGCATCACCCCGCCGCGTATCGCCGTCCAGAACGGCACGTTCACCTGATATTCAAGGTCGCTCCCCGGCTCGGGTCCCGTCTCGCCCGCGGCCGCTCCTCGTCCGCCACCAAAAATTCCGGAGAAGATCTCGCGGAATCCGCCGCTCCCCCCGGTTCGCCGGCCGCGGCCCGCGCTATCCACAAGATCGGAAAAATCGAAGCCGCCGAAATCAAAGGGAACGCCTTGGCCCGCGCCGCCGCCAGAAAATCCTCCCGGCGCGCCTCCGGCAAATCCACCCTGTCCGCCGCCCCGCGCATAGGCTTCCGCCGTCGCCGGATCGATATTGTCCGAATAAAATCCGACCTGGTCGTAGATCTTGCGCTTCTTGGGATCGCTGAGAACGTCGTTCGCCTCGGAGAGCGCTTTAAACTTCTCCTCCGCCGACTTGTCCCCAGGGTTAACGTCCGGATGATACTTGCGCGCCAGCTTGCGAAACGCCTTGCGAATCTCCTCCGCCGACGCGGACTTCTTCACCCCCAGAATCTCGTAATAATCTTTCTTAGTAGTGGTTGCCATTAGAACAGTCTGTCTGATCTATACAGGTCCCTGTCGCTGCACGCTTGCAAGGGATCCTTCGACCTCGTGGGTGCTCCGCTTTGCGAAGCACCTGCTCCGCTCAGGATTACAGTCTGAGCGGCTGCATAATTAGTTCGGTATCCTGTGCTTCTCCTCTTGTAACACGACCAGTGGCCCTGCCTCCGCCGCATCCTCATACACCGGAATCCGCCACGCTCCTATTGGCGTCGAAACAAACACTCGCCATCGTCTCTCATCTTCAGCCAGACTCAAGAAGTAAGTCTGATCGTTTACCTGAAAATCCATTCCACTCTCCCCTGGGAAAACCCCACACGCATTAAAATGCTGTGGCGCGAGCTATGCCCGCGCCACACGATCCAAGCTAGAAGCCAGAAGCATAGGAGCTTGCGGCTTCCCACCTTTATTTCTTATCTTCCACGTCCACATACTCAGCATCGATCACGCCTTCATCTTTCTTGGCTTGACCATTGCCACTGTGGTCGCCACCCGCCGCCGCACCGGAAGTTGGCCCAGCGTCGCCCGCCGGACTCTTCGCCTGCGCCGACTTATACATTTCCTCAGCCAGCTTGTGCGAAGCCTTGGTGAGGTTCTCGCGAGCCTTATCCATCTGCGCCTTATCGTTCGACTCCAGCGCCTTCTTGGCGTCAGCCACGGCGTTCTCCACATCGCCACGCTCGGACCCGGAGATCTTATCCCCGTTCTCCCGCAACATCTTTTCGACGTTGTAAACCATGCTGTCGAGCTGATTCTTGGCCTCAATCGACTCGCGAGCTGCCTTGTCTTCGGCCGCATGCGCATCGGCTTCCTTGGCCATCCGCTCGACCTCTTCCTTCGACAGTCCCGAAGACGACGTGATCGTAATCTTCTGGTCCTTGCCCGTGGCCGTATCTTTGGCGGTCACGTTCAGGATGCCGTTGGCGTCGATGTCGAACGTCACCTCAATCTGGGGTACGCCGCGCGGAGCCGTCGGAATTCCGGTCAAGTGGAACTTGCCCAGAGTCCGGTTCTGCGCCGCCATCGGACGCTCGCCCTGCAGCACGTGCACTTCAACCGACGTCTGATTATCCGCCGCAGTCGAAAACGTCTCCGTCTTCTTAGTCGGAATCGTGGTGTTCCGAGGAATCATTGGCGTCGCTACGCCGCCCAGCGTCTCAATCGAGAGCGATAGCGGAGTCACGTCCAGCAGCAACAAATCCTTCACTTCGCCGCCGAGCACGCCACCCTGAATCGCCGCGCCAATCGCGACCACTTCGTCGGGATTCACTCCCTTGTGGCCTTCCTTGCCGAACAGCTCTTTTACCAGCGCCTGAATGCGCGGCATGCGCGTCTGTCCGCCGACCAGCACCACTTCCTGGATCTTGCTGGCATCCACGCCCGCATCCTTCATGCACTGCTTGCACGGACCCACCGAGCGCTGAATGATGTCTTCCACCATCGACTCCAGCTTGGCCCGAGTCAGCTTCTTAACGAGATGCTTCGGACCGCTGGCATCCGCCGTAATAAATGGCAGGTTGATTTCGGTCTCCATCGTGGTCGAAAGCTCAATCTTGGCCCGCTCGGCCGCATCGCGCAGCCGCTGCAGCGCCATCTCGTTGCCTTTGCCGCGCAGGTCGAGCCCTTCGTCCTTCTTAAACTCATCAATCAACCAGTCGACCAACCGCTGATCGATGTTGTCGCCGCCCAGGTGCGTGTCGCCATTGGTGGCCTTCACCTCGATGACGCCTTCGCCCACTTCCAGAATCGAGATGTCGAACGTTCCGCCGCCGAAGTCGTAGACGGCGATCAACTCGTCTTTCGTCTTGTCCAGTCCGTAGGCCAGCGCGGCCGCCGTCGGCTCGTTGATGATGCGCTTCACGTCCAGCCCGGCAATCTGTCCGGCGTCTTTCGTGGCCTGCCGCTGCGCGTCATTAAAGTAGGCCGGCACGGTGATCACTGCCTCGGCCACTTTCTCGCCGAGATAGTCTTCCGCCGCCTTCTTCAGCTTCTGCAAAATCAGCGCCGAAATCTGCTGAGGCGTGTACTCCTTGCCCTGCGCCAGCACCGCGACGTGGTCGCCCGACTTCACCACCTTGTAAGGGACCATCTTGATTTCTTCCTGCACCTCGTCATAGCGGCGTCCCATAAACCGCTTGATCGAGAACACAGTGTTCTCCGGATTGGTGATCGCCTGGCGCTTCGCCACCTGCCCCACCAACCGCTCCCCAGTCTTGGTAAAACCAACCACGGAAGGCGTCGTTCGCCCTCCCTCTTCGTTGGGGATAACTTTGGGTTCGCCACCCTCCATCACCGCCACGCAAGAATTGGTCGTCCCAAGGTCAATTCCAATAATCTTGGCCATAATCGTCTCCTCTAGATGCAAATAAGTGCTTTGTAATCAATAACATTATGATTGCCAACTGCCCCATGCTAAGACCTGAGTCAAATGTTGTCAAGGTTTAGATGCTATTGGCGGGAAGGAAGTTGCGACGATTGGGACCGTGTGGGGACGGCCGGCCTCGGCCGTCCAAGGCAGCAAGGCCCAGGTTAGTTTTCCGGGCCTCACTCTCTCTCCGATAAGGTCCACCCATAGAGATTGTCATTTCGACCGGGTTCGAATCTGCGTGCCCAACGACATTTGTCATTCCGACCGGAGTCGGAGCGCCAGCGAAGTGGAGGAACCGGCTGTTCCGTCCCACTCCACGGAGGCGGGTACCCCATGCTTCGCGCATTTGCGCAACAGGTGATTCCACGGCACACTCGGCCCCACATGCCACCCGAATTCTCCGGACTTGCCCCATTCCTCTAGCGTATCTTATTAGCGCCACACCAAGGATGTTTCGACGCAGGCTCGAAATGCCGAATCATGAGAAAGACGGATTAAACATGTCGAGGAGAATTAGCTGCAACTGGAGCAATTGGATTCTTGCGCTATCCCTTGCCGGATCTTTCGGTTTGGCTCACGCGGCGGATATGAAGCTGGAAGACATCGTCGCCAAACATCTCGATTCGATAGGGACGGCCGAGGCTCGTGCGGCCATCAAATCACGCGCCGTGCAAGGCACTCTGCACTTCAAAGTGCTGACCGGCGGCAGCGGGGACATTCCGGGCACTTGGGGAAGAGTTTCGGAGCAGCGCAAATCGAACTTTGTGATGAGGTTTGCGGGCGGCGATTGGCGGGGGGAACAATTCGTCTTCGACGGCGCCAGAACCTCCTTTGCCGCCGCAACCTCTACCCACAAGTGGAGCGTGTTGGCACGGTTCGTAAGCAGCCAGGATTTCATCGTCAAAGAAGGTTTGCTGGGCGGAGAGCTTTCCACCGGCTGGGCCCTCCAGAACCTCGACCCGAGCCGGGTCAAGCTTGACTATATTGGCCTGAAGAAAGTTGACGGCCGCGAACTGCAGGGCATCGAGTACTACTCGAAGGGCAACACCGACATGATCGTCAAGCTGTATTTCGACCCCGAGACTTACCGCCATGCAGTCACGGTCTATTCGGTTGCAATCTCACCCAATATGAGCCATCGCATAACCGACAGCGTCAATCAGCAGGAAATCCGCTATACCATTGAAGAGCGCTTCAGTGACTTTCAAACCGACAACGGAATCACGCTGCCCCGGCGTTACGACCTGCAGTATACCGAGGAACTGCAGAACGGATCGACCAATGTCAATGAGTGGGATATGACCGCAGACAAGGTCATTAATAACCTTGACTTGGATCCGAAGAATTTCCAGATTAAACAGTAGGACGTGCGCCCCATGTTTCGCCTTCTTTGCGAAGTGGGATTCCACGGTCCGGCATGCCCAAACCAGAAATAGGGCGCAAAACAAAACGCCCCAGACTCATTCGAGTCAGGAGCGTGATGTCGATCAGCCCTCCCCCAAGTGCTGCTCAATCACGAGACTAAACCGAAGCCGCAGGTCGGTAAATGGCTAATCCGTGCCATCACCCCCCACGAAAGTCACCTCGCCCTGGGGTGCTCGACCCTACGCAAAACACGTTCCAGAAGCGCGGACGCCCGTAAACTCATCGGTAATGCCCAAGCCTGATGCCCATCCTGTATTACCATCCAGACGATGAGTTCGCGCCTTTCTCGTTGGCTGGCCGATCCGCTGGTGCTGTTGTGTCTAGTTGCAGGGTTACTTGCATTCGTGGTGCAGTCTGGTGAACTAGGGACCGCCGACACGATGCACCGGCTGCAGACCACGCACTGGCTGTGGACATCCCAGCCCCAAGTGTTTCCCAACGAGTATCCCGAGTTTGGCTTGCACGGTCGCGGGGGCCAACTCTATAGCTGGTACGGCATTGGACAGTCGCTCGTTATGCTGCCGGCCGATTGGGTGGGCACATGGATCGCCGGCTGGAAAGTTTTCTCTGGCTATGGTGACGATCCCGCTGTGCGCAGCATCGTGGTGAGTTACAGCACTAGCATTCTCGTAAACGTGCTGACCGCATTGATCGGGTTTCACTTGCTTCGCCAGTTGCGGTTCAGCGTGAGGGAGTCCGTGCTCGGCGTGCTGGCTCTAGTGTTTTGCACGACCCACCTGCATTACACGCAGAACATGATGGAGAACAACTACATCATGCTTCTCACGCTTGCTGGTTTTTCTTTTCAGTATGAATGGCTGCGAACGGGCAATCAGCGGGCACTGTTCGTGGGAAGCGCGGCGCTCGGGCTGAACTTGTTGACTCGGCTTACAACCGGCCTGGATCTGATGGCGGCGGGAGCTTTTATTCTACTGGTGCTCTGGTTTGAACAAGTGCGCGGACGCCACCTTGGGCAGCGGTTGTTGGCTTACTGTAGAGTCGCTGTTCCGGTATACGCGTTTTTCTTACTGGTTGATCGGCTGTATCAGTTCTATCGTTTCGGATCCTTCACCAATACCTACGTATCGCTTTTTGCCAAGGAACAGCGGTTGCAGGACTCAACACTTCCCGCCAATTTTCCCTGGAGCACTCCTTTTCTAGAGGGCCTTTTGGGACCGTTGTTCAAGCCGGAGAAGTCGATTTTTCTTTTCGACCCTCTGCTGGTGTTGGCTATTTTTCTCTTGGTCGTATTATGGGCGCGCCTTTCGCCGGCAGTGCGCGCCTATGGTGTGACTTCTCTTCTTCTGCTTCTCGGCTATATCAGTTTCTATGCACGATATACCTACTGGGCGGGAGATTTCGCATGGGGCGACCGTTACGTTTCGACGTCAGTAGAATTGGCGGCTCTGCTGGCCGTTCCGTTATTGCTCCGCTACCGCGCCGATCTGAGCGCACGGATCTGGCGAGGCGGAATCGCTCTCATCGCAGCCAGCCTGATCATCCAGCTTGCTTCGCTGGTGTTCTGGCTGCCGCTGGAAATTTACCAGATGGAGACGCTGGGTCATCCCACGTTCGTGATCGCGCTGCGCTTCAAGAACATCGCGGCCTTTGCGCTGGGCAAGATGCAAGCCTGGGGACTCAATAACGAGTCCATGACGCAAGACCCTTGGGACTTCGTCCACATCACGACTTGGAATTTCCTTCCCTTCCTGCTGCGCAGGGTAGGAGCAGCCCCGAAGTGGATGGTGGACGCGGCTTTTGCCGTGTGGGCGGCTGGGATTGCGGCCTTGATTTGGACTTTGTTTCGTCTGCAAAAGACCCTGAGCATGGCGGAGACTAATTCGGAGCTCGATGGTCGAAACTAATCAGCGAGGAAAGTTGGTTGCAGACTTCCCGTTCATGCGGCGAGTGGTTCAGTCGTACTTCTCGTAGCGAATCGACTTTCGATCCCAACCCAGCGACTTCAGCAACTCGCGATTAGCTTTGACCATTTTGTCCAGCCCGCAGATGTAGGCGTGCATATCGGACCGGCCTTCAACAATTTCCGAAGCATGTTGCTGCACATAGCCGCTCCGGCCCTGCCAACTTCCATCAGGACGGCTCAATGTAGGTAAGTAGTGGAAATTCGAATGCTGATCGGCAAGACGCAGGAACTCGTGGTGGTAATAGATATCGCTTTCGTAGCGATTACCAAATAAAAGCCAGAGCTGCTTCCCTTGATGTCGAGTCTCTTCCGCGAACAGCCAGTGCAGCATGGAGCGGAATGGAGCGATACCAGTGCCCGTCGCGATAAATATCGTATCGCGCATGGGGGGATGGAGAATGAAATCGCCGAACGGTCCCGCGAGCGCCACCTCCTCGCCCTCCTTCATGTCGCAGAGGAAGTTCGACATGAATCCGTCCTGCACGCGGTTCAGACAAAGCGCGAAGCGATTGGTATCGGCCGGCGGCGAGCAGATGGAATAGGCGCGAGTGATTTCTTCGCTGGCGAGCTTCCGATGCCGGAATGAGAGCCATTGTCCCGCGACAAACCCAAACCTGCTCTTCCCCACGCCCTCAAATTCGAGGTGCTTCGCGAATTCAGACAGTGTGGAGGAGCACACCAGGCGGGCACTAAACGTTTGAAATGGAGACATCAATTATGTAGATGAGCTCCACTCGCGCAAAGTATCGAAAGCAGGGACGGTCGAGCCTACTCAACCGTGACGGACTTAGCCAGATTCCTCGGCTGATCGACATCACACCCACGGCGGACCGCGATGTGATAGGCGAGCAACTGTAGAGGAACGATTTCGAGAATTGGCGAAAGTTCTTCGGGCGCCGCCGGAACGTAGAGCACGTAGTCGGCGGATTCCTTGATCTCTTCATCGTCTTCGGTGGCCAGGGCGATGACCACGCCTGAGCGTGCCTTGACTTCCTTCAGATTTGACATCGTCTTTTCGTAGCGCAGCATCGAGTCGGGATCCTTCGCGTCTCGAGTGGCCACGATGACGACGGGCAGGTTTTCGTCAATCAGAGCGTTGGGGCCATGCTTCATCTCGCCGGCAGGATATCCCTCAGCATGGATATAAGAAATTTCCTTCAGCTTGAGCGCGCCTTCAAGAGCGATGGGATAGTGAATACCGCGGCCGAGAAACAAGAAATCCTGAGCCCGCTGAAAACGCTTGGCCAGGTTCTCGCATGCTTCATCATGAGTGAAGATCGTTTCCAGCTTGGCGGGGATGAGCGTAAGGTTCTCGGCTGCGGTGCGGATCTTATCGGCGGTCATCGCGCCGCGCACTTGCGCGAGATAGAGAGCGAACAAATAGAGAGCGGTCAGTTGGCAGGTGAATGCCTTGGTAGATGCCACGCCAATCTCAGGGCCCGCATGAGTGTAGATGGTTCCCGCTGCTTCGCGGGTAATCATCGAACCCACCACGTTGCAGATGGCGAGAGTATGCGAGCCTTTGGCTTTAGCCTCGCGCTGAGCGGCAATGGTGTCGGCGGTTTCGCCAGACTGAGAGATAACAAGCGTAATTGTGTCTGGAGCAACGATGGGATCGCGGTAGCGCCATTCGCTGGCGTAATCGACCTCGACCGGAACGCGGGCAAAACTCTCGATCATGAACTTGCCTGCTTGTCCGGCATGCCAACTAGTGCCGCAGGCGAGGATGTTGATCTTCTTCGCTGCACGAAATTCAGCTTCGCTGATTTGCATTTCATCGAGGAAGATGTGGCCGGTGTCGAGCGAAATTCGTCCCAGGGTGGTGTCCCGGACGGCGCGCGGCTGCTCGTAGATTTCCTTGAGCATGAAATGCTTGAAGCCGCCCTTTTCCGCCATGATCGGGTCCCAGGTCACGTGCTGCACCGGGCGCTGAATGGACTTTCCGTCGAAATCGGTTAGCTGCACGCCCGCGGAAGTCACGACGGCGAGGTCGCCATCAGCCAGAAAGAAAATGTCGCGGGTGTGGTAAAGAATCGCGGGAACGTCCGAGGCGACAAAGTATTCGTCATTGCCCAGACCGACCACCAGCGGAGGGCCGTTTCGCGCGGCAACAATTTTGTTAGGGTCTTCAACGGAGATAACCGCCATAGCGAAGACTCCGCTGAGTTCCTTCACCGTCCGCCGAACTGCCTCTTCCAGGGTGGGGCGGTGGCCGTTGCCGGTTTTGAAAAGATGCTTTTCGATCAGATGAGCAATGACTTCGGTATCAGTCTCCGTTGAGAACTTGTGGCCTTCCTCGATCAGCTTTTTCTTGAGGCTGAGATAGTTCTCGACGATGCCGTTGTGCACCACAACAATCTTGCCGGTGCAATCGCGATGAGGATGCGCGTTTTCTTCCGTGGGACGTCCGTGAGTCGCCCACCGGGTGTGGCCAATGCCATAGGTTCCGTCGAGCGGCTTTAGGCGGATGGCTTCTTCCAGATTGCGCAGCTTGCCTTCTGCCCGCCGCAGCTGCAGCTTGTCCCCGTTGCCGGCGACGGCTATGCCAGCCGAATCGTAGCCGCGATATTCGAGCCGCCTCAGGCCCTCGATGATGATTGGGACAACTTCTTTCTTCCCTACATAGCCAACAATGCCGCACATGCGTGAGACTCCAGGAATTCAGTCTGCGAGGGAGCAGCGAAACTCTTCAATGACAGGGTTTGTGAGAACTTCTCGCGCAATACGCTCGACTTCAGTTTGCGCCTCTTCGCGGCTTAGCCCCCCATCCAGCGTGAGTTCGAAGTACTTTCCCTGGCGCACTTCTTCCAAACCCTTATAGCCCATTTTCTTGAGCGCGCCCTGGATGGTCTTGCCTTGAGGATCGAGTACACTTTTTTTGAGCGAGACGTACACGTAGGCTTTCATGGAAAGATCAATTATACGTCAGCCCTATGGAAGGCCTACGAAGCCAAAGGTAACTTGAAGGCAATTTAGTTCGGCGGAGGTTTCAACGACTTACGAGAGAAGCCATTGACTTGGACGGACTAACTGGCCTGATGGTCCATCCTGTACCTGCTGAGTTGTTCGATCCTGCTTTCTAAGTCAGCTTTCGCTTGCTCCAGCATCGCGCGATGTCGGGCAGCATGGCTGCGATCCAATTGTTGAACTATGTTTTGGAGGGACAGGCGTAGGTTCTCTCTTTCCCGCAGCCGTGTCGCCTCTTCCGGCGACAGACGCGGCTTTCCGGGCGCGGTCCTGCTCGCGGCGTCTTCTTGCTGCGCCTCAATCGACTTGCTTTCCCAGCCCCGGGCCATGAGCTGATTATAGCCCGTCCTCAATATTTCGTAGACGAATGGTCGCCTCGCACGGGCGCCGAGCGCAGCATCAATCCGTCCCGGGACGGGATTCTGTTACAAAAAACGACTTTCTAGAAAAAGCGTGGGCTTGTGATGACCGAAGTGGGCCGCCTCCTGGAGGCGAAATGGAATGTGCGGCAGATCTTTCCGAGAGTCTCTGCTCATTTGCGCCGAGTGTTGCGGCAAGAATACGCCGCCCTCTCCTTGCTCGACGAAAAGAGTGGGCAATTGGTCCGGCAATCGATCGACTTTCCCCTGAGTAAGGCTGGCCATGCCGGCAATATCTGTGCGCCGAAGGATCCCAGTAATAAAGCCTTGCAGGAATGTGTACCTCTAATTCTCGACAAGAAAGATCTGCAGGCCTTTCAGACCGACATTACAGATCATCTCTTGACTGGGGGGCTGCAATCCCTATGTTGCGTGCCTTTGGTCCGGCCCAAACCGTCCACAGGGAGTGCGGGTGCTCGGCAGTACCCGCGTGGATGCTTTCAAGAGCGACGACTTGGCGCTCCTGAATCAGCTGGCCGCCCAGTTGGCAATTGCCTTCGAAAATGACGCAACCGCGCGCGAAGTCGACCGGCTCAGAAGTCAGCTGGCACACGAGAAAGCGTATCTGGAAGGCGAGGAGCGTACTCCGGTCCATTTTGGAGGAATCATTGGGACCAGTGCAGCTCTTCAAAAGGTGCTCGACCAGGTCGCCATTGTCGCGGACAGTAACGCCACAGTGCTGCTCTTGGGAGAAACCGAACCGGCAAAGGTCTAATTGCGCGCGCGCTCCACCATGCCAGCAAGCGCAAGGACAGAGCCTTTGTCACTCTAAACTGTGCTGCCATCCCCACGGGGCTCCTGGAAAGCGAACTGTTTGGCCATGAAAAAGGAGCATTTACCGGGGCGGCGCGACAAAAAGTTGGACGGATGGAATCGGCAGATAAGGGCACTTTGTTCCTCGATGAGATCGGGGAAGTCTCTAAGGAATTGCAGCCCAAGCTGCTTCGGGTTTTGCCGGATTAAAGTGGATCTGCGACTGATTGCAGCCACCAACCGGGATTTGGCCAGGAGCGTGGCGGAAAAACAGTTTCGCAGCGACTTGTTCTACCGCTTGAACGTTTTCCCGATTCGGTTACCTCCTCTGAGAGAAAGGCGAGAGGATGTTCCCGTGCTGGTCCGATACTTTGTTAAGAAATTTGCGGCGAGGATGGAACGTGTCATCGAGACTATTCCCGGCGACACCATGGACGCCCTCGTCAACTGGGATTGGCCGGGGAACGTAAGGGAACTGGGAAACTTTATCGAGCGGTCGGTGATTCTCAGGGAAGGGACAGCCTTGCGAGAACCGCTGGCTGAACTCCGGGTCCACAGCCTAGGCTCCGCCGACACCTCGCTTGAAAACGCCGAGAGGGAGCACATCATCCAGATTTTGCGGAAGCCCGGAGGAATAATTTCGGGTCCGAAGGGGAGATGGCCCAGAGGATTGGTTCATCGCGGGAGACGGTCACGAGATTGCTAAGTCATCTGAAGAAAAAGGGGCTGATCCGGCTGGAAGGAGCGACGCTCGTGATTCGCGACCGGACCGGGTTGGAGGCTCTGGCGGTTTAACCCACCCCCAGGAGGCCGGCGGATAGTTCGGGCCGGCCTCCAAATTTCATGCTCGATCGATCTGGCCCGTTCGAGGTCGAGCAAGAAGTGGTCGACTTGTACACTGGCACGCTGATTGAGGATCTTTTTGCGTTGGTAGAAAGAGCCGAGCATACCGCCGGCCTGAAGGCAGGCAAAACTTGCCTTCCAGCAGTGGCCAGCAGTGCGGCGACAGTAGAGAGAGAAAGAACCCGGGCGGAAGGGGGCAAGTCAGAGACCGAAAAGCTCCCGCAATCGTTTGGTCTGAGCGCGGCTGACTGGAATCTCGCTCTGCTTCTTGTCATCCATGCGCAACTGGTAAGAACTCTTGAACCAGGGCACGACTTCGCGAATGCGATTGATGTTCACCAGGTAGGAACGGTGGGCGCGCCAGAACAATCCTTGATCCAGACTGGCGAGTAATTCCTCCAAGGTGCGGCAGTTGGAGTGTCCTTCCATGCCCGACGCGCCGGCTGTGACCACAGTGATCACTCCATCTTCGATCGAGGCATAACAGATTTCCTTCTGGTCCACCAGAAACATTCGCCCGACTGCCTTGAGCAGGATTTTCGAACTCTGGGTTTTCGGCGCCTGCAGCATCCGAACCAGGGTGTCAATCTTTTCTGCCGGCAATCCCTCGGCTTCCTGTTGCGTGCGCGCCTTCTGCACTGACTGCGCAACTCGTTTCTTGTCGAAGGGTTTTAGGAGGTAATCGACGGCGTTGACCTCAAAAGCCTTCACCGCGTACTGGTCAAACGCTGTAGCGAAAACAATCTTGGGAAGCGGAATCTTCTTGTCGAGAAGCTTCTTGATCACGCCGAAGCCGTCGAGCCCCGGCATTTGGACGTCGAGAAAAACGAGGTCAGGACTATGTTCCTTGATGAGGCTGATGGCCTCAAGCCCATTTTTTCCCTGGGCTACAACATTAACGTCACCGGCGTTTTTCAACAGGTAGGCAAGTTCATCGCGCGCGAGTTGCTCATCGTCCACGATTACTGCGGAAAGGGTCATTCCGTCTCCTGTGTGTGAGCGGGCTCTATCAAAAAGTATAGCGACTGCGTTTTGCCCGCGTCAACGCGTCGGCGGACCAGCTAGCCACGCCAGCCCTTCAATAACATGCGCACCATGCAGCTGCGTCGCGCCATTGTTACACCACATTCTCCAGCGCCAGAGCCATTCCCATTCCCCCACTAACACAGAGGGTAGCCACACCGCGTCGAGTATTCCGCTTGAGCATCTCGTGCAATAACGTGACCGTGATGCGGGTTCCCGTGCAGCCAATCGGATGTCCCATGGCGATCGCCCCGCCGTTGACATTGAGCTTGTCGCGATTGAAATTTAACTCGCGGTCACATGCGAGCACCTGCGCGGCGAAGGCTTCGTTCATTTCGATCAGCCCGAAGTCGTGCAGCCTGAGGTTGTGCTTATCTTCCAGCTTGCGCAATGCCGGGACCGGTCCAATCCCCATTGTGCGTGGATCCACGCCGGCGGACGTCACGGCCAAGATCCGGGCCAGTGGCTTCAGGTTGTTCTTCTTGACGAAGTGTTCGCTGGCAACAACCACGGCGGCAGCGCCATCAGTGATTCCTGAAGAGTTTCCTGCCGAGACCGTCCCGGTTTTCGAAAACACCGGAGCCAGCTTGCTCAGCTTTTCCATGCTCGCATCTACAAACGGATGTTCGTCGCGGCTGAAGGTGGTCGCACCTTTCTTACCTTCAATCGTTACCGGGACAAGTTCCGCGTCAAACCGCCCCGCGGCAATCCCCCGCGCAGCACGGGTTTGCGACATCAGCGCATATTCGTCCTGCTCCTCGCGCGAGATCTTGTAATGCTCGGCCAGTACTTCCGCGGTCTCCCCCATCACCATCTTTGCCATGGGGCAGAAGAATCCATCCCGATACATGCCGTCGACCAGTTCCTGATTGCCCAAGCGAAATCCCCAGCGCGCTTCAAGATAGTAAGGCAAACGCGACATGGACTCCGTGCCGCCCGCCAAAATGCAACTTGCGTCGCCCAGCAGAGTCGCCTGGTAAGCCAGCGCAATCGATTTCATCCCCGAAGCGCAGGCCTTGTTCACGGTGAATGCCGGCACTTCCTGCGGCACGCCGCTGCGCACGGAAATCTGCCGCGCCGGATTCGGCCCGCCGCCCGCCTGTCGCGCATTGCCAAAGATGGTTTCTTCCACCTGCTCTGGCCGGATTCCGGCTCGCTCCATTGCCGCCTCAGCGGCCACTACGCCCATATCAGCCGCAGTCAGCGAAGCCAGTGATCCGCCAAATTTCCCAATCGGCGTGCGCACCGCCGAAAGGATATAGACGCCCTGCAAATCGCACCTCCAAGTAATTGAGTCTAGCAGGAGGAGAAAAGTTGCGACGGAGCCCGCTCGCACCTCGCAACGATTCGGACACTAATTTTTGCTTTCAGTTCGAAGTACTCCTGTATAGGGAACGCGAAAGTTAACTTGTGACCCTGCGAAGCAATTCGTAAGTTGGGTTTGGCCCAACTTATAGTCCAGGAGGTTGGATCGAGCCGGGTTTGATTGGAACATTCAACGTCGACACAACAGTGGATGAAGTGATACAGCTCACGGCAAACGCCGCGTCCAGTAGCGGAGATCAGGTGGCCCCTGACTCGTTGCAGTCGAACTTCAATAGAAGGCAGGAATAGGCTGGACAGCTGGCGGGAAGTCCCGTATAGGGGCCTCCTCGCCCAACGTTAGATCGGTTTTGCCTTGCTCTTGGCCACTTTGCACTCGTCCTTCTCGTGTCAAGCCATTTAAAAATGTAACCCTGGGTTCGATCGTCGAGACATTGGAAATGTAACCGAAGACCCGCCGTCGCCGCGGCTTTTCCACAGCCGTTTCGCCGGCCGCGTTGTGTTTCTTCCCCAGCATGGTTCTCCGCGGTCACCTTCGGACTAAGCCGCCGATTCGCCATGTCGTAGATGGGTTGCAGTTTCTCATCGATCAACTTCCCCAGTTGAAACGGCTCCAAACTCGGACACAGCTTTTTGAGTTCGGCCACCCGCTCCGGCTTGGCTTGTGCCCCAGCCAGCACCCGCTGCAAGGGTGTTTGTGCGGCATCATAGACGCGCCGCACTTTCGATCCCACCCGAACTTTTTTCACCAGCTTCACCGAGGGCAGATACAAGTTCATCCACAAACGTAGCTCGTGACGATAGAGATCGTTGCTCGCCTCCACCACCGCCGTCGAGTCGTAGCGCTCCCAACCCAGAAGTTTGCGCACGTGCGTCCAGTTCTTCTGCTCCACCTGCGCATTGTCGTCTTTCTTGTATGGCCGCCCGCGCGTCAGTTGGATCTGCTTCTGCTCACACCACCGCTTCAGATGCCAGTTGATAAACTCCGATCCGTTGTCCGAATCCACCCCCAGAAGACGGAAGGGCAACACCCCTTCGATCTCATCCAGGGCTTGCTGCACCGCCACTTGACTCTTCCCCAACAGGGCGCGCGACTCCGTCCAGCCGCTATGGATGTCGCTCAGGTTCAGAGTATGGGCAAACTCTCCCTCTCCCGAGTTTCCACAATGCGCCACCAGGTCGATCTCGCTGAACCCCGGCGAAGTCACGTCCCAACTGTCGGTCTTCACCGGGATGGGATGCTTCAACAGCGAGCCCGGCTTGGTGCGTCCGTAGACACGCCGTTTCCGCTCGCTCTTCTGGGCCCGCAAGCGCCGGTCCCTTTTGCCGAGCACTGATGCCCAGAAGCTGCTTCTCCATCGCCGGGGTCATTCGGTAGCGCTTGCGAATCCAGGGCAATCCAGTTCGGCAGCAAGGCCTTCAGTCGCACCGACCAGGGATATCCCGCAGCTTCCCAAATCGCCGCCAGCACCGAGAGCACTTGCGGGCCATAGCGCGGTCGGCGTTCACGCCGCCGTCGCTCCGGTTGCTTTCCGGGGGGAGCTCCGTTCAGAAGACGAATCGCGTATTTCCGGTGGTAGCCGGTGTTCAGACAAAATTCGTTCAGCATCATTTGCTTCGCTTCCCGCCCCGCCACTGCCCGGAAATACTCCCACTTCGCCTTGTGTCCCAATCCAACCCCTCCTCAAATTCTCTTTTGAGTCGGGTTACATCCTACGTGTCTCGACGGCCTCTACTCCGGTTACATTTAGCATGGCTCGATACGC
>Ga0182015_10001091_pt1 | contig 37099 bp, 27 predicted proteins | sample 712P3MmetaG_FD_120478 | JGI IMG/M metagenome (GOLD analysis project Ga0182015, IMG submission 120478) | Permafrost microbial communities from Stordalen Mire, Sweden - 712P3M metaG | ecosystem: Environmental > Terrestrial > Soil > Wetlands > Permafrost | place: Sweden: Stordalen | collected...
CACTACCGCTCTCAAACTTCTCTGGATGCTACAGTTCTCAAAAATCAGTCGGGTCTGGACGAATTCGTTACTGAAAAATATCAGGATCAGATCGCTGCGATTCTTGAAGAATGGAGTGCCAGCTTGCTGCAGTCTCCCAGGAACACGCGCGCGGTCGAAAAGGTTCTTACTTCTGACTTCTCAGGGTCATCCTTCCGGCCCAACGAATCGCGACTACTGCGTTCAGATGCGATGCTAGAAATCCGGCAGAATAAGTTTCTCGACCAAACGCCGCTTGGGCGCGACGCGTTCATTCGGGAATTACAATCCGCCGTGAATTTCTTCTCGCAAATTGTGACGTCCGAGTTTCAAGTGGTAAGCATCAGCGCCAGTCCCTCGAATGCGAATGCTACACAAGCCCTTCCCGAGGACTTGCGGACTCGGGTGCGTTACGAGATTGTGGGTTCGGGGCGCGATTTTCATCGCGGCCAAAGAGTGGGCTACTGGGACTTCGATTGGAGGGTGCGCCCGCCCGGAAATTTTCAATTGAAGACATGGCGCGCGCTTGGTGAGACGCAAAGTCACGCCGCCAACCCGATCTACGTTGATGTTGCGGCGCCGGCTTTCGCAAGCAATTCGAGTTTCGCTTCTCAGTTGCAGCGAGGAAGTGATTACTGGCGCACGGTTCTTGATGGCGCGTGCGGCATCGATATCTATGGTCACAACGGCGTTTCCGTGGGCGATGTAGACGGCGATGGCTTTGACGATCTTTATGTCTGCCAGCCCGCAGGCCTGCCTAACCGGCTCTATCGCAACCGTGGTGATGGAACGTTCGAAGATATCACCGAGGCCTCCGGGGTCGGGATCCTTGAGAACACGGCTTGCGCGCTTTTTGCCGATATTGATAATGACGGCCGCCAGGATTTGATTGTGGTACGTACGGATGGTCCACTCTTATTTCTGAACGAAGGCCACGGCAGGTTTCGTCAGCGGCCTGGCGCATTTCAATTCGCTAATCCCCCACAAGGCACGTTCACCGGAGCAGCTATTGCCGATTATGACCGCGACGGATGGTTGGACATTTACTTTTGTCTCTACATTTATTACCAGGGCACAGACCAATACAAATACCCCTCTCCCTATTACGACGCGGAAAACGGCCCTCCAAACTTCATGATGCGCAGCAACCGGGATGGAACTTTTCACGACGTAACGGCGGAATCGGGGCTGAACCGCAATAACACGCGTTACAGTTTTTGCTGCGGATGGAGCGATTACAACAATGACGGCTGGCCCGATCTGTACGTGGTAAACGACTTTGGGCGCAAGAATCTTTATCGCAACAATGGCGATGGAACGTTTACGGATATTGCTCCGCAGGCGAAAGTCGAAGACATCGGAGCAGGCATGAGTGTCTGCTGGTTCGACTACGACAACGATGGCGCTCAGGATCTTTACGTTGCCGACATGTGGTCAGCGGCGGGTATGCGAGTCGCGATGCAGGATGTTTTCGGCAAAGACGCGCCAGAAGAAGTGCGAACGCTGTACCGCAAACATGCCAGAGGCAATTCTTTATTCCGCAACAATCGCGACGGAACGTTTCAGGATAGGAGCGCTTTGGCGGGAGTGGAAATGGGCCGCTGGGCGTGGTCGAGTGATGCGTGGGATTTTGATCACGACGGATTCGCGGATCTCTATATTGCCAACGGCATGATTTCCAGTCCTTCAGGAAAAAGCCGCAGCGAAGACCTGAACAGTTTCTTCTGGCGCCAGGTGGTTTCCAACTCGCCCTTGGATGCCAAGCCCAAGCACGATTACGAACAGGGATGGAACGCATTGAATGAGCTCATCCGGTCAGACTACAACTGGAGTGGCTTTGAACGGAACACGTTCTACACGAATAATCGGGACGGAACATTTTCTGACGTCTCAGGTGTTGTAGGCCTCGATTTTATTGAGGACGGCAGAGCATTCGCGCTGGCCGATTTCGACCATGATGGCAGGCTGGAAATATTTGTAAAAAACCGCGATAGCCCCCAGTTGCGTCTTCTGAAGAACGCAGTTGAAAATCTTCCGCCGTCGATCGCTTTCCTTCTGCGCGGCGGCAAGAGCAATCGTGATGCAATCGGCGCGGCCGTGACGGTGGAAACAGAGTTCGGCCGCCAGACACGATTCCTGCAAGCGGGATCAGGGTTCCTGTCGCAGCATAGCAAGGAAGTATTGTTTGGGTTGGGCGAAGCCAAAGGCTTCGTGCGAGCTTGCATCCGCTGGCCGAGTGGGCTGGTGCAAGAGTTGAATAATCTTCCCATCAACCATCGAATCTGGGTTGAGGAGGGACTGGAACCACCTCGGATGGAAGCGTTCAAAACTACGCTGCCAGGGCCGCCGTCCGCATCCTTAGCGAAGCAAAGCGGCAGCAGTGAAATCGAGCCACTTCCGAATGTAGTTGAAACGTGGTTGATTGCGCCGATAAGCGCGCCGGATGTTTCTCTTCCTGATTTGAACGGAAAGACTCGGACACTTGCCGCCTTGCGAGGCAAGCCAATGTTACTTAATTTCTGGATGATCGGGTCTGCGGCCTGTCTGGACAATCTAGAGATTCTCAATGAAGTGCATAAACATTCAGACCTCGAAATGCTGGCAGTGAATGTCGACGATGCCAGCAAGGCGGACAGCTTACGGGCGCTAGCGCGAGAACTACATCTTTCGTTTCCCATTCTTCTGGCATCGGATGATGTCGCTGGCATTTACAACATCATTTACCGTTACCTGTTTGACAGACATCGCGATCTCGGCCTTCCAACTTCGTTTCTGATTAATGAGAAGGGTGACATCGTCAAGATTTATCAAGGGCCGGTTAATGCAGAGCACCTCGAAGACGACTTCCGGCAGATTCCACAAACTCCGTCCGAGCGATTGACCAGGGCACTGCCTTTCCCCGGAGTGAGTGAGACGTTGGAATTCCGCCGCAACTATTTATCTTACGGATCAGTTTTCTTTCAGCGAGGTTATTTTGATCAGGCCGAAGAGTCATTCCGGCTCGCACTAAGCGCCGATCCAGCGAGCTCCGAGGCGCTATACGGGTTAGGTAGCGTTTATCTAAAGAAAGGTAACGCTGGCGAAGCGCGGCTGAGTTTTGAGCGTACGACTAAACTTAATCCCACTTACCCTGACACGCTCCCCAATGCGTGGAACAATCTGGGATTGCTGGCGACACAAGAAGGTCGCACAGCCGAGGCGATCCCATATTTTGAGGAAGCGCTGCGGCTCAGTCCCGATCATTTGATCGCGCTCGATAACCTTGGCAATGCTTATCGCCAGCTGCAGCAATGGGAACAAGCGCGCAAAGTGCTGGAGCGCGCAGTTGTCGTGGCACCGCAGGATGCCGAGGCGAACTATAGTTTGGGAATGGTCTTTGCGCAGATGGACGACAGCGACCGCGCCTATGAATATCTGCAGAGGGCGTTGAAGATTCGTCCAGGTTATCCCGAGGCGTTGAACAATCTCGGCGTACTTTATTTGCGGACACAACGCCGGGATCAAGCAGTAGCGAGCTTTGAGGAATGCATCCGCGTCGCGCCCGCTTTCGATCAGTCTTATCTCAACCTGGCGAGGGTGTACAGCATCGAAGGAGCGCCTGACAAGGCGCGGGGAGTTTTGCTTCAACTTCTCAAGCAGGATCCCGATAACGCGCAGGTGCAGAAAATGATCGAACAATTACCGCGATAGTTTAGAACGAGCGGCTCGCCAGTTTGTCCGGGCGAGGACGCTCCGCCGTCTACTGATGTTTCGGAGTGGGTGCCGTCAATAAATCTACGAACATTTTGTAAAACCTCTGCAGATCTACATCAACCTGAATTTCAACGGAGCGCACTTCGACTTTCGGTTTGTCTTGCTCTGCCCAGGTCAACGTATCGCCGTAGCCCGCTCCTTGGTCGAGATTAATATCCATGAAGCGCATTTCTTTTTGCGTAATCAGGCTAGGATCGACCCACGCAACTGCGGCCAGTTCATCCCACAAATAATTGTATTCGCCATGCAGGCGGGTATATGTGCCGACGTATCGCGCTGCAGGCGAGTCGCCGGCCTTAATCCGGTTGATCAGTTCGGCCGTCAAGCGAGTCTTTACCGAAATGTCCACCGTTGTGCAAACAATTTTCTTCCACGGTGCGCGCAGCGCGATATGAGCGGCCTCTGGGTCGAACCAAACATTAAATTCTCGCCGCGGCGAATTGATGAACTCGGGATCGGTGGTCTGCGGGCTTAAGCTGGCGCCCATGAAAACCAATTCCTTGGCCAGGCCAGCGAATTCAGGGTCGATGGAGATGGCCAGAGCCAGATTCGTCATAGGTCCGCCTTCGTAAATCGTAATTTCGTTGGGAAATTTGTGGACCATGCGAATGAGAAAGTGGGCGGCGTCTTCGTCTGCCGGTTTCGTAGTGGGTAGACCTTCGGGCATGTCGCCGAGTTGGTCCGGCGGATGATAGAGTCGGGGAGTCCACGCGCCCAGCCAGCGCACCGAGCCGTACCGTTCTTCCCACATTTCCGTTTCCTGCTTTCGGCGGACGAGAGGGTACTCGGCACCGGGCACGACTGGAATGTCGGTTCGTCCAACGAGTTCGAGCATGCGTAAAGTGTGCGCGACTTCCGCTTTGAGCCACTGATCGCCCGTGACCACGGTGATGCCCAGGATTTCTGTCTGCGGAGATTGAATGAGCAGGAGCATCGACTGCTGATCGGTTCCACCCGGTCCGGCAGCATCCTGATCGATGATGATCTTTCTTCTTTGTCCCCAGGAGGCAAGAGAAGTGATCAAGAGTACGGCTATTGCGACAAAACAAAGTCGAAAGAGTTTCATCGTCACCTCAATGGTGTGAAGCTGGAAAACGCGCGGCATCCGCGTAGGATAACAAAACTATTTCCAGATGGACGGAATTCTGAGTCAATTGCAGATGACCGCGCCGATCACTAGAATAGCGACTCGCAGGCGTCTTTATGCCTCCATTCTCCACAACCCCAGGCGAGCTTTGGTATTGCAGAAGTCGTTTGGCGGCGTGCGTGCTGGTTGTAATTTTGGCCACGCCGTTTGCAGCATCTGGAAGAGCGGTCCAAGAACTACCGAATCAGCGGCGATCTGACAACCACGCTGGCTCTGCCTTATTGCAGGGTTACATTCGAGATTCGCATGGTCATGCGATCTCCGGCGCGACCGTTTCCTTGCGCTCCAGTAGTGGAACTCAACCTCTGACAATCCGCACGGATGCCGCTGGGGCTTACCGATTCTCTGGGCTTCGCGAAGATATTTATAAGCTTCGGGTAGTAATGGCCGGATACAACGAAATAACTCTCGACCCATGTGTGCTTGGCGCAACAGAGACGAAGCGGGTCGACCTGACACTGGTTTCAACCACACCAGCCGGTTCGGCAATCGCATCGCCAGCAGAAAAGCCGCAATTTTTCGATGAGCCCAAATTCACCGTTGCGGGAGTGACCGAGGCCATGAATCCCGGCGGACATGGGTCAGACATGACTTTGCATACGACTGACTCCTTGGCGAAAGAGACTGTTTTGCTCAGTGGAAACTCGCTGAACGCGCCAGCCCGGAATTCTGATCCGTCTGCTCGGAGCAGGGAAGAGGACTCTTTGCGCAAGGCCGCTGAACGCCAGCCGAACAACTTTGGGACGAATCGGCGGCTTGGGAAATTGCTGATCGAAGATGGAAAGGCACGGGAAGCGCTGGTCTATCTGGAACTAGCTTCACGGATCAATTCCAGCGATTACGAAACTACCTACGCGGTCGCATCCGCTTACGCAGACATCGGCCAATACGAGCGCGCGCGTACTGAGGCGCAAAGTTTGCTAGCACGACAGGACAACGCGAGCCAAGAACAGGCCGAGCTTCATCGCTTGCTCGGCGACGTCTATGAGAAATCGGGCCAGCCTCTCGATGCTGTGCGGGAGTATCAGAGAGCGGCAGAACTGAACCCGGACGAATCCAACCTTTTCGATTGGGGAGCCGACCTGCTGCTGCATCGCGCGTACGAGCCTGCGCTCGAGGTTTTCACCAAAGGCAATCATCTGTTTCCACGTTCGGCGCGAATTCTGGCCGGGCTCGCTGTGACCGCATATGCACGCGGGGCTTACGATGAAGCTCTCCAACATCTCTGCGATGCATCCGACCTCAACCCAACAGACGCTCGCCCTTATCTGTTTCTGGGGAAAATGCAAATCGTGCAGACCGCGCAGCCAGCGTGCGTGCAGGAAAAGCTGGCTCGATTTGTAGCGCTTCAGCCCGTCAACGCGTTCGCGCGTTACTACTACGCCCTCAGTCTTTTGAATCACCAGCAAAATTCAGCCGATGGACAGCAGCAAGTGGAGGCGCTGCTGAAGAAGGCTATCGAACTTGATCCAAAATTTGGTGCGGCTTATTTGCAGCTCGGCATTCTCTATTCGGATCGCGGAGATTCTGCCAAAGCAACCGTCTCGTATCAACAGGCGCTCAACGCTGACCCGGGGCTGAAAGAGGCGCACTATCGCCTGGCGCGAGCCTATAGCCGCGACGGGGTAACTTCCAAAGCTCAGACTGAGTTTCAACTTTACCGCCAGCTGGCAAAGAAAACTGCAGAGGACGACGAGCGCCGGCGGCGGGAGATCCAGCAGTTTGTATTTACACTGCGCGACGGAACTAGTGTCGCGCAGCCACAGTGAAACCGTTCTCAGGACAGCCGGCAAGACGCCGGCGCTTACACAAATCCGCCTAGAACTTCAGCCGCAGTGCAAATTGAATATCACGCGGATTATTCACGGTCTGGTTGACTACTCCGAAATTGGATGAAGTATTGATGTCCTGCTCTCCCGTGTCAGACACACCGCTCAAGAAAAACTGGGGATGGTTGAAGAGATTAAAGAATTCAGCCCGGAACTGGAGCAGCATGCCCTCGCGAAAAGGCAACGGAAAGTTTTTGATGGCCGAGAAATCTGTGTTCACAAAGCGAGGGCCGTAGAGTGGCGCGCGGGCAGCGTCTCCAAGTTCTCCGGCTGGGGCGTGCACGAAGGCGCAGGGATTGAACCAATTTTCCAGGGTGTGAATCTTCGCCGGCGCCACGCAGCCTGGATTACCAGCTATCGGCCCCGCCTGATTTGGGTTTCCAACCTGGTCGGGACGGTCCAAGGTGAGCCCGTTGTAGTAAAAGAACGTTCCCGCCGGGTCGGCGCTATCAACCACAAAAAGCGGGAATCCGGAGGTGGCTCTTTGAATTACGTCCAGCTCCCAATTCCCCAAGATCGCATTGGTCGCGCCGCTCCAGTTGCTGCCATACTTCTTCCCTTTGCCGAACGGCAATTGGTACAGAATGCTGGCAGTGAAAGTGTCGTTCAGGTTGAGTTGAGACAGGCCCCAATCTGCTTTATACGATCCGGGCAGTGGCCAATAAAGCGCGCCCGGGTTGGTGCCCAGGCCATCGGGCATTCCAGAGTCGAAATTGCGGGCCCAGGTATAGCCGATGAGCGCATAAATCCCGTGCCGGATGCTCTTGGTTTCAGCTTTGACTTGCAGAGAATCGTATCGCGACCGGCCAATGTCATTGTTGTTAGAGACGATATTGCCGAACCCGCTCGGACCGGGGTAGGGAATCGTCGTGATTCCGCAACCCAGCGTGTAGCCAGGTACGACGCCGCACGCGCTGGGCGACGTGATGTTCTCGTTTAGCTGGCTGACCAGAATATGGGTGCTGCGCGAACCCGCGTAGCCTGCGGTGAGCACTACGTTTCCCGGGAGTTGGTGCTCAATGTTGAGGTTGAACTGCTGGACCATCCCTTGTTTGAAATTCAGGTTCTCGGATTGAATGGTTCCAAAGTAGCTGCTCGGCGCTACAGGAGCCGTAGAGAATGGAACGAGACTGTTAGCACCGAAGCCGACGGACAGACCGCAGGGGACGCCGAAAGTTGTGCACGGGTTGAATCCCGGGAACCCGCCGTCTTCTGACGCGTTAAAAAATGGGGGATTTTCCCACAATCCTTGCCCGCCTTGGTTCCAAGCCGAATCGTGGAAGATGGCATAGCCTCCGCGAACTGCGGTTTTGTCGCTGGACAACGGTTTCCAGGCAAACCCGATGCGCGGCTCCAAAGCCGTCTTGTCAAACTGAATACCCACTGCCGAGTTCGACACGACGCAGTTGGTGCAGCCGGTTAGGCCGGGGCTTCCGGCTGGAACGAGAAACTGTTTGGTCGCCCAATCGAAGTTCGCCTGCCGATTTCCCGACTCCGTTACCGGCGTCACCAAAGCCCACGCCAGTCCAAGGTTTACGGTTAGATTGCTGGTCACTCGCCAATCATCCTGAATATACGGGCGGAACAGTTTCCAGCGACGGCCAGTAGTCGCGCCCTCGAATGTCTGATCGTGTTCCGCGTAATTCCACATGCCCAAAAGCAGATCTGCCATCGAGTCTCCAGTGAGGCCGCCGGTGAAGGTCATAAAGCCGTCCTGGAAACCATTAGTTCGCACGTTCATCTGGTTGGCACGAATTGCCCCGCCGATCCGAATATCGTGCTTGCCGCGAATCATGTCGAATGAATCAGAAATGGAGAAAACGTTGGTGCCTCCCTGATAGGGAGCAAATCCGCGATCGCCGATAGACCAATAGTTGGTCAATTCCATCGAAGTCAAACCGCAACTCATGCACTCTTTTGGAGACTGATTCAGGCCGGGTGGGACGCCTGGTGCGTTGCATTTGCTGTCGAGGTTGGCACCCGGAATGCCCAACGTGGTCGCTTCACAAGTTCCCGTGCCCAGAGAAAGAATGTGATTGAAAATCCGGCTAAAACCAGCCGTCACCTGATTGATGGTGCGATCCGAGAAAACGTGGGTTTCAGAAACTACCGCATTGCGCCCGTGGTTAGTGATGAACTGCGTGCTGCCAAAAGCATTGGCTTCGGCAAATCCCGGAGAGCCACCGGGGACAAAGTTCGTTGCCTGATCGTAACTGAAGCGCGCGAACGCGGAATCCTTGCTGTTAAAATTGTGGTCCACGCGGATGTCGGCTGTCCCTTCGTTGAGCTTTCTCACAGGCTCGTTGACGAAGTTGTAGTCAAGGGCAGCGTTACTGGCATTGCCAACTGGATACAAATTCACCATCTTTTGGCCAATCGGATTGATAATGGCCGCCGGAATCACATTGCAGACAGCCCCCAGCGGTTGGCTTCCATCACCCGCCACCGGCTCTGGTGTTAGCGTGCCAGGCACGCACTGGAAATTCTTAGCCTCCGCACCCGTAGCATAAGGATTAGTTAGGTTGCCGAAACCGTTCGCATTGGACGGTCCCCGGGGGTTGCCAAAAGGATCGTCGGTGAAGTCTCCACCCATCATGGCAAGGGTCGGCACCAGGCCGGTGAATGGGATCCCGCGGCGCTGCATCTTAGCCTGATAGTCAATGAAGAAAAAGGTTTTATCCTTCTGGATGGGACCGCCCAGTGAACCGCCGAATTGATTGAGGTTGAATTTTTCCGTGCTGGTAGCGAAGTAGCTGCGTGCATCCAGATCGGTATTGCGGAAGTATTCAAAGAGCGACCCATGTAGCTGATTGGTGCCTGATTTTGTCGTGACCAACACCGTCGGACCGGCGCGTTCTCCCCACTCTGCGGAGTAGTTGTAGGTCAATACCTTAAATTCCTGAATGTCATCAATGGTGGAGAAAATTGCGATCCCACCCTCGTCGAGCTGGTTGTTATCGTTGCCGTCGAGCATCCAGTCGGTACTTTGCTCTCGCGATCCGCCGACGGAGAGCGAAAAAGACCCGCGCGTGGACGCTTCACTGCTAGGGGCGCCATTGAAAAAACTTACTGGGCTGGTTGAGGCTGTGGTTCCCGGCGTGAGCGTCGCCAATTGGACGAAGTTGCGGCCGTTCAAAGGAAGGTCGGCGACTTGCTCGGCGGTGATAACCTGTCCAAGCGTTGGAGTCGTGGTCTCCACGGCGACTTGCTCGGCATTTACTTCAACTGTCGACGTGACGGACGCAGGAGCGAGCGTGAAATTCAGTTCACGATGTTCGTCGATTTGCAGCCGAACATCTTTTTGTTCCGCCGGTTGGAAGCCCTGAGAATTTACCCGAATGGTGTAATTCGATACCGGCAACAAAGGTATTAGATAATGACCTGAATCGTCAGTCTTGGACTCTCGAGCCAGACTGGTGCCTTGCGAGGTAGCCGTGACCGTCGCCCCAGGAATCACGGATCCGGTTTTGTCGGTAACGGTGCCGGAAAAGTTTCCAGTCGCCTGGCCGTATAACGACGGACAGACGGATAGCAGAGAGCAGAATACGACCAGCAGAGTTCGTTTGGTCAGCATTGATGTCTCCCCCAGCAGCGCCCATCGAGTGGCGAACGGGCTGCGCTTTCTCGACTACTTGAAAATGACCGATTGCAATGCGAACCATCTAACTGGAGGCGTGGCTCAAAGTCAAGATTTTTTGTCGAGAACCAAAGTCAGAGCCTGCTCCGTAGTGATGAACTTCGCCCCCAAAGCCTGAAGTTCGGCGACGGCTCGTTGTCCATCTTCCGGATTCAAAGTTTCGATCGCATCCTGCACGACGGATACTCGTCGGCCACGCTCCAGCAAACCCTTGGCGGCGAGGCGAACGCAGTATTCCGTGACCACGCCAAAGACAACAAACTCGGCGTCGGAATCTAACCGCTGCAAGAGTTCGCTTGCGTGGCGGCTTTCGAAAATGTCGAGTGTTTGTTTTTCGAGCAGAATCTGATGGTATGCCGAAATGTTAGGTGGCAGTGAAGCCGCCGAATCATTCGGGACTCTGAGTACCCGATCCGTTAGAGCTTCGGGCACGAACTCCGCCCCGGACGTGCCTTTGATGCAGTGCGGCGGAAAGGTCTTGAACTCGGGATCGTCCTTGGTGTGGAAGCAACCGTGGGAAATAAGAAACACCCGGCCTTCACGAGCGGCGTCCGTAAGCTTTCGGATGTTGGGAAGCAAACGTTCTGCGCCGGGCACGTACAGCTTGCCGCCGGAGAGCATGAAGTCAGCCTGTATATCGACCTCCCAGAAAATTACAGTGCGCGATGCCATGTTGACACAAGCTTATAACATTGTTTGTGAGGCAGGCTCTTGAAGGACGCGATGTTTCGAGGGTGTGAGGACCCGCCTTCAATTATTACTCCGCTTCGCCCATTCTGCGTCGAACCGTGCCCGATCATAGAATGACTTCTGCGTTCCCACGCCCGTGGTCGAAAGCCCGGCGTACAGGTTAGCGCGGCGAACAGCTTCTCGCTCGGCCAGACCCTCGCCGAGAAAAACAGCAAAGCTGCCGATGAATGCGTCGCCCGCGCCGGTGCTGTCAACGCTGCTCACATTAAACGCGGGAATATGCTCCATGCCATCAGACCCCGCCAGCAGCGCGCCATTTGCTCCGAGCGTAATGATGACTCGCCTGATGCCGCCCGATAGCAGTTTCTCCGCGCACTTCTTGGCATCGTCAATATTGCGCACGGGCATTCCGGTTATATTTTCGGCTTCGGTTTCGTTGGGGACGACATAATCGAGCCCCGCTAATGCATGTAAATCAACCGGCTGAGCCGGAGCCGGATTTACCATGCAACGAATTCCGTTCTTACGCGCGAACGCAACGCCGTAGTAAACAGTTTCGAGCGGAATTTCGAACTGCAACACGATGCAATCGACACTTCTGAGCAAGTCAGAGGCAGCATCCACATCGGCAGGCTTCAGCAAATCGTTTGCACCTTTCACCACGAAGATACGATTCTGTCCGCTGGGCTCGACGAAAATCGGAGCCACGCCGCTGGACACACCTTCGATTTGCTTCACGTGGGTAGCGTCGATTCCCAGCTTCTTAAAATTCTCAATCGTCGCCGGACCAAACAGATCGCTGCCCACGCGGGCGACTATGAAAACCTCGGCTCCGCAAAGTCGCGAGGCCACGGCCTGATTGGCTCCTTTGCCGCCAAAGCCAAGATCGAATTTCTGGCCAAAGATTGTTTCACCAGCTTTGGGAAACCGATCGGAAAAAGTAGTTAAGTCGATGTTCGCGCTGCCAATCACCGCAATGCGAGGACGTTTCGCCATAAGATGGCCGAGTTTATCATCACAGAGTCACAGAGAAGAAGGACACAAAACTGTTCTAAGCTTTCTCTGTAGGTCTGTGACTCTGTAATGAAATTATCACTCGCCGTAGGGAACCCAGATGTTTTTGACTTGCGTGGCGTGCTGCAGAAACCATCGGCCTTCGCCCCGCTTGATGTCGAACCAGTCAATGGCGCGGCCTTCGTTGGTGAAGACCTGCTTCAAATTTCCGGTTGAGAATGATTTCGCCGCGGTTGCGCTGGCTTCATCCGCGAAACACCAGATGGCATCGACGTCATCATGCTCGGCGAGAACTTTCAGAAGTTGGGATGTGTATCCAGTGACAATGTTAACCACTCCGCCCGGCAGATCGCTGGTGTCGAACAGTTGATACAGGTTTCCAGTGATGAGCGGATAGGTTTCCGATGGGATAACGATTGCCGTATTCCCAGTAGCGATCACGGGCAGCACCAGCGAGAGAAGGCCGAGCAGCGGTGCATCCTGCGGGCAAACGATGCCGACTGTTCCAATCGGCTCATTCATCGCGATCGCGATGCTGCGGAACGGTGGATTGTGCACAGCGCCATCAAATTTGTCTGCCCATGCAGCATAAGAGAAGATGCGCTCGATACTCGCGTTGACTTCCGCGTCTGCTCGCGCTTCTCCCACCGCGGCCGTCAGGCGACGGGCAATCTCCTCGCGACGTTGTGACAGATTTTCCGCTAGATAATAAAGAACCTGAGCGCGGTTATGCGCTGTGCTCTTTGCCCAGCCAGCAGCTTTTCGCGCGGCTTCGACCGCATTGCGAATATCCTTGCGGTTGCCCAGACCTACTTCGCCGAGCAGTCGGCCGCTTTTGTCGCGAACCTCCATGCTGTAACCGGAGTCCGGCCTCGCCTGCTTGCCTCCAATGTAGAGCTTTACTGTGCGGTCGATGTCAACCGAGAGCTCCCTGTCGGCATGCGAATTACCAGCTTCCATTGGAGCTTCCTTCGCAGCGGGCAAGGCAGGTGCGTTTTTGAACCACACCGGATCGAGGTATTCGAGCAAACCTTCCTTGCCGCCTTCGCGACCATATCCGCTTTCGCGATAGCCGCCGAATCCGCAGGACGCGTCAAATAAGTTCGTGGAATTCACCCATACAACTCCGGCCTTAAGCTGCGCCGCGACGTGAAGTGAAACATTAATGCTTTCGCTCCACACGCAGGCCGCGAGGCCGTATGCGGTGTTATTGGCAAGCTCGACCGCTTCGCTGGGTGTTCGGAAAGTCATCGCGGCCAGCACCGGACCGAAAATTTCCTGTTGTGCGACGATCGAGTTGGGATGAACGTTGCTGAGCAAGGTTGGCGGAAAGAAAAGTCCGCGCGATGGCATTTCCGTTTGCGGCTGCCAGCAGGTCGCGCCCTCGGCTACGCCCTGATTCACCAGGCGCTGAATACGATCAAGCTGGACGCGGGCAACAATTGCGCCGATGTCAATGGCTTTGTCCAGGGGTGGACCTACACGCAGCGTGCTCATGCGATCGCGTATCTTCGCGATCAGCGGCTCCGCAATGCTCTCCTGCATCAGTAGCCGCGAGCCCGCGCAACACACCTGCCCTTGATTAAGCCATATGCCGTCGACCAGGCCTTCGACGGCGCTGTCCAGATCGGCATCCTCGAAAACAATAAACGGAGATTTTCCGCCGAGTTCAAGCGATAGCCGCTTATGACTATTAGCGGTTGCGGCGCGAATCGCGCGGCCAACTTCGGTCGATCCCGTGAAGGCAATCTTGTCCACATCGGAGTGTTTGACCAGCGCCTCGCCCGTCGAGCCATCACCAGTCACAATATTGACTACGCCTGCAGGGAGTCCGATTTCCTGGCAGATTTCCGCAAATGCCAGCGCAGTGAGCGGGGTAAACTCCGCAGGTTTCAACACGACGGTGTTTCCAGTCCCGAGCGCGGGTGCGATTTTCCACGCGAGCATTAGTAAGGGAAAGTTCCACGGAATGATCTGCCCCACCACGCCGCAAGCCGTGTAGCCCGGATACTCCTGCTGCAAAAGCTGTGCCCATCCTGCATGATAGTAAAAATGCCGCGCCACCAGCGGAATGTCGAGGTCGCGGCTTTCGCGAATCGGTTTTCCGTTGTCCACGGTTTCAAGCACGGCAAGACGACGAGAATGTTTTTGCACCTGGCGTGCGATGGCGTACAAATAACGCGCCCGCATGTGCGGCGTGAGAGATTGCCACTTGGGAAATGCAGCTCGCGCGGCCCTTACGGCAGCGTCGATGTCGGCGGACGAACCTTGCGCCACACTGGCAAGCTTCTCGCCATTCGAAGGATCGACAGTATCGAAATAATGTCCAGCAGCCGGCTCTTGCCATGACCCATTGATGAAGTGGCCAAAGCGGCGTTTGTGGTGGTCAAGCCAGGTCAACGCCTCCTTCGCATCTTCGGGTGCCGGGCCATAATCCATCGCAACGAATTTGTCAGCAATGCTCATAAGTGTAGGCGCGGGCGTCTTCGCCTGTGCGTCCCCTACTAGAAACCTACGCAATAGGATGGCGATAATCCGCCGAATAACGACCGGTCACGTGATGCTCCAACTGTCTCTCAATGTCATTTAATAGCCCGCTAGCGCCAAAGCGAAACAGTTCTGCTTTCATCCAAGGTAAACCGAGTTCCTCTTTCATCAACGCCAGCCATTCCAGCGATTGTTTCGCAGTACGAATGCCTCCCGCGGCCTTGAAGCCCACGGCCATTCCGGTTTCCTGCGCATATTCGCGGATGGCACGAGTCATGACAAATCCTACAGGCAAAGTCGCATTGGTCGGCTCTTTGCCGGTCGAAGTCTTAATGAAGTCGGCCCCAGCCATCATTGCGACGAAGCTGGCGCGGGCGACGTTGCGAAGCGTGAGCAAATCACCCGTCCCTAAAATAACTTTCATATGCACGTCACCACACGCCTGTTTGAATGCCGCGATCTCATCGTAGAGTTCCTGCCATCGGGCGCCGAAAACGTGGGCGCGGGTGATGACGACATCGATCTCTTGCGCCCCCGCCTCTATAGAGCGACGAATTTCCGCGACCCGCTCAGGTAACGGAGAGAGCCCTGCGGGAAAACCGGTTGAGACTGCGGCCACCCGCACGTTGCTGCCTTCGAGCGCCCGCCGCGCGGTTTCGACGAAGCGATGGTACACGCAGATGGCTGCAACCTGAATATTGAGCGTTTCGACGTCCAGACGTTTTGTCAGGTCGGGCTGAATTGGTTGTCTGCCCTTGGCGCACAAACGGCGCACGCGCTCGTCTGTGTCGTCCCCCGAAAGCGTTGTCAGATCCATGCACGTAATCGCTCGCAGCAGCCACGCCGCTTGCCATTCTTTTTTCACTGTTCGGCGCGCGACATGGGTTTGCGCTCTGCGCTCGACGGCGCTGGTGTTCACTCGCGCTTGCTTCACCCAATCCAAATTGAGAGGAATGCATCGATTGGAGAGTAGCGGGCCGCCATTGAGGCTTGCGAGAGACGAAGCATCCAACATGGATTTATTGGCTCCGCCGCTGATACTTTCTTCGATCCGCGAACGATTATTATGCTCCACCGCCATTTGGATGTTCTATCCCACTTCTTCGATTCGCGGCCAAACAGGTATTGGGCCGACGTTTGCGAGGCAATTGTACGGCAGAACGCGGAAAAAGGGAGGCTGCATTTCGCTTGTGGTTTGCAGACCCAACCGGAGATGTGCGTTAACACTGCAGGGAGTTGTGGATGCCCGCGCTACACTTTCACTTTGCTCTTGACACTCACATTCCTCACCGCTAGGCTTCGCTATTCTTCACGAACCCATGGAAAATCCAGAACTTGCTCAACGCCCGATGTTATGCGGCAGCAGTTCACTTCTCACCGCACTCCTGGTGATCTTCCTGGTAGCGACGTTTTCTGTTCCTGTTTTGGCTGCCAGGAAAATTATCATTGACACCGACCCGGGAACCGATGACGCGCTGGCACTGATGCTGGCGCTCAACTCGCCTGAGTTGGATGTACGCGCCGTCACGGTCGTGCCGGGAAACGTTACAGCGGCGATGGGGCTGGATAACGCTCTCCGCATGGTTTCGCTGGCGAACCGTTGTGACATTCCGGTGGCCGCCGGAGCGCAGCATCCATTGTTTCAGAAGTTGATCACGGCCGAGTTCTGGCATGGCAAGAACGGATTAGCCAACATCGAATTACCTTCGAGTAAGTGCAAAGTCGACTCCCGCTTTGGGCCCGACCTCATCATTGAAATGGTGCACGCAAGTCCGCACGAAATTACGCTAGTGCCAGTGGGCCCGCTTACTAATATCGCGCTGGCCGTGGAAAAAGATCCGTCCATAGTCCCGCTGGTGAAAGAAGTTATTTTGATGGGAGGTTCAATCAGTGGTGGCAATGTGAACGCCGCGGCGGAGGCCAATATTTATAACGACCCCGAAGCCGCGCAAGTCGTTTTCCAGGCGGGGTGGCCGCTCACGATGGTCGGCCTTGAGGTTGGAGATAAAGCTCTGTTCACTCCAAAATACCTTGAAGAACTTCAGCAGACTCATGGCCCGATCGACGATTTCATCGTATCGGTTCTGAAATTTATGATGAATATTTCGGCGGAATTTGGCTCTCCGGGAGCGCCAATGTATGATCCCTCGGCGGTTGCGGTGGCGATCGATTCGAGCCTGGTAAAAGTTCGAGAAATGCATGTGGATGTCGAGACTCGAGGAGAGTTTACGCGTGGGGAGACGGTCGCGAATCGACATGGAGAAGTGGAGCGCAACGTTCTTCATGGGGATCGATACATTATCCAGGGTCTCGATAAGGTCCCTCCCAATGCGAAAGTTTGCGTCGATGTGGATGCCGATCGCTTTTTGCAGCTTTTCGTGTCGAAAATTCGCGGCGGGTAGGTTGTTCACACTTGTAATCGCTCGGGAGAAATAATGTTTACTCCGCACAGTCTCGGCGTCGCCTTAATCATGATGATTACCAGCGCGATCTGTTGGGGTTCGTGGGCTAATACGTATAAGGGCGTCAAGAATTACCGCTTCGAGCTTTTCTATTGGGACTACGCCGTTGGGATATTTCTGATTTCCCTGATTTTCGCCCTCACAATGGGGAGCACCTCGAATGATGCGAACAGTTTCATGAACAACGTTCGCTCCGCGGACGTTTCAAATATGGTTTGGGCGATGGTTGGCGGCGCGATATTCAATCTGGCCAACCTCTTGCTGGTGGCTGCGATTGACATGGCCGGCCTCGCTATCGCGTTTCCAGTATCCATTGGCATCGCGCTGGTCGTCGGCGTCGTTTTGAGCTATATTCTGCAGCCCCGGGGGAACGGAGCATTGCTTGCCGCGGGCGTCATTTGTGCAGTCATTGCTGTCATTATGGACGGCAAAGCTTATGGCAGCCTGACCAGCGCAGGCCGCGTTACCTCGAGAAAAAGCATTATCGTATGCGTGGTGTCGGGGGTCTTGATGGGACTCTGGGCGCCATTCGTCGCTCATTCCATGACCAACGGCAATACTCTCGGTCCCTACAGCATTGCCGTGTTTCTGACCCTGGGCGCGTTGCTCTCTTGCACAGTCTGGAACGTTTATTTCATGAAGAAACCGCTGGTCGGGGAGCCCGTGAAATTCAGCGGTTTCTTTCATGGTCCTGCGACCGGGCACATTCTTGGATTGTTGGGCGGCGTCATTTGGGGCACAGGGATGGTTTTTAATCTGGTGGCCGCGAATTTCACCGGCGTGGCCATTTCTTATGCCATCGGCCAATCTGCGCCCATGGTGGCGGCGCTATGGGGCGTGTTGGCGTGGAAGGAATTTGCCGGCGCAGGAAGCCGGGCGAAGTTATACCTCGCGCTCATGTTCGTTTTTTATTGTTTCGCGATTCTGCTAGTGGCCAAAGCCAACGGCTGAGAGGAACCCCTGGTCGGGGTTACTGGCTGGCGGCAGGTTTGATTTTCAGCACCGGACTCAAATCCCTGTGAATGCGGGAGAAATGCAGCTCTCCGCAGCGACGGCAGGAACATTTGAAACCCGGATCGCTGGGATGGAACATATGGTCACACTTATCGCACACAAAGCGTCCATCCAGTCGCGGCACCATAGGCCTGAACTGAACGCCGGAAACGCAATAAGGACAGCGCACAACTTTGTAAACCATAATAAATCTGAAATCCAGACGGCAAAATACATCCGATTGAGGCGAACATTCTCACCGCGCGCCCTTTAATGGTTGGACTAAATTTATCTCTGAACGTAACCATTCGTAATGGCCCACCCGTGCACGATGCTGGCACCAGGGTGCCAGTACCGGTTTGCGAACCAAATTTGCCGTGGGGCTCAGGCAACACGTACGACTATCTGTACAGAGTCAGGCTGAAATGACGAGCTCGTCCCCACCGAGAAGCGCCGATTAATCCCCAGCCGCGTCGTAGGCAGGCACATCCCATTGGTAGCCTTCCTCGCCGTGTTGCGTAAGATCTAGTCCCTGGATTTCTTGTTCCTCTTCGACCCTTAGCCCAATAGTTATGTCCACAATCTTGAGCGCCACTAACGTTCCTACAATTGCGAGCGCCCAGGAGACGCCGACGCCCACCAACTGATTTACCAACTGATGCGCATTGCCTTCGATCAGTCCGGAGGGCAGTATCTTCCCCTCCGCACTCTTGAAAATCGGGTTGATGGCGCTAGAGGCGAATACCCCCGTCAGCACAGCGCCAAGCGTGCCGCCCGCTCCATGCACACCGAACGCGTCCAAGGAATCGTCGTAGCCAAAACGCATTTTTACGGTTGCGACCATGTGGTAACAAACTATTCCGGCAATTAATCCGATCGCCAGAGCTGGCATGGGGCCGACAAAACCAGCGGCGGGTGTAATTGCCACTAGCCCGGCGACGGCGCCTGAAATTGCACCTAAAGCGCTAGGCTTGCCGTTTCGCAGCCACTCCGCTCCGCCCCAGCCCAGCACCGCGGCAGCGGCAGCGAAATGTGTAGCCACAAACGCGCTGGTGGCCAGACTGTTTGAAGCCAGCGCGCTGCCCGCGTTGAACCCGAACCATCCCACCCACAGCATGCACGCTCCGATGAAGCTGAGCACCACGCTATGCGGCGGCATGGGCTCCTTGGGATAGCCGACACGACGTCCCAGATAAATAGCGCACACCAAGGCCGAAACTCCCGACGTAACGTGAACGACCGTGCCACCGGCGAAATCGAGAGTCGGGAAGCGTCCGCCGAGAGCGGCGTTCAGCAGCCCACCCTTGCCCCAAACCATGTGCGCCATGGGATCGTATACGAGGATCGACCACAGAATCATAAACAGCGCCATCGCGCTGAACTTCATCCGTTCCGCGAAAGCGCCGGTGATAAGTGCCGGAGTGATGATGGCAAACATCAACTGGTAGATCATGAAAGTCTGCTGGGGGATCGTGGCAGCATAATCGGGATCGGGCTGCGCCCCAACGCCACGCAGAAATATGTGATGCAAATGGCCGACAAAACTTCCGCCGCTGCCAAACGACAAACTATAGCCAAAGATCGCCCACAGCACGGTAATGATGGCCATCATTGCGAAGCTCTGCATCATGGTGCTCAGGACATTTTTCTTTCGCACCAATCCCCCGTAAAAGAGAGCCAAGCCCGGACCGGTCATCATCAGCACCAGCGCCGAACTGGTCAGCATCCACGAGTTATCGGCAGAGCTTTTGGCTTCCGCGACTTGCTGTTGCAGCGTGGCCAACTGAGCTTCCGAAATGCCGCTCGAGGTTGCGGTCGCTTGCGCAACGATGAAAGGCGTGCCAAGGCAAAAAATGACCAGGAAAATACTGAAGCAGACAAATCGCGTCTTCGCGGTAGACATGTTCACCCCCACCGAAACTCAAGTCACTGTACCGCCTGAAATAACGCGACGGAAATTGAAATTATTTATGGGAGCTATTGGGATTCGTAATGGAAAAGGCGGCGTGGGACGATGGGTGCGAGCGGACTTCTATTTATTTCTTGGCAGCTACTTCGAGGCGAGTGTCCGCGCGCTTCAAGTCGCCGGAGGTCCGCTTGAAATCTTCTTCCGTGTAAGAGCTGGCGAGGGCCGATTCAGCACGTTGTTTCGCCTCTTGCGCCCGCCTTGTGTCGATGTCTTCGGCGCGTTCCGCGGTCTCAGCCAAAATAGTTACCTTGTCCGGCAGTACCTCAGCGAATCCCCAAGCCACCGCCAGGTGATGAGTGGAGTTTTCTTTGCGATAAGTAATCTCTCCGACCGCGAGTTCAGTGATCAGCGGAGCATGACCGGGCAGAATGCCCAAATATCCGTCCTTGCCGGGAATCTGCATCTCCTCCGCCACGTCGCGGACGACCATCTTTTCCGGGGTGACGATTTCGAGTTGGAAAGTATCAGCCATAAATAGCTATCAGCTATCAGCTATCAGCTTTTGGTTTTCGCTCTCAGTTTCTAAGCTGAAAGCTGAGAGCCGACAGCTGATAGCTTCTACGCTGCCGCCTTCAATTTCTCCGCTGCTTCCAGCACTTCTTCGATAGGGCCTTTCATGTAGAAGGCCTGCTCGGGAATATCGTCGTACTTGCCTTCGTTGATTTCTTTGAAACCTCTCACCGTGTCGGCGACTTTTACGTAGCGGCCGGGTGCGCCGGTGAATTGTTCGGCCACGTGGAACGGCTGCGAGAGGAATCGTTGAATCTTGCGGGCTCGCGCCACCGTGACTTTCTGATCTTCACTGAGTTCGTCGATGCCGAGAATTGCAATGATGTCCTGCAGATCTTTGTAGCTTTGCAGCGTTTTCTTCACTGCCTGGGCTACATCATAGTGTTCCTGGCCGACGATGCGCGGATCGAGGATGCGCGACGTCGAAGCCAGCGGATCGACGGCAGGGTAAATGCCAATCTCGGTCAGGGCGCGCGAAAGTACGGTGGTTGCATCCAGGTGAGCAAATGTCGTGGCTGGCGCGGGATCGGTCAAGTCGTCGGCGGGCACGTAAATAGCTTGCACCGATGTGACCGATCCTTTCTTGGTTGAAGTAATTCGCTCCTGCAGTTCGCCCATCTCGGTTGCGAGATTAGGCTGGTAGCCTACGGCGCTGGGCATTCGGCCGAGCAGCGCTGAAACTTCGGAGCCTGCTTGAGTAAAGCGGAAAATATTGTCGATGAACAACAGCGTGTCGGCGCCTTCGATGTCGCGGAAGTATTCAGCGACTGTTAGTCCGGTCAGAGCCACGCGCAAACGGGCTCCGGGGGGCTCGGTCATCTGGCCATAAATGAGCGCGGCTTTGGAATGTGCAGGATCGCCGGGCTTGATGACGCCTGACTCGGTCATTTCCAACCATAAGTCATTGCCTTCGCGTGTTCGTTCACCGACGCCGGCAAACACGGAAAATCCACCATGCTGCTTGGCGACGTTGTTGATCAATTCCATAATAACGACGGTCTTGCCGACGCCCGCGCCTCCGAACAAACCGATTTTGCCGCCTTTCAAAAATGGCTGAATGAGGTCGATGACTTTCACGCCAGTTTCGAACATCTCCGCCGTGGTCGCCTGCTCATCGAATAGCGGCGCAGGCCGGTGAATCGGCATAGTCATCTTGTGCTCGATGGGGCCGAGTTGATCCACCGGTTCGCCGATCACGTTCATGACGCGACCAAGCGTGCCTCGGCCGACGGGTACGGAAATGGGGCCGCCCTGGTCGATAGCTTTCATGCCGCGCACCATGCCCTCGGTTGCTTCCATGGCAACACAGCGAGCGCGGCCTTCGCCAAGGTGCTGCTGCACCTCGAGGACGACATTGATTGGGCTGGGAACGGTGAAGCCATCGCTTACAACGCGAAGCGCCTCATAGATCGGCGGCATGTTGGCCTCGACAAACTGCACGTCTACAACGGGACCGGCGATTTGAATAACGTGTCCAACGTTTTCTGCCATAAAACCTCAGCTGTCAGCTTTTAGCTCTAAGCTCGTAGCTTGAACATTAAATTGCAATCTGATTGGCGGTGCCAAGCCAAGAGCTAAAGGCTAAGAGCTAATGGCTGACCCATCATCCCGCCGCTGCCGCTCCGCTTACGATTTCTATAATTTCTTTTGTAATCTTCGCTTGCCGGGCCCGATTCATGGCCAGGGTCAGCGAATCGATCATGTCCGTAGCATTGTTGGTCGCCGCGTCCATTGCGGTCATGCGCGCCGCGTGTTCCGCTGCCACCGATTCGAGCAGGGCGCGAAACACCTGGATCACTACATATTTTGGCAAGAGCGAGCGAAACAATTCCTCCGGCGATTGTTCGTAAATATAATCGACTTGGGCCGTAGCAAACTTCGCCGCAGCCGCGTCAACTTCCCGAGTATCCTCGGGACGAAGCCTAACCCCTGTGCCCTTTGCCGCTTCAATCGCCTGCTCTTTTTCTTTCAGGCCCATGTCTTGGGCCTGCTCTACGGACGCTTGACCCACTTGCTCAATCGGAAGGATTCGTTCCACGATCAGGCGCTGCGCAATCACTGACTTGAATTCGTTGAACAGAACGTAGACCGCATCAACTTCCTCTTTGGAGTAGCGGTCGATCGCGCGTCCCGCCATCTCGGAGACCATTGCATAATCAACTTTGCCGAGCACTCCCACGTGCTCTCCCACCAGCGTGACGCGCGGTGATTCCGAAGAATCAGCCGCTCTCGGAGAAGCGACTGGATACCGCCGGCGCAGGAAGTCGCGGCCCTTGCGCCCGATGGCTTCGATCTCGACATTCTTGCCGGCTTTCGATTCCAAGAAACGTGACGCGGCTTTGAGAATGTTCGTGTTGAAAGCGCCGGCCAGACCTTTGTCTCCCGTGACCACAATCAGCAAAATCCTGTTTTCCGGACGCTTGGCCAGCAGTGGATGCTTGGGTTCACCCGTATCCGGATCATAAATTTCAGCTCGCGACACCAGCGACTTGAGCACGTTGGTCAACATCTGCGCATACGGGCGCGCAGCCATGGCACGATCCTGCGCGCGGCGCAGCTTTGCCGCCGAGACCATTTTCATGGCCTTAGTAATCTGCCGCGTGTTGGTCACGCTGCGGATGCGTCGCCGAATATCGAGAATGTTGGCCATAAATCAGCTATCAGCTTTTGGCTCTTAGCGGTTAGCTTGTAGCGACCCCTTCGAACTCGATTCGTGGGTTCAAGCTAAGAGCTAATGGCTAAGAGCTAAAAGCTCACTTCGCTACTGCTTGCCTTTCCGCGACGAATGTTTCTTTGCACTCTTTAATCACTTTGTTCATCTCGGATTTCAAATTGTCGTCGAGAATTTTTTTCTCCATGATCGTGGTCAGGATGCCAGGATTGGCGGTATCCACGTATTCGTATAGCTTGGCCTCGAAATCCCGTACCTGGTCTACTGGTAGGTCATCGAGAAATCCGTTCGTGCCAGCGTAAATAATTAGAATCTGTTTCGAGAACGGTAAGGGCGAGAATTGCTTTTGCTTTAGGACTTCAACCAGACGCTGTCCGCGGTTGAGTTGGTTCTGCGTAGCTTTGTCGAGATCGCTGCCGAACTGCGCGAATGCAGCGAGTTCGCGGTATTGGGCGAGATCGAGCTTCATGCTGCCCGCAACTTGGCGCATCGCCTTGATTTGCGCGCTGCCGCCCACGCGGCTAACTGAAATGCCGACGTTCACGGCTGGCCGCACGCCGCTGTTGAAAAGATCAGTTTCCAGGAAAATCTGACCATCGGTAATCGAAATGACGTTGGTCGGGATGTAGGCAGAAACATCACCCGCCTGGGTTTCAATAATCGGGAGCGCGGTCAGCGAGCCTCCGCCTTTTTTGTCGCTCATTTTCGAAGCGCGTTCCAGCAAACGTGAGTGAAGATAGAAAACATCGCCCGGGTAAGCCTCGCGGCCGGGAGGACGCCGCAGCAGAAGCGAAATCTCGCGATATGACGCCGCGTGCTTGGACAGGTCATCGTAAATGACTAGCGCATGTCTTTTGCTATCGCGGAAGTATTCACCCATCGCGCACGCCGCATAAGGCGAGATGTACTGGAGGGGCGCGGGTTCGGAAGCGGATGCGGCGACCACGATGGTGTAATCCATCGCGCCGTAGTCGGTGAGAATCTTTACTACCTGCGCAATCGAAGACCGTTTCTGCCCGATTGCGTTGTAAATACAAATAAGATCGTTTCCCTTGTTGTTGATGATGGTATCGAGCGCTACGGCGGTCTTTCCGGTTTGACGGTCGCCGATAATCAGTTCGCGCTGGCCCCGGCCAATCGGAATCATGCTGTCGATAGCTTTCAACCCAGTGGCCATGGGCTCGCGGACCGGCTGGCGGTCGATCACACCGGGCGCCAAGCGTTCTACCGGAATGAACTTGTCGGTGGCAATAGGACCTTTGTCGTCGATCGGTTGGCCCAGCGAATTCACTACGCGGCCGATCAGAGCTTCGCCGACCGGCACGCTCATGATGCGTCCCGTACGCTTGACCTCTTCGCCTTCCTTGATTTCGGTATAGTCACCGAGAAGCACGACCCCAACCTGATCCTCTTCAAGGTTCATAGCGATACCGGCTACGTCATGAGGAAAAGAAAGTAGTTCTCCGGCCATCACCTTGTCGAGGCCATGGACGCGGGCGATACCATCGCCCAAGCTGATGATTGTGCCAACTTCATCGACGGCAATTTTGGATTCGTAGTTCTCGATCTGCTGTCGAAGGAGTTGTGTGATCTCGTCTGCTCTAATTTGTGCCATAAGATCAGCTTTTAGCTCTTAGCCTTTAGCTGTTAGCCTTTCTCTGTAAATGTTCAATCCCCAAAAATCGTGTCCTCATCGAACTGCCTGAAAAAGGGTCCAGCTAAAAGCTAAAGGCTAGGAGCTAATAGCTTGTCGTATCCTCTCTAATTGTCCGGCCACCGAGCCGTCGTAAATTGTGCTGCCTACTTTGACGATCGCTCCGCCGAGTATGGACTCGTTGCTTGAATAGCGGGCGCGTACTTTCTTGCCAGTCACCTTTTGCATCTGCGATTCGAGTAGCTCACGGTCGTTTTGATTGAGTTCGTGGGCACTGACAATCTCTGCCTCGGCGAACCCCAGACGCTGGTCCAGTTCAGTTTCAAACTGTTTAACGATTGGCCCCAGAAACTTCATACGGCGATGGTCAATTAGCACGGCGACGAAATTCCGTACGATTTTCGAAATCCCCTCGCGTGCGACAATCGCGTCCAGCACCGCCCGCTTCTGCTCCGGCGTAATTGACGGAGTTTCCCAGACCTCACGCAGTTCCTTGCTTCTGCCTACCAGTTCGGCCACTGCTTGCGCTTCCCGCAGAGTCTTGTCGGGATCGTGGTGACCGCTGAGGACGGCTTCCGCGAATGCCCGGGCGTAAGTGTTTACTACGGAAGCCATGCCCTATTGCCCACCCTTCCGTGTCTCGCCGCCATCGGCCGAGAGTTGCTGGGCGAAGTAGCGCACCAGCGCGTGATCGGTGGGAGCATCCACGTGAATCTGTTTTTTCGCCAACGATACCGCGAGATTAGCGGCATACTCTTTGAGTTCGCGGCGAGCTAATTTTGCAGCCGCGGCGATTTCCTGCTGGGCTGACTCGACAATCTTCCGCGCATCTTCCTCGGCTGCAGCTTTAATCCTATGCTCCTCGGCGACCGCTTCTTCCTCCGCTTGAGCACGCATTCCGGCGATTTCCGTATCAAGCTTCGAGAGCCGCACTTCAATCTCAGCGAGGCGGCGGTTGGCATCTTCACACGCCTTGCGCGCTTCTTCCATGGCCTGGACTATCATCGCGCTTCGCTGGCGCATGTACGGTCCAGGTGGGGGGATTAGCGTCGGTATGCCCTTTTTGTAAAAGGCGATTGTCAGAAGACCTATACCAACGAAATTTAGGAATATGCTCACACGGTACGCTTGGTCGATACTCAAGTGCGTGTACTTAGACAGCTTCTCCACCGACCACGAATGCTTGAACGTTGCGGCATCGTCTTCGCCGGCGGCCTCGCGTGTTTCTCTCGCCAATTGCTGGCCTAGCGAGTTGCTCCGTGAGGGAGGGCGCGACTGTTGGAACTTCCCAGCCGTCGCTCCTGCCGCAACCGCAAACCAAGTCAAAAACAGGAACGTACAAAGAGCAAGCATCGGCAACTTGCTACCGCTGCTTGCGGTCCAAACATTTTGCCGACTGTACACGCGTCTCATTGGCCACCACGCGCGGGAACTGGCGCTGTCCCCGGATGCAAAACAATTCTGATAATTTCGGAGGCGAGTTTGCCGCTCTCCGTCTGCAAAACGGCTTGCGCTGCGCCTTTATCTTTCTCGATGGCGGCTTTCGCTTCTTCGACCTGCGCCTCCGCTTTATGTCGCGCCTGGAGCAACGCGGCTTCCCGGGCCTGCAACGCCTTCTGGCGAAGTGCTTCCCGATGCTTGAAGACTGCGGCGCGAGCTTCACGCAGCCGCTGCTCATATTCCGACGTGCGTGCCTCGGCTGCGGCGATATCGGCGCGAGCTTTCTCAATCGCTCCTTCAGTTTTGGCGCGCCGTTCCGCTAGTACCTTCACCAGCGGCTTATGAACCAGCACGCTGTAGATCCCATACAGCAGAACCATGAAGATAATAGTCGGTATGGATCCGAGCAGTAATTCCCCTACTTGTCTAAGTGTCTCGTCCATGTATTGAGCTGATAAAAGTCTTGCGCTTGACTAAAAATAAAAAGCTTAAAGAGGGCTGTAAGAAACCATCAAACCTAACATCCTCTAGGGGTTAGTGTCAACGCGGAGATTGGATGGAAAACCGCCCGGCTTTTCCCACAGCGCTTATTCTCGGAAGAATGTCAAGCTCTTTGTGGAGTTCGGGGGAAAGAAACCTTGACTTCTGGGATACAGAGTCTAGCATAGAAGTATCACCTCCGATCCAATTCAGGATCGAGTGGGCCGATAGCCAAGGACTGTCACCGCTTCTTGGTTGTCGGCCCATTTAAATGCTGGCCGCTTTGTCTAAGGCGTTGTTTCTTCGACGACCCAGCCCCGCACCCTTCGCACCACCGACTCCGGCGCTTCGACTTCCAATTCCACTAACCCATCCTTGTACTTGCGCGAATAAATCCTCGCTCGGGCTTCGAGTAGCGCCAGCATCTTTCCTTCTTTTTGGGGGATGCGTAAATGGATGCGGCTCAACGCATCCGCCTGCAGCAGTTGGTCGATCCGGTCCAGAAGGGTACTTATGCCGATGCCCTTTGCCGCGGAAACATGAACTGTATTGGTGGCGTCCCGCAAGCTATCGCGTTGCCGCGGAGGGAGCAAGTCAATCTTATTCATAACGCGAATGCGCGGTTTTCCGTCGGATTCCAACTCTTTCAGCACCTTCTCCACCTGCGCATCCTGCTCGGCTGAGAGCGGGCTGCTAGCGTCGGAAACCTGCAAAATGATTTCGGCACGCTGTACCTCTTCGAGCGTTGCTCGAAACGCGGACACCAAGGTGTGAGGCAGGTTGCGAATAAATCCTACCGTGTCAGACAGCAATACCTGACGGCGCGAGGGTAGCGTGATTCCTCGAATGGTGGGATCTAGCGTTGCGAACATCTTCGGTGATTCGAGCACGGCAGCTTGGGTCAGCACGTTGAACAACGTAGATTTCCCAGCGTTGGTGTAGCCCACCAAAGCTATCAAGGCTACGGGAACCGATTCGCGCCGCTGCCGCTGTTGCGTGCGGATACGGCGAACGCTTTCAATCTGTTCCTTAACGTGCCGGATGCGGCGATAGATTTTTCGCCGATCAGTTTCCAGTTGAGTTTCACCCGGGCCGCGGGTGCCAATGCCGCCGCCAAGTTGCGACATTTCAATTCCGCGGCCTCCGAGCCGGGGAAGCATGTATTCGAGTTGCGCCAATTCGACTTGCAATTGTCCTTCGCGAGTGCGTGCGTGTTTGGCAAAAATGTCGAGGATGAGCTGAGTGCGGTCGATGACCCTCGTGTGTACCAGTTTTTCAATGTTGCGCTGCTGCGAGGCAGTGAGGTCATGATCGAACAACAGAAGATCGGCAGACACGGAAGCGGCCGCCCCGGCAATCTCTTCCAGCTTGCCCTTGCCAATGAGCGTGGCCGGATCAGGCTTGTCGCGATGTTGCAGAAACTCCCCGGCAATTTGCGCGCCCGCGCTGGTCGCGAGTGAGCGCAGTTCGTCCAATGACTCTTCCGCGCTGAATTCGGGAATAGGTGGAGCTTTGGATGCTCCGGGCACACTGCTGGCGGTGTCGCGCGCCGCCTGTGCGCCAGCGGTCAGCGAACCCTTGGCGTCATTCGCGGTTTTGCGCGTCCGCGAGCGCGCGTGGTAGTCGATTCCTACCAGGAACGCTCGTTCCGTTTGACTGCGATCCGAAGCGGTTGAAATCGACGCGCGTCCGGCGCGCTCTTTCTTGCCTGTGACTCTGAAGTTCGAACTACTCAAAGATGGACTGCCTTGTCTTTATCCGTCCGTGCCGGACGCGCTGGTTGGACCAGAGTCTGCCGTCGGACTGGAAGACGGCACCACGGCTGGCTTATCGCCGTGGGCATGCGCCATTCTGCCCATGGCAACGGTCGATATAGCGTGCTTGAAAATTAACTGCTCCTGGTTGTTGGTCTCGAGCACGACCGAATACTTGTCAAACGAACGGATGCGTCCCGTTAGTTTGACGCCGCTCAAGAGGTAGATGGTGATATTCAATCGTTCCTTGCGGGCGGTGTTGAGGAAGGTATCCTGAATGTTCTGCGCCGGCTTGTTTTCCATGCCGATCTCCTTAGCTTTCTCAATTGCGAAAGCATTCTGAACTGCATAGAGTCAGCCCCTCGGACTGCAGCCGCGCAGGCCGGGGAGCGGGGGGAAAGCCTGGAATGCGCGAGCGCCCATCCGCTCCGCCGGCGCATCCAAAGCGACTCTCCGTACAATACGGCCTTGCTCCTATCTTTTCAAGCACGCGATTTGCGGTTGCACAGTAACTGTTGGTAGTGCCTCAGTTTGAATTGAGGCACTACCTAACTGTTACCCTGGTTGACATAGCAGCGGCAAAGTGCAAACATGCCTGCGCTAAATAGTTGAAGCAAAATTCTGTTTGTAAGCACCCATCACGGCTGAGGTTCACGGCTGACAAAGGAATATCGATGCAACATCTGGTGGCTTCCGCAGCTTCCTGGGTAATGCCCACTCATACTGGCACAGAAGCATTTGCCCTTATTCTGCGCTGGTTTCACATTATTGCCGGAATTACCTGGATCGGGTTGCTTTATTTTTTCAATCTGGTGAATGTGCCTTTCATGAAGCAGGTCGATGCTGCCATGAAGCCCAAGGTATTTCAGTATTTGACGCTGCCCGCGCTCAACTGGTTCCGCTGGAGCGCGTTGCTCACGGTTTTTCTGGGTTTCTGGTATTGGGGGCAAATCTATGTTGGACCCGACGCCGCTCGCATGGGCGTCAGCGGGTTAAGCACCATTGGCTTGTTTTGTTTGGTTTGGATTGTGAGTTGGGGAATCCTGTTTGCCGTGATCAAAAACGCGCCCAGCGGATATGTTCTTGGCATAATTACCGCCGTGGTCGTGGTTGCCGCCGGTTGGCTGTTTGTGAACTACACGCCTGTGGGGCAGGACGATAATCATGTGCTCTCAATCGGTGTCGGCGGAGGCTTGGGCATCATCATGTTGTTCAACGTGTGGGGAATTATCTGGCCGAACCAAAAGAAAATTATTCGTGGAACTTTAGCCGGAACTCCACCCGCCAACGCCGCGGTTATGGCACGCCAGGCGTTTCTGGCGTCGCGAACCAATTTGTTTCTCTCAGTGCCCTTGTTGTTTTTCATGGCGACGAGTTCTCACTACGTAATTTTCGGGCGTTAGATGCAACGCACAAAACAACTGGGGAAACCTTGCTTGCTACGTCTCCCTGACTCGCGCCAGCATGTGCCAAAATAAAGCGTGGATTTCGAACAGTACCGCCTCGGCATCAGCCTGTTCAACAACGCCCAATTTTTTGCCGCCCACGAAGAGCTTGAAGACGTCTGGCGCGCCGCACCGCCCGAGAACAAGAAATTTCTTCAAGGAGTGGTGCAAATTGCCGTAGCCTTCCACCACTACTCGACAGGCAACCGGGTCGGCATGCGATCCGTACTCGAACGCGCCATAAGGAATCTCGCTCAACCCTCAGGAAGTTTTGGCCAGATCGAATTGCCGTCCTTGCTGGCATCGCTCGACAAATGGCGCGAAGCTTTAGATCATGATTTGCCCGCACCAGAGCTGCCTCGCATCGAACAATCACCTGACGCGCAGTTTAAGAGCTCATTTACAAGCAGCTAGCTGCCAGCAGAGTGATAAAATCACTTTTTCGTGACCCAATCTTCCATCGCAAAACGGCGCACTTCTTTTGATCGTATTCCACTACTGGATTTGCATCGCCAGTATGAGCAAATTCGCGAAGAAGTATTAGCTGCCTTCGAAAGGGTTTGCGCATCGCAGCACTTCGTATTGGGCGCGGAGGTCGAGGCGCTGGAGCGCGAAGTCGCGGCCTTCACGGGTGCCAGCGCAGCGGTAGGTTGCGCATCCGGCACTGACGCACTCTGGCTGGCATTGGTGGCGGCCGGCGTTCAGCCCGGCGATGCAGTTATCACTACCGCGTTCAGTTTTTTTGCTTCAGCCAGCGCCATCGTCCGCGCCGGAGCGCGGCCGGTGCTGGTCGACGTCGATCCCGCCACGCTCAACTTGGATGCCGATTGTGTGAAAGTACGATTGCATGCGGGAGGGTCCTACAAGATTCGGGCCCTGCTGCCGGTGCATCTCTACGGGCAATGCGCCGACATGGACAGATTGCAGAGCGTCGCGGATGAATTCAAACTATCCCTCATCGAAGATGCCGCACAGGCAATCGGCGCGAAATGGCGAAGCCAAAACGCGGGAACAATGGGAGTGGCGTCGCCTTTCAGTTTTTATCCCACTAAAAATCTGAGCGCCTATGGCGATGCGGGGCTGGTAACCACAAGCGATTCTAATTTGGCTGAGCACATGCGCCGCCTGCGCAATCACGGCAGCCCGCGCCGCTACTATCACGACGAAGTGGGATGGAATTGCCGCCTGGATGCAATCCAGGCTGCGATCTTAAGAGTGAAATTACCCCATCTCGAATCTTGGAACCAGCACCGACGGCAACGTGCCGCAGCCTACGATCGTCTGTTGGCTGACGCTGGCCTGATATCGAAGAAAAATAATTCTCCGCTGCGGACGCTGCAAACTTCCTCGCATGCATTTCACGTTTTTCACCAATACGTCATCCGTGCTGAGCGCCGCGACGAATTACGCAAGTTTCTTGGGGATAGGAAAATCGGTACGGAAGTTTACTATCCCATCCCGCTGCATCTGCAGCCTTGTTTCGCTTATTTGGGGTACAGTGCTGGCGACCTGCCAGAATCAGAACGCGCTGCCGGCGAAGTGCTCGCCCTCCCCATGTTTCCCGAACTGACGGAAGCCGAGCAGAAATGTGTGGTCGAGGCGATTGCTGAATTTTACTCGTAAGCCTTAGTGGTGGCGCGCCCTTTTTCTCGGCGCGCTGGTTTCCTTTTCCTCGCCTGGCGCCAGAACGCGACGCACAATTGGCGTGTTCATCTTGTATTTTCGCTGGCTGAGATTGCCGTTGTCGTCTTTTACCTGCAATACGAATACTGGCAGCGTTCCTTCTTTGCCGAAATTCTCCTGTGAAACTGTGACTGGCAATACGCCGCTGAGGTTGCGCTCGCGATAGGCGGTTTCGTACCGATGCCGTTTCACATTCCAGGTGAAGACACGGACTTGGTCATAGTCAAAGGGTAGGCCGTCTTTCGGTTCGGACATTAGAACCAAATACTGTGCCACTTTCTTGTCACCGTCCATTACCTGATTCAAAACAAAAAAAGCTACGATGCGCTGACCTTCGGCATACTGCGCAATTTCGAGCGGCACATCCAAATCCACCATACGCGCGAGCACCCAACCTAGGTGCCCCTCAGGATCACGAATGAGCCACCAGTCTTCCAACAAAGGCGCTGGTTTGGGCGCTCCATTTTTATGTGTGCTTGCTGGCATGGGCAACGCGCCTGGAACAGTTTTCTCGGCGGTGGCTCGCTTCAGAATGGAAACCTTGGAAGCCTGATTCAACTGGTAAAGATGTTCGGTCTCCCGGCCGGGATCGAGGTGAATGTTGGTGTCATTGCGAGTCGTGCCTGTAGCTTCGACGGGAGCGTTTTGCTCTTGCTGCGCGAGTTTCTGAAATCCGTCGTATACCGATTGCGGGACCAGAGCGCGCTGCTCGATCCAGCCTTCAGCCCCGCTGGCTGTGCGCACTCGGGCAAAACGCCGTTCGCGCTCCAGAACCTGAAGACGATCGCCGTTTTTCACCACTCCGGTTTTAGCAAATACCGCGGAAACGTGGTCGCGCAGAATCGCCTGCGGTACGGAGACGTAAGCGATCTCCTGCACCTTGCCTCGGCCGCGCTCACAGCCTGAGAGCCAGAGAACGAGAATTAGCGGAATCAGCAACCACGATACTCTCCGACAAATTTTCACAGGGGTCACAAACAATATAACGCAGGGAACGCTACAAAATCCTGAGAGGCAGAAAGAGCACAAACAGAGAATTGTGAAGACGTTGCATTGATGCTTAGCTTCGCTCGGAATAACAGCGGGGGACCTTCAATCGCCAAAGCTGATCCCAATCGCGCGAGCCGTGTTCACGATTTGTCCATGAGGATCGACGGTTTTCAATTGTCCGACCGCCTCAGCGATACTGACCGCATCGATTCTGCCGCCGTGCAGGCAGACCATTTTGCCGAAACCTCCTGCGGCGATCAGGTCCACCGCAGCGACTCCGAAACGAGTCCCTAGAATGCGATCAAATGGAGTCGGCGAACCACCGCGTTGAATGTGACCCAGCACGCTCACCCGCACGTCTTTCTTGGTACCCCGGGCCACAGAATCGCCGATTCGATTGCCGACAGAACCGGTTCTACGATGTTCCTGCCATTCCACCGGCAGCTTGATGCCTTCCGCCACTACGATAATGGTGAAACGTTTGCCGTAGGATTCGCGCAAGGCTACGTGCTCGCAGATTTTGTGAATAGTAAACGGAATCTCGGGAATGAGTATGACGTGTGCGCCTCCGGCAATCCCGGCCTCCAGCGCGATCCAGCCCGCGTCCCGTCCCATCACTTCAACCACCATGATGCGATGATGCGACTCGGCTGTCGTGTGAATTTTGTCGACTGCATCGGTCGCGGTCACCAGCGCCGTGTCGAAACCAAACGTGACTTCGGTGGCGAAGAGGTCATTGTCGATGGTTTTAGGCACGCCCACGATGTTCATGCCCTTTTTGAAAAGCTCAAGCGCGATCTTCTGCGAACCATCTCCGCCAATGCTTATTACCGCATCAATTCCAAGCTGATGCGAGTTGGCGATAACTTCATCAGAAATATCGCGCACCACTTCCACACCGTTCTCAACGGTGCAGTAGCGGAAAGGGTTGCCCCGGTTGGTGGTGCCGAGGACCGTGCCTCCGCGGGGTAAAATTCCGCTGACGTCTTTGAGAGTGAGGGGACGCGATTTTTCCGGCCAGATCAGGCCGTCAAAGCCGTCGGGAATACCAATAACCTGCCAGTGGTACTTAAGGACGGCAGACTTGACGACCGCGCGGATAACCGCATTCAGACCGGGAGCATCTCCGCCCCCGGTGCAAATGCCGATTCGGCGGATGTCAGGCATTATGGCGCGTCATTGGCTCACTGTCAGCTGTGCAGTCGCATTCAAGGTGGTGGTGCTGGTATAGGTTGCCGTGACCGTAACTACTTCACCTGCCGTGGCACCAGACCCTGCGGTAATGGTTACGCCTACCCCCGTGGTTGTAGGAACGTTTATCGTGAAATTGGTGGGATCACTGACCGTCCATGTTGCGGTTGGGGAAACATCGATCGGGGTGCTGTCGCCGGCCACGGTCGCATACGCAAAGAAGGGGGTCGCCGTTGTTCCATTGATAGTGACAGTGTTGGTTTGGGGAGTTATTTTGAGGGCGGTAACGTTTCCCAGGCTGACTGTGATGCTTGCCGTGCCGCTTGTAGCCTGATATGCAGCCGTGATTGTGGCCGTACCAGGAGCAGCGCCGGTGACCAATCCGGAGTTGCTCACACCGGCCGTCGTGGTAGAACTGCTGCTCCATTGCACGCCGGAACTGAGGGTCTGGGTGGATCCATCGTTATACGTGCCGATGGCGCTTTCTTGGACGGTAGCGCCCTGGTTTATGGTTGCTGTAGGACCAACGGCAATCGACGTCAATACCGGGTCTACGAAAAACCCATTGCACCCTAGTCCCAAAGCAAACAGCAAAAGGGTCCCAAATGCAGCCACGATTTGAAGTTTCTTCTTACCACTCACCATGATGAAAGAGCCCTTAGAGAGGCCGCACCTTTGCGGCCGTCCATCTGCGGCGCAGATAAATTGTAGCAGAGAAGATTCCGAGCCAATGCATAAGGAGGCATCACTTTATGCACGCTGGTACCTGTCCTGTTACGTCGCGCCAAAGTTAAGAACGCCAGTACCTGGCAAGAGTTGCGCAGTAAATTTGCAGCCTGTAGCCACTTTCAGCGATCCGCGTAATAGCCCTCCCTGGTTTGCACCGTCAGGTCTTTCTGTTTCGTTGCCAGGCTGATCTTGTGATACCCGGTTTCGGCGTTGCTCTTATCGGGAGTGTACCCGAGGTTATACTGCGTCCGCAGTTCTTCGGCGATGCTGTCATAAATCTGGTCGATCGCCTGTTTCTTGGAGACTTCGTACATCCGGCCACCGGTTTCTTTTGAAATCTGGTCCAGAATCTTCTTGCCGTCAACGTGCGGTTCCTGTGGAGAGCGACCGCCGCCGCGGCCTCCACCACCACCCCCGGGCCAGCCACCGCCACCGCCAGGCCAACCTCCGCCGTGCCGGCCCATTCCACCGCCGCCCGGACCGCCAAACCCGCTATCATGATTTTTGTCGGCAAACAGAATGGAGTAGACAACCGTATCGGCACGTTGAGCGGCCTCGATCGCACTTTGCAACGATTCCTTACTGCCGCGGTCATCACCGTCAGAAAGAATAATAAGTGCTTTCCGTCCCTGCTGCTTCTTCATCAATTCATCCGAGGCCAGGTAAATCGCATCGTAAAGTAAAGTGCCACCGCCTCGATGCATGCGCGATTGGCCATTTCCGGGTGAGCCCTGAGGGTCGGCAGAACCGGAGGAGTTGGGATCGCTCCCGCCATTGTCAGACTGAGGGGTACGCAGCAATTCAAGTCCCGCCTGCAGCTTTTCCCGAGAAGAGGTCAAGTCCTGCAGCAGTTCGACCTCCCGATCAAAGTGAATGAGGAATGCCTTGTCTTTGGCGTCGGTGAGCATCTGGTCAAGGAAGACCTTACTGGCATTTCGCTCCTGGTCGAGAACGTTCCGTTGACTCAGACTGGTGTCCACGAGCAGGCCGAGAGTTAGAGGAAGGTTGGTATCCTGGGCGAAATATTTGATCACTTGCGGCCGGCCGTCTTCTTGCAGTACGAAATCGTCTTTGGTCAGATTACGAACGATTTGACCTTTCTTGTCCCTCACCGTGACCGGCAGAGTGACCACTTTAACGTCAACCGCGACGGTCGTCGCGGCCTGCCCAGATGCCTCCTGACAATACAACGGCGCATTGAGCAGAAAAATGCTGACGAGTGCGAAACCCATGTACATATATCGCCGCCAGGTCAGTGTTTTGCTCATTGCGACTGTCCGTTGGGCTGAATGCCCATCTGTTTTCCGATTTCAATCTGTTCAATCTGAAAATCAGTCAGCGCCTTGTCCATTTTCTGCACCATGGCGGAAACTTTTTTGCCATTAATCTCTGACCGCTCCAGCTTTCCACTGAGCGCTTTGCTGTCTTTGGATATCTCGACGTCTGCTTTGCTCAGTTTTTTGATCAACGGTTTCAATCCTGACTGCTGCGAGGTGGAAAGAGTGTTCACAAACTGGAGATTGACGCTTCGTGCACCTTCGACTGCGTCACTTAATTGCTCATATTCAGACGAATCAACCTTACTTGATTTTTCCGCGCGCTGGACGAGGGTCTGCGCCTCGTTTCTTGCCGCGTCAGTGCTCTTTGTCAGTTGCGGAAACCGGGCCAGTTGGTCCGGAGTGGCTTGCAGAGCAATGGCGCGACTGAAATCATTCGTGTCGTTGTTGCTGGGTGCGGGGTTGGACGTTCCGGTCGTCGGCCGTGGAGTGCCTGCGCCGCGTCCCCCACGCTGCGCAAACAGCGCGTAGGGACACGTGAGAAACACGATCAGACAGATCAATAACGGTCGATTCAAGATTGTTTCAAGTTTACATAAATCATAGCGAGCCGGATGCTCACTACAGGTAAAGAATCGGTCAAGGAAGGTAAAACCTTGTAAAGTTGATCAGCTTATGGAGGCCGGGCGTCCTCGCCCGGCTGAACAGGCAGGAGGCCTGTTCTCCATTTTAGTCGTCGTCCGAAGCAGTTAAACTGAGAACACTTCGATTCTATGGCAAGAAGAATCTTACTCCGGTTGTTGTCGATCCTGTTGTGTCTCTCGCTTACACCCAAGGTTTTCACACAGGCTGGCTTACCGGCCTTGGACAGACCTGCCCAACCGAAGGCTGCAGTTCGAGTTTGTGCACCGTGCATCCGCGCGCAAGAAGAATTTCTCGCCTCCGACGCAATGCAGGGGCGGGGAAGTGGCACGCATGATGAACTGGTGGCCGCGACCTACATCGCGTCACAACTGCGGCAGTACGGCATTGCTCCAGCCGGGGATAATGGCGGATACATTCAGCGTGTCCCCACCGTCCAGCGAAAAATAACTTCCGCGCCTCAACTCAAAATTCTGCCAGCTGCCGGCGATCCATTTACCTGGAACTATGGTAAGGAATTCGTGGTGACATTTCTGTCTCAAACAGAATTTTCCGGACCATTGCGTAAGCTGGATACGGACAAAGTTAGCAATAATCTCAAAATCGAATCGGGCGCGGTCGTATTGATCACGGG
>Ga0182015_10001092_pt1 | contig 37071 bp, 36 predicted proteins | sample 712P3MmetaG_FD_120478 | JGI IMG/M metagenome (GOLD analysis project Ga0182015, IMG submission 120478) | Permafrost microbial communities from Stordalen Mire, Sweden - 712P3M metaG | ecosystem: Environmental > Terrestrial > Soil > Wetlands > Permafrost | place: Sweden: Stordalen | collected...
AGAGTGGATTGACCGACACGGTCACGACCTTGGCCACCCGCCCAGGGGGAACACTCTGGGTATGAATCGTTTGAACCGCGGGCATCTGCGCCTTCGCCCCGACGAGTCGCACCTGGCACCCGGCGACCCTCGCGCGATCACGAGCTGCGGTCACGGTCAACCCCGTCATTCGTGGCACACGACATGACGTGTGCGGAGTGGCCGACGAAACGCTGGAACTACCAGCGATCGTCAGCGGAAGTATCGCCGTCACGAGGAACAGCGTCAACCACCACCTCAGCGTGCGTCTCACAGGTCAACCGTATCCGGCAAAGGGTGCATTGCACGAGGCAGGCTCCGCAGCCGTTACTGCTTCTCGACTTGGGCGAGCTCCTTCTTCAACCAGTCGATCATCTTCGAATGCTCCGCGGGCTCGATGTGCGAGATCGACTTGATCGCGTCGCGATGGCCAGGGTGTTCGGGGTCCGCCAACGCCTGAGCGTCAACTTGATTCGTTCCGTCATCGTCGTCCTTCTTGCGATTCGTACCGAACCAGGGGTGGAATCCGAAGCCGCCGAACGTCCCGTATCCGCCTAGACCCATGCCCCCGAAGCCACCGCCGAAGCCACCGCCAATCGCTCCGCACGTCGCGCCGCAATGAGCACAACACCCACCACAATGTCCACAGCCCGCCATGTTCTCTCCTCACGTGAATTCTCCAGAACCTATCAAGAGAGCGCCGGAAGTGGCAGCTCCACTTGCTGCTCCCCAGGTCGATCGAGACGCTCTACGTCGCAGTGTCCGCTTCAGAGACCTCGCGCCGCGAATATCTCGCAGAACTCGACGTCGAAGTTGATGCACTGGCTGTCGAGACCACTGATGAGGAGCAACGCCGGCGCCGGGGGCACCGAACGTGTCGTAATAGATCTCCACCCGAACGGTTCTTCGCGAGGGCCGATGCGCGAGGGCAGTGACCTAGAAGATCGACGTCACACTCAACACAGACCCACTCCGTTACGACAAGAGTTTCTCGATCTGGTCGACGGCCTGGGTCATGCCTTCGGCCATGCCCATGGCCAGCATCTTCTCCATCTGCGCCACGTCGACGAACGTGCTCTCGGTCGTCATTCGCGTGCCCCCGTCGAACGCTTCGATGGTGACGTGCGCCGCCATCGGATCGACGCCGGGCAGCGGCTCGCCGTCGTCGCCCGCTATGCCGTTCGCGAACTCCAGGCGGCGAGGCTCATCGATGACGGACATTCGCCACCACCCGTGGAGTGGCGCATCGGTCTCGGGTCCGGTCATGTAGTAACGCGACTCACCGCCCACCTCGAAGTCGTGGCGGGTGAAGGTCGCCGGATACGTCGGCGGGCCCCACCAGCGTTCGAGTTGACGGGGATCCTCCCATACCGCCCACACTCGCTCGGGGCTCGCCGCGAACTGCGCGACCACCGTGAGAGTTAACGCTTTCGGGTCCGTGACCGAGGAAACGACTGACATCATGCACTTCCTTTCTCGTCGAGGATTTCGGCAATCCTCGAAGCTCTTCCAATCCAGATCTCTTCAAAGGCTTCGAGCAGCGCAGCCGCGTGGCGCAGGGTTGACAGATTCCCGTGGACGATCTGCTCTCGACCGTGGGGTTCCTTCGTGACGAGTGACGCGCGCTCAAGGACGCTGACGTGCTTTTGCACCCCGGCAAAACTCATCTCGTAGTCACTGGCCAGTGTCGAGACCGAGAGACAGTTGCGGATCACGCGCCCGAAGATGTCGCGTCGCGTCGCGTCGGCGAGCGCTCGGAAGATCCGGTCAACCTCTTGGTCTGAGAGTTGATGTACAACCATATGGTTGTACGATATCTGATTGCCGGCGGGAGCGCAAGTCCAAAAATCAAATTTTTGTGACGCTCTTCTCAACTGGCCAACGCAGTTCTATAGTGCGCGAAATGAAGGAAGTACAGGTGTCGCCGTTGGATGCTGAGTATGCGCTGACGGATGTAAGGACCTCTCTCACATGCTCAAGGGCCCGTCACCCGCGGCGATGGTGACGCGCGGAGCGCTCGCGTCACTTCTGCTCGCGTCGATCTCCGTCGCGGGTCTGGCCTTTTCCCCCATGGCGGGCGCCGCGGTCTCGAGCCACACCAGCCACACCTCCGGATGTGCCATCAACGCCGGCTCGTACCCGGGCTCGCGATCTACGGACTGCGTGGCGCTTTCGAACAGCACCGTCTTCGTCGATCACACGGTGGTGAGCGCGAAGTGGTCCCTCACGGCCGACAAGTTCGGCTTCACCAACCTGTGCGCCGCGGTCACGATCCGAAATGAGAACAAGACCACGTATTTCTTCAACGACTTCAACATGACGCTGCGTCCTCCCAAGGGCGCCGTAACGGTTCTGAACTTCACCGCGAAGCACGCGCTCGAAGATGGCTTCATCGCTCCCGGCGGTCTCGCGAGCGGCAACATCTGCTACGACTACTTCGGCCTGGCGGGTCGGTACGTCGCCATGTACTCTCCGCGCGCCCACAGTTCAATCAGAGGTATTTGGCTCGTCAATGTCGACTGATTCATCGTTTTTAGTCGTGACGCAATCACTTCGTGATGAGCGACTGCGCGAAGGCGCGCATCGAAGAAACCTCTGACTCGCTCATATTCGGGTCTTTCGACTTCCACTCGACGACGGCGTCTACTTCGCGTCCCACTTCATCGCGGTCAAACGCGCCAGCGAAACCGCGCACGAGGCGAGAGCGAATCAACCCAGTCAGTTTTCCCTTCACCCCACTGGTCGGAACCTCTCCCGCGGAGATCAACGCCCACGTGAGTACAACATCGATGATCGGATCTCCTCGAGCTGCGTTGGTCCAGTCGATGACGATTGGACCCCGGGAGGACATCATCACGTTGAGGGGATGAAGATCCATGTGCAACAGCTGAGACCCGACGCCACAGGGCGCTGCGGGAAGCCACTCCGGACCCGACAGTTCATGCAACTGCGTGTGCAGTTCGGCCAACATTCGGCCAAAGCGCCTCGCCTTCCACGGAGTGGCGGTGAGCGCATCGACCATGTTCACGCCCGAGATCTTCTCCATGATGAGCTCAGTTCCGTCCGCGCTGACGTGGTCGACTCTGGGAATCGGATAGCCGTGGGACTGGACGAACTCCATTATCCGGGCCTCGCGTACCATCGAGCGAGCGTTCCTCGATCGGCGCAAGACCTGCGTGGCTCCGTATTCGAAGATGTCCGCGTCCCTTCCCGAGGCGAGTAAGGGACCGAGTTCTGACATGCCCACAACCTAATGATGATTCAATGCTTGCCCGTAGGACTACTTCGCTCACGCTGAGTCCGGGCGTAGTCTCTGCATCGACGGTTCGAAGAGCGTTCATAGGATGTCGACGTGCGCATCGTCTCGCTCCTACCCTCGACGACAGAGATCATCTGCGAGCTGGGCCTCGAAGACGATCTCTTAGGCGTCACGGCTGAGTGCAACTGGCCCGAGCGCGTGCAAGACGGTCGCGAGATCGTCGTGCGATCGTTTGGCGACAGCGCCATGACGCCGGGCGAAATCGACGAGTTCGTTCGCCAGCGAATCGTTGCCGGACTCGACCTCTACACGCTCGACGACGAAGCCCTACGTCGATGCGACCCTGATCTCATCGTGAGCCAAGACCTTTGCCGGGTCTGTGCAGTCGCCAGCGGTGACGTCGCGGCCGCCACCGCTCGTCTCAACTGTCACGCCGAGGTCCTCCAAATCGATCCACAAACCCTCGTCGAGGTTCTTGATTCGATAGAGACGATCGCGAATGCGGCCCGTGTCGGCCAACGCGGAACCGACTACGTCGCCGCGCTGCGACGTCGATTATCGGATGTCGAGGGGACGGTGCGCGATCGTCCCCGTCGACGCGTCTTCATCTTGGAGTGGATCGATCCACCCTTCGGCGCCGGCCACTGGGTGCCGGACCTAGTTGTTGCGGCGGGCGGCGATCCGGTACTGGCTCGCGCCGGTTTGCGATCCGTCGCCACCTCGTGGGAGGCGATCGCCGCCGCACAGCCTGACGTGATCGTCGTCGCGCCGTGCGGCTTCGGACTCGAGCAAGCCGGTGATCAGGCTCGATTGATCCTCGACCTGGTTCCGCCGTCGGCAGAGGTCTGGGCGATTGACGCCGACGCCGTCATGGTGCGACCGGGACCCCGCTTGGTTGACGGCGTCGAGGCGATGGCTTCACTGCTTCACGGTGTCGGCACGATACCCAGCAACGTGGTGAACCGAATTCGTTGATGCGATGAGTGCAGTCCTTCGAAGTGGTCAATTGGGCGACGCCAGACGCTGACGCACCGATTTTGGAAGACCGGCCACGACTTGGTCGTACGAGTGCGTCACCATCTGGAGGATCTCGTCGTCCGGAATGGTGCCGTCCAGGTGGACGGTGTTCCACAGTCGCTTGTTGAGGTGGTAGCCGGGAATGACCGCGGCGTACCGAAGTCGCAGTTCGATCGCCAGATCCGGATCGCACTTCAATGAAATGGCCTCGGGTGAACTTTCGGGCGACAGGATCGCAAAGATCTTCCCGCCCACCTTGAGCACGTCGACGCTCGGTCCGAAGGGCTGTTCTTCAACGACGCCGGCCATCGCCGACGCGAAGTCCGATATCGCTTCGAGTCTCATCGAGTGCGCTGAGAGCTGAGACATCGAATCAATCGATGGATTGGTACAGGTCGTGCGAAACGAGGTTCGCCGGAAAGTCGCCCGGGTGCGCCTCTCGCCACGCCTTCATCGGCGCGCTGTCGCCGATCGACTCGTTCACGGCACCGTTGTCCGCGAGCCCCTTGAAGTGCTGGATCACGACGACTCGAAAGACGTCCTTGCCCGCGACCCCGGTGAGCAGATCGACCTGTGAGACACCCGACTCCACGAACGCCTTCGTCAAACTCTTGATGATCTCCGTGAACTCTTCACCCTTCCCGGGGTGCGGTTCCCAAATTGAAATCTCATATGCCTTCGACATTGTTCAACCTCTCGCCAATTGAGCCTGGCGTTGCGCCAAGCGGGATCGGTCACGAATCTAATTACTTTCTGTGACGTGCGCCGGGGTGAATGAGATTCGCCGGAATCCTCCTTCACTACTCAGCGTGCGTGCGCAAATCCCACTAGCGGAATTGCGACACGGCAATCGGCCGCGTTTCGGGGCGGATGGCGATGTCGTTTTTCCGCTAGTGGGATCCCCGGACCCGCGGTAGGTTCACTGCATGGTCGACGATTTTGAGCAGTGCTATCTGGCGGTGCAGTCGCGCGATCCGCGATTCGACGGGTGGTTCTACACCGCCGTGACCTCGACGCGCATCTACTGTCGGCCCAGTTGTCCGGCCCAAACCCCGATGCGCAAGAACGTGCGCTTCTACCCCTCGGCCGCGGCCGCCCAGCTCGCCGCCTTTCGCGCCTGCAAGCGATGTCGCCCCGACGCCTCGCCCGGCTCCCCGGAGTGGAACACCCGCGCCGACGTCGCCGCGCGCGCGATGCGACTCATCGGCGACGGCCTTGTCGACCGGGAGGGAGTGAACGGTTTGGCCGAACAGCTCGGCTACAGCGTGCGCCAGCTCGAGCGCGTCTTGCAGCACGAGATCGGTGCCGGTCCGATTGCGATCGCGCGCGCCCAGCGCGCCCAGACGGCGCGCATACTGATCGAGACCACCGCGCTGGCGATGACTGACGTGGCCTTCGCCGCGGGCTTCGCCAGCGTTCGACAGTTCAACGACACGGTCCAAGCAGTATTCGCGTCATCACCGACCTTGCTGCGATCTCGAGCCAGGGGCCCTCGAGCGCTCGCCGGGGCGTCGACCGCGATTGTCTTGCGACTCCCGTTTCGCCAGCCCCTCTGTCCCGACAATCTGTTCGGTCATCTCGCGGCGACGGCCGTTCCCGGCGTCGAAGAGGTTCACGGCACGACCTATCGACGGACCCTGCGCTTGACCCACGGTCCGGGCATCGTCGAACTCACCCCGACGCCGGAGTACATCAAGTGCCGCGCCGTGTTGAGCGACCTGCGTGATCTCACCACGACCATCGCGAGGAGCCGATGGCTCCTCGACCTCGACGCCGACCCGGTGGCGATCGACCGCCAATTGAGCCTCGACCCCTCCCTCACGTCGCTCGTGAACAAGTCACCGGGGCGCCGGGTGCCTCGATGCGTTGACGGAGCGGAGTTGGCCCTGCGTGCGGTGCTCGGCCAACAGGTCTCCACCGCCGCGGCGCAGACTCACGCGCGGCGCCTCGTCGAGCGCCACGGCGAGACGGTGAGCGACGCGAGCGGCGGACTCACCCATCTCTTCCCTACTGCGGACGCCCTGGTCGACGTCGACCTGGCGATGCCCACGACACGCCGTCGCACCTTCGCGGCCCTCGTCACGGCGTTACGACGCGGCGATCTCACGCTCGGTCCGGGCAGCGACCGCGACGAGGCGATGACGGCGCTGTCGGGCATTCCCGGTGTCGGCCCGTGGACGAGACAGGTGATCGCGATGCGAGCGCTCGGCGACGCCGACGCCTTCCCCGAGTCGGACCTCGGCGTTCGACACGCGGCCGAGCACCTCGCACTACCGAGTACGCCGGCGGCACTCGTGGAGCGCTCCCAATCGTGGCGGCCGTGGCGCGCGTACGCCGTGCAGTACCTCTGGTCGGTCGACGACCATCGCGTCAACGACTGGCCCCCCACGACGACGACCCATCAAGCAAAGGAAACGAATGTCTGAAACCCTCACGTCCACCATCGAGAGTCCGATCGGACCACTCACGCTCATCGCGCACGACGGCGTCTTGACCAACGTGTCGATGCACGAGCAGCGACACAGCGCACTGCCACCCGAGGACGCCACGACCGACGACGCCTGGTTCAAAGACGTCGCCCATCAGTTCGACGCCTACTTCGCCGGAGAACTGTCGTCGTTCGATCTCGAGATCAACGCGCTCGGCACGCCGTTCCAGCGAAGCGTGTGGTCACAACTGAGCGAGATCCCGTACGGCGAGACCATTTCGTACGGGGAGTTGGCTCAGCGACTCGGCAACCCGAACGCGTCGCGCGCCGTCGGTCTCGCCAACGGCCGCAATCCGATCGCCATCATCGTGCCCTGTCACCGAGTGATCGGGGCCGACGGATCGCTCACCGGCTACGGTGGCGGGCTCGAACGAAAGACGTGGTTGCTCGAGCACGAACGCCAGCATCGTTCGTAGCCTCGATGAACGTAACCGCGGCTTGGTACATTTCGACCGTAGCCACGGACAAGAAGTTCATCGACACCGTCATCGAAGAACTGGGGCCGCTGGAGGTAACGGCCAAGCCGATGTTCGGCGAGTACGGCCTCTACTTTCTAGGTAAGAACTTCGCCCTCGTCGGTGACAACACACTGTTCGTGAAGATCACCGCGGCCGGGGCCGCCGTGGCCGGGCGCGTCGCTCAGGCGCCGCCCTACGACGGCGCCAAACCGGCGTATCGAATCTCGTCGGCCAAACTTAACGATCGAGAGTGGATCACCTCCCTGGTGAAAGCGACGAGCGACGCATTGCCACTGCCCAAAAAGAAGAAGTGAGTGCCGAATCACGAAGGATCGAGTGACCGACTTTGAGACCGAGAATGACGGATTCGGGGCAACTAGGCGTATTTGTCAATGCCAGAATTAACCCGTGATTATTGAGTCCACCCGGCTGCTGCTTCGCGCCTTGACGCCTGAGGACGCCGAGGCGATAGTGGCGCGAGACCGCGCCGGACGCTCGTGGGCGAACGACTTTCCCACGTTCGGTGACGTCAATGTCGCCGACGCCGCTCTCGTGGGCAAGGCGGCGTTCGCGACCGACCTGATGCCGTGGGGACTCTTCACCGTCGTCGAACGATCGACGAGACAGAGTATCGGCGGCATCGGCTTCAAGACCTCTCCCAATGAACAAGGCGAAGTCGAGATTGGCTACGGCGTCTGTCAGTCATGTCAGGGCCGCGGTGTGGCCACCGAAGCCGTACTGGCACTGTGCGACTTCGCTCGACGAGGCGCTCGAATCGTCCTCGCCGACACCAATCGAGAGAACGTCGCCAGTCGGCGAGTGCTCGAAAAGTGCGGATTCCAGTCGTGCGGCGAGACCGACGAGCTTTTGTTCTGGCGCAAGGAGCTCACGTCTCTCGAGCCGTAGTCGGGACATCTTCGGATCACAGAATTTGCGCCAAACACTGGGTTTTATAAGATATCTGGATCGTGGCTTGACAAGGTAGTGAGTAGCCACTTACAATAACCGCATGATGACTTCAACCCGACAGACCGCCGCCGAGCGCCGCGTCGCGGTGTTGGGTGCCGCGGTCACCGAATTCGCCAAGTCCGGATATGCCGGGACCTCCACCGACGCGATCGCCGCTCGCGCCGGGATCTCTCAGCCGTACCTCTTTCGCCTCTTCGGCACCAAGAAGGAACTGTTCATCGCCACGCACGACCTCGTGGGCGAACGAATCGTCAAAGAGCTGTCGCAAGCGATCGAGGGTCTCGAAGGCGATGAGGCGATGCACGCCATGGGCATGGCCTACCTCACTCTCCTCCAAGACACCGAACTGCTGCAGGTCCAGATGCACGGCTACGCCGCCGCGACGGGCGACCCCGAGATCGCCGCGTCATGTCGAAAGACCTTCGAAGTGCTCTGGCACATGGTCAAGGACAAGTTGGGTTTAGACCCGGAAAAGATCCAGGACTTCTTCGCCAACGGCATGTTGATCTCGGTGATGTCGGCTATCGACCTGCTCTCGGTGAAAGAGGCGTGGGCCCAATCGATCTGTCCCGGTAAGGAGAAGTTCGAGGCCATGAACGCCCTTTCGGATGCTCGAAGACGCCTCGACGCGACCTCCTCGAAACAGGCATCGTGATGACCCCATTATTTTTTTTCACTTCGCAAGATAGTGACTACTCACAACTAACAATCCCCGTCATCAGGAATTTCCAGGTGGCGGCGCAAGGGCAAGGAGCACACCAATGACAACCACACTGACCCGGCCGATCGACATCGAGCCACTCGATTCCTCGACGCCGCAACGCGCCGATCGACACCTCGGCGCGTGGGCCGTACTCATCACCGGACTCGCGCTCTTCATGGCGTCACTCGACAACCTCGTCGTGACGACCGCCCTTCCCGTCATCCGCGTCTCCCTCCACTCTGGACTGTCGGGCCTCGAGTGGACGGTGAACGCCTACACGCTGACCTTCGCCGTGTTCTTGCTCACCGCGGCGGCCTTCGGAGAGCGCTTCGGTCGTCGTCGAACCTTCATGACGGGCATCGCGATCTTCACCACGGCGTCGGCCTTCGCCGCGATCGCGCCGAACATCGGCTTTCTCATCGCCGCGCGCGCCGTCCAGGGCGCCGGGGGCGCCATGATCATGCCGCTCTCGCTGACGCTGCTGAGCGCGGCCGTCAAACCCGAACGACGCAACGCCGCGCTCGGCATCTGGGGCGCCATTGGTGGGGCGGCCATCGCCCTCGGGCCGCTCGTCGGTGGCGCGGTGACGACGGGCTGGTCGTGGCACTACATCTTTTGGCTGAACGTCCCGATCGGCATCGTCCTCGTGCCACTCGCGTGGTGGAAATTGGCCGAGTCGCGCGGGGCCCAGAGTCGACTGGACTTTCGCGGAGCCTTGCTGGTCAGTGGTGGCCTCCTCGGCGTCGTACTCGGCCTCGTTCGCGGCAACGCCAGCGGCTGGACCAGTTCGAGCGTGCTCGCCTCCTTCGTCATCGGGGCCGTGTTGCTCGCCGCCTTCATCCGATGGGAGCTGCGTGCCCGGGCCCCGATGCTCAACTTGGACCTCTTCAAGAACCGGGGCTTCGCCGCGATCAACGTCACCGCCCTCTTGTTCAGCTTCGGAATGTTCGGCACCGTGTTCTTCCTCTCGCAGTTCCTCCAGACCGTGCAGGGCTACTCGCCCCTCGGCGCGGGCCTGCGGGTCCTGCCGTGGACGGGAATGCCGATGCTGCTCGCCCCGTTCGTCGGTCTCCTCGCGCAGCGCATCGGCGGTAAGCCGCTCGTCGTGACCGGACTGATCCTCCAGGCCATCAGCGTGACGTGGTTGGCGCTCTTGTTGACCGCGACGACGCCGTACACGGACATGGTCCCGGCGTTCGTCGTTGCCGGCATCGGCATGACGCTCTTCTTCGTTCCGGTGGCGTCACTGGTGCTCGGCTCGGTACCGAAGGAACTCGAAGGCGTCGCCTCGGGAACCAACGCCGCGTTCCGTGAACTCGGCGGTGTCTTCGGGATCGCGCTCCTCGGCGCGGTCTTCTCATCGAGCGGCGGGTATCTCTCGGCGCAGGACTACGTCAACGGACTTCGTCCCGCGATGTTCGCCGGCGCGTTGGTCGTCGTCATCGGCGCGGTCGTGGCCCTGCTCGTGCCCACCCGACGACCGCTCAGCGCGCCCGCCCTGGCCTCGCTCCAGCGCATCCGGGAACTGCCGCTCCACGACGGAGACCACCGGATGAGTGCCTAGGTGTAACCGGCCGCGGAGAATCGATGCGGCTCGTCGCGAAACCGCCTGCACCAGCATTCGCGCGCACGTCACGTGTCTCAGTTCCGGTCAACCGAGCGTGAGACCGACTCCCAGGCGGCGAAGGCGCTGAGTCGATTCTCGTACGCCGCAACCGCATGGTCGAAGGCATTGTTGCCCAGTATGAGCCGAAGTGGTGGCTCCGCAAGCTGGACTAACTCGATGATTCGTTGCGCCGCGAGTACCGGATCGCCGGCGGCGCCCCCTGATTTCGAGTGAGCTTTTCGCCGCGATTCGAGCACGACGTCGTAGTCGGCGAGAGGAGTCGCCCGCACCATGCTGTCGCCCCTCCAATCGGTGCGGAACCCGCCCGGTTCTACGAGGGTGACCTTGATGCCGAATGGTTTGACTTCGTTCGCGAGTGATTCGCTCATAGCTTCGAGCGCCCACTTACTCGCGCTGTACAGGCCGAGGCCAGTTCCGGCGGTCAGCCCGGCAACGCTGGAGATCTGGATGATGTGCCCGGAGCGACGCTGGCGCATGTGCGGGAGCACGGCTTGGGTCACCCACAAGGCGCCGAAGAAGTTGGTGTCGAACTGAGCGCGCGCTTCTTCCTCGCTGACTTCTTCGATGCCACCGGCCAAACCGTAGCCCGCGTTATTCACGACCACGTCGAGGGGACCTATCTCCTCGAGAGCCCGTTCGACGGCGGCGTGCACCGACGGCCGATCGTTCACGTCCATTGTCAACACGAGCGCCCGATCGCCGTGAGATTCGAGCGCACGCGCGAGTTCGTCGGGCTTTCGGGCCGTCGCGACGACGCGGTCACCGTGCGCGAGCGCCCCGTCGACGAAGGCGCGACCGAGACCGCGGCCCGCTCCGGTAATGAACCACGTCATCGACGTCATGTCAGCCCTTGTGTGTAGGAGTTAGAAGCCGCTAGAGATCGTCGGGGGCGGGAATGAGACCGACGCGGATCATGTCGTTGAGACATTTGGCGATGTAGTCCTGGTTGAGGCCCGGGGTCTCTGGTCCGATCTCGAGGCTGGTGAGCGCGTCGTCGAAGTGTCGGCTGCCCCTGGCCCCTCGCTGGGTCCTGCGTTCGCGCATGGACCCGAGCACCTGGAGCGACGACGCCGCGCGCTTCTCTTCCGGAAGCGCCGACAGTTTCGCCTCGAACCGAGTGAGCCACTCGTCGTAGTCCTCGACGCGCTCGACTGGATAGCCCGCGGCAACGATCCAGTCAACGAAGACGTCGAGGGAGATTCCGTCGTCCGCGTGGTTCGTGACGTTGAACGTCGTGTGACCAGTGTTGTGCCGCGTGCCCATCTCGGTGATCGCTTGGGCCACAAAATCGACGGGCAACCCGTCGTAGTGGGCGCGAGCCCGCGAGCCGTCGGACATCAGTGGGAAGAACGAGACGGGCGCCAGGCCGGTCACGATCACGCTGAAGAGAAGCCTGGTGAAGGTGTCTTCGACGTTTATCTGTTCGGAATAGCTACGATGCGCCAACATCATGTCGCCACGAAAGACGTTCACCGGCAGATTGAATCTCTGACTGGCGGCCTGTAACAAGTTCTCGCCCGCCCACTTGCTCGCGCCATAGCCATTCGCGTAGCGCTCGCTCAGGGTGATCGTCTCGAGCAACGCTGAGTCCTCGTCAATGTCATCACCAGCGTCGAGGTGGGGCGACACTGCGCCCGAGGATACGAAGTCGATTATCTTTTGACGTGTCGTGAGCGCGAGGGCGATTAGGGCCGCCGTGCCCGCGACGTTGGGCGCGAAGAGGGACTCGTAGTCCAAGACGTGGTTCACGAGCGCCGCGGGATGGACAATGCGCTCCACCTCCAGCGCGAGGCGAGCGAACTGGACGTCATCGAGGCCGAGGTTGGTTTCAGCGATATCGCCGACCATGACCTCGAGGGAGCTGTTGGCGAGTTCGCTGAAGTGCTCTTCGAGCTCGGCGCTCGTCGCGAAGCACGCGTCCAATCGACGCCGCGCCTCTTCTTCGTTGGGAGCGCGCACGAGAGCGATTACCTTGCCGCCCACTGGGGCGAGACGTTCCAACCACTCGAGACAGAGGAAACGCCCGAGGAACCCCGTCGCGCCGGTCAACAGTACGGTGCGGGTCTCGCTGACAGGGGGCTCATTCGCGGCGTTGTCGAGCACGCTGGAATCGATGAACGCCGCGAGGTCGAGGTCTTTTGCGTAGAGTTCGCGGGCACCCTTGCCGTGCACGCTCGAAAAGGTCGCGGCCGACGCGCCCTCGCCGAGCGCGCGCTCCACCAGGCGAGCCCAGTACCTCGGGCTCGCCGCCGGGGAAAGTAGGGCGTTGACGTTGAGTTCGACTCCGAAAATGTCTTCGATAAGAACGGCGAACTCTTGTGCGGCGAGGGAGTCGCCGCCGAGTTGGGCGAAGTTCATTGGTGAGTCGACGTCGATCCCCTCAATACTGAGCGAAGCCTCGAGTGCTCTCCCGATCTTCTCCAACACGCTGAGCGTGCTCGAGTCAGCGTGCAGCGCCATGAGGTCGTCGCGTTGCCGTTGGTCAAGTTGTTCGTAGAGGAGCTCGAGTTGGGTACCGAACTTGGCTTGGATGGCTCCCCGTTTGACCTTGCGAATCGAAGTGAGCAATCCACTCTCCACACTGAACGGCTCCAACTCGACGATGAAGTCGCGCGGCACCTCGAAGGATCGCAGACCCGCCTCGACGCCAACGCGCTGGAGTTCTTGACGAATGAGGGCGCGAAGCTCTGACTCGGTGGGCTCGTGTCCGAGACTCGATATCGCGAACTCCATGTCCGGCACGACCACGGCCAACAGGTAGGGGCGCGCGCCGTTGCCGTATAAGAAGATCTGATGGATGATTTCACTACGATCCTCGAAGGTCAACCCGAGCGCGCCCGTCGCGACGTACTCCCCTTGCGCGAGCTTCGTCACGTCGTTGCGTCGACCTATGTAGACCAAGTGGTCCGGGCCGCGTTGTTCGACGACGTCACCGGTCAGTCCAAAGCCATCGGCGTCGAACAGTTTCGCGGTCGCCTCGGGGTCTTTGTAGTACCCCGCGATCATCATGCGCCCCTTGACGCACAGTTCGCCCCGCGGATAGGGCTTGTCCGTTGCGTAGTAGCCCAGCTCGGGAACATCGCGTAACCGGAAGTCGATCACGTCTGGACGAACGACACGATCGTTCCTGGTGCAGGCCCCGAACTCGGTCGATCCCAAACCGTCGCTGAAGACGATCCCCAGATCCTCCGTAATGAATCGCCGGACTTCGGGCCTCGTCGGCGCACCCGCCGCGTTCACTATGAACAGTCGGTCGCCCATAACACGACCGCGCATCTCTGCCAACACCTCAGCGCGCGCGACGTCGCCGTTGGCGCCCTCGACCACTCGACGCGCAAGTTCGGCTTGAAACCGGCCGTAAACCAGTTCGAGAGCCCGCGGGAACACGTTGAGGTTGGTGGGGCGCACCAGTGTGAAGTCCTCCAACAACGTCGAAAGATCGGGCGGCGTGACCAACGCGGCCGTTCCGCCGCGCGCGAGCGTCAGGTAGACCGAGCCCCGTCCTTGGGAGTGGCTCATTGGCGAGACGACCAACCTCACCGTGGGTAACGGATTCGCGACGGGCCGGAAGAAGCGCTTGGCCATCCGGTCCGATTGGATTGCGCCCTTCGGGATCCCCGTCGTACCTGACGAGAGTTGCAGGACTGCCATTCGCGCAAGGCTGTCGGAGCGCGTCGCTGGCGATGTCCAGGTAAGTGTCTCGCCCTCGACGAGTAAATCGGACAACGTCACGAGACGAACCCTCGAGCCACTCTCCGCCAAGATCCTCTTCGCGGAAGAAATCGACTCGCGGTCCTCGTCCACCAGCTCATCGACGTCGAAGACCACCAACGTGTGGACCGTTCTCTGCACGATCACCGTCTCCGCCGCGAAGACGACGTCGGTGACCGTCGAAGCCATCACGACGGGTTCAGTATTGGCCAAGATCGCCTCGACCGCGACGCGTCCCATCGTGACCTGCATGGGCACGATCACGCCCTGAGCAAACGCGCACGCGATTTCGACCGTCACATAATCAACACCGGTGAAACCCATCACGCACACGAAATCCTCCGGATTAACCCGGTGCTCCTCGTCCTGCGTGAACACACTGGCCAGGGCCTTCGCCCGTTGATGCAACTCTGCGTAGGTCACCGACACGAACTCCGGGCGCAACACTCGCGACGAGCGACCCGTGGTGACATCGGTCACCACGTCGTAGGCCCGTACGCTTAGCGCGGGACGTGACGCGTATCCCTCGAGCACCAACGCTATCGCCTCGGCGTAACTCTCGGTCGTCCCCGCCGCGGCCTCAATGGCGGGATCCGGGAGCAGGGACTGCAATTGAGCATCGCCCGGAATCAGCGCCTGTAGGCGTTGAACGTGCGCGGAAAGTTCCTTGGCTTCCGTAGCGGTCATGATGAACGCAGCCCCCTTTTTTTGGCGCGGAAAAGTTTCACGAACGCCTCGTCACTTAGCTCATCCTATCCGAATATCTTCAGTATTAACTGTGCTTCTCACTCCGCAGCGGGTCCCGCCCCATCACCGGACGCGCCGTCATCGACATTCACGAGGTACCGGGCATCACGCCGGGCGTGGCCGTCGACACGGCATTCCACTGAATCCTCACGGGCCACGCGGGCCCGCGAGTGACGTTTGACCTCCAGGAACGAGATCGGATTTCGCCAAGCACGGACCGCACGAGCCAACTCCCGTCGGCGAAATGGTTGACATTCTTAGACGCCGATCCTCGAAGCGTTGCAAGGTGCTAATACCACGGTTTCTCGGGTGCTGTCCTCCTGTGAGCGACCGTCCTCGTCGGGAATACTGGCGCCAAGACGAACGTGGATCGATGAGGAGTCGCCATTGAACGACGAAACTCGTGTCGAAGGACACTCGACTGTGAAGGGCAAAACGCTTCTCGTCGCGTGGTACCTCCTTCGCACCAACTTCGCGCGCCGCTGGACCAGCTACTTGGTGATCACGCTGCTCATCGGGTTAGTGGGTGGGCTATCCATCGGATCGATCGCCGCGGCGAGACGGACCGAATCGTCGTTCAACGTCTTCCTAAAGAGTACGAACCCATCAGATCTGAGCGTTCTTCTTCCCGGACCGAACCTCACGTCGCACCTTTCGCGCCTTCCACTGGTCCGCCACGTGGCGGGCGCACAGTATTTCCTCGCCGGATTCACCGCCGGGTCCCACGGAGTCCCGAATCTCACTGGCGCAATCGGAGACGGTGACGTATCGCCCATCGGCAGCCTCGGAGCTGAGTATTTCCGACAGGACAAGCTCGCTGTCATTCAAGGTCGGATGGCCAATCCTCGCAAGGCGAACGAATTCGTCATGTCCGCCGAAGGCGAGCGACTCATGGGCTGGCACGTCGGTCACACGGTGACGATGTACTTCTATACCATTCCTCAAACCTTCCTGCCCGGTTGGGGCACGGCCAAAGTCAAGCCAGCACTGCGTATCACCGAACATTTGGTGGGCACGGTGGTGCTCAACAGTCAGGTCGTGCTCGACCAGGTCGACCTGTACCCGGCGCCCATGATCTTTACCCCGGCACTCGCGAAACCGTTCGTCGCGGCCAGTGGCAACTACATCGACTATGACCTCCAACTCGTCCACGGGGCCCGATCGGTGTCAAAGGTCGAACGCGAGATCATCAAGGCGCTCCCGAAGGGAACCACCTATACCTTCCACGTCACCTCCGACGTCGTCACGCAAGTAAATCTCTCCATCGAACCGCTGGGAATCGCGCTCAGCGTGTTCGGTCTGATCGCCGCACTCGCCGCGTTGGTGATCACCGCGGGCCTTGTCGCGCGCGCCCTGTCAAATGACGACGGAGATTTCGAAGTGCTGCGCGCACTCGGCGCCGGGCCCCGAACCGTTACCGTCGCGGGCGTGCTCGGCGTGATGAGCGCGGTGGTGGCTGGGAGCATCCTCGCGTTCGTCGTCGGGGTGGCCCTGTCGCCCATCGGTCCGATCGGACCCGTCCGGCCGGTCTACCCTCACGGAGGGATCGGCTTCGACTGGACCGTGCTGGGCGGCGCGTTCGCCTTCTTCGTGCTCGCGCTCGGCGGCGCCGCCACTTTCTTGGCCCAGCGCCATACGCGGCGCTCCGCAGTACGCAAGCAGCCGTTTACGGCGCCCGTTGGTTCCCGAATGGCCAACGTCCTCGCGAGGGCGGGACTCGCGTTGACCGCGGTCACCGGCGTGCGCTTCGCACTCGAACCCGGGAAAGAACGCGACGCCGTGCCGGTTCGCTCGGCCCTGGTCGGCGCGGCTCTCGCGGTAACGATTGTCGTCGCGACATTGACCTTCGGCAGCGGACTCTCCACGCTCATTTCGCACCCGCCGCTCTACGGTTGGAATTGGAACCTGGCGCTAACCGGCGATCAAGACGTGCCACCCCAGTCGACCGCGCTCTTGAGCCACGATCCGCTCGTGGCGTCGTGGTCGGGCGTCAGTTACGCCAATGTGCAGATAGACGGCGCAACGGTGCCCACCCTGATTGCAACACCTCATGCGAAAGTTGGCCCGCCACTGCTTTCCGGACATGAGGTTGACGCGTCGAATCAGATCGTGCTTGGCGCCCAGACCATGGCTGCGTTGCACAAGCATCTCGGCGATACGGTTATGGCTAGTTACGGAGCACCCCAGGACGCGCCGGTCTACATTGCTCCACTGCCGTTAGTGATCGTCGGCACGGTCACGTTTCCGGCCATTGGTCCCGCACTGTCACTGCACACCTCGATGGGCGTCGGCGCCATCATCTCGAAAGGCGTCCAACCGGCGGCGATGAAGAAGTTCTTCTTCCTCCAAGAACCTTCCGCCACCCTGCAAGGTCCAAAGACCGTCTTCGTTCGCTTTCGCCCTGGTGCCTCGACGGCGGACGGTGAAGCGTCGCTCAAGGAGATCGCGGCGGCCGGCAACCGGGCCCTCGCGGCGTTGCCCAACGGTCTCGGAGCAGGTGACAGCGTCACGTTGCTTGGCGTCCAATACCCCGCCGAAATCGAGAACTACCGTTCCATCGGCCTGACCCCAGCCGTGCTCGCCCTCGCTCTCGCCGCCGGCGCCATGGTCGCGCTCGGCTTCACGCTCAGCACGTCCGTGCGACGCAGGCGTCGCGACCTGGCCATGCTGCGCGCACTGGGTTTCACCGGTCGCCAGCTCCGGTCGGTCGTGGTGTGGCAGGCCTCGGTAAGCGGTCTCGTGGGGGTGGTGGCGGGGCTGCCAATCGGCATCTTGTTGGGACGCTGGCTTTGGACACTGTTCGCGCGCCACATCGACGCCGTGCCCGAGCCGACGGTACCCGTACTCTCAATCGTCATTGTGGCCTTCGTGACCATGGTGCTCGCAAACGTCGTGGCCGCCCTCCCCGGACGAAGCGCGGCCCACACGTCGACCGCTCGGGTGCTCCGCGGCGAATAACTAAAGGATTCGCGACCTCGCGAAAGTCAACGCTCCGACTTAGTGTTCCGCGGCGAATTCCATCGTCGACTCCCTGCGCGAGTTGGCGCGCCACGAGCACGAGGCGTGCGGTGAACCGGGCGTCGGAGCACTAGATCTTGAGTGCGCTTCAAGTGAGAACCGCAATTCTCCGGTGCAGTGCACTCAGTAGTGAAGGTGATGCCTCTCATTCACAACGGATCCACGCATCGAGTTGTCGGAGATTTGAGCCGCTGACCAGGAACGCAGAACTATCGTCGCTTCAGACGGTGTCGGGCCACGTTGCGAGGGCGAAGAGTGAACAACAATATTCATGCGGCGGACAGTACGCCCGACCGGTGGCGTGGGCGCCAGTCGCTGTCAACGCTCGTGAGCGCCACAGCGTTCTTGGTTCCCATTGCCCTTTCGGTCATCGCAGCGGCCATCGTTGCTCGCACGTTGGCCACACCGCATGGCGCCGGCTTGACGGTTGGATGGTGGGTGATTGTTCTGGCCACACCACTGATCGTGTTGGCCGTGACCGATCGTTTCGCGCGCCGTTTGCTTCCACTCGCAGTGTTGTTGAAGATGACGTTGGTGTTTCCGGACCAAGCCCCGAAGAGAATGGCCGTGGCGCGCAAGGCGGGAAGTACCAGGGACCTGGCTCGTCGAGTGCAGGAGGCGAAAGACAACGGCATGCGCGATGCGCCCGTCATCGCCGCCGAAAAGATTCTCGTGCTCGCCGGCGCCCTCAACGTCCATGATCGTCGTACCCGCGGTCACAGTGAGCGCGTGCGAATGTACACCGACCTTATCGCCGAACAGATGAAGTTGCCACAAGTCGATCGGGATCGCCTTCGTTGGTCGGCCCTTCTGCACGACATTGGAAAGGTCGCGGTCCACCCGGAGATCTTGAACAAACCCGGCACACTAGACGCCCATGAGTGGGAACAGATTAAGAACCACCCCCTCGAAGGTGCGAAACTCACGGCGCCGCTTTCGGCGTGGCTTGGTCAGTGGGCGGACACAATGGCCGAACACCACGAGAAGTACGACGGTTCGGGCTACCCGCGGGGCTTAGTGGGCCAAGAGATTTCAATGGGCGCGCGAATTGTTGCGGTCGCCGACGCCTATGACGTGATGACCGCAGTTCGAAGCTACAAACCGGCGATGTCACCCCAGGCTGCGCGAGCCGAACTACAGGCCTGTGCGGGGACGCACTTCGACCCCACGGTGGTTCGGGCGTTCCTTGACGTATCGATAGGACGAGTGCGCGTAGTGGCGGGCCCGGTCGCCTGGCTCGGATCACTTCCCTTCCTGAGCAACGTTCCGACAGTGGCACAAGTGGGCGTCGCCGCGCTTCGAACTGCGGCGATCTCGATGAGCTTCGCGGGTGCCGTTGTGGTGGGCACCGTTCACGTGACGAACCACCCACCTGCGATAACCGCAGCGGCGGTTGCCTCGGACCGAACTGCGTCGGTGCAGCCGGGTGGGTCGAGTTACTCGACAGCGCAATCAACCAATGGGAATCTTGGGACTCCCGCGAGTGGTATCGGCGGAACCTCGGGCACTTCGGGCACCTCGAACACGACCACGACCTCCGTCACCTCGACCGCAAGTTCATCTGTAGGTTCGGGCGCAACGGGCAGCGCTGGGACCATGGCCAATGATCCACCGACGACATCATCGTCAGCGAGTTCCACCACGACGGCGGTACCCTCGGCGACGAGCACTACGACGACGCCTGCGGCCAAGGGCACAACCAGCACGACTGCTCCGAAAGAGACCACGAGTACCACGGCGCCCAACTCGGCAACGACGACAGTGCCGATGAGCACTTCGACGACGACGCCCAAGTCAACGACGACGACGACGCCCAAATCAACGACGACGACGACGCCCAAGTCAACGACGACGACGACGCCCAAGTCAACCACGACGACAGTTCCGAAACTCTGTGTGCTCGGGATTTGTCTCTGATGTAGTCAGCCGTTCAGGTGCAGAGAGCGATCACTGGCTCACATCATGTACTCGTCGTTCGGCCTTGCCTCGCTGCGAAACGATAACTTCGGCCCCTTGACAGCGACGGTGGAGTTCCGGTGAACCCACCAGCGATGCTGACAGATGCAATGTCCGTCGTACTATTGAATTCCTGAGATTGGAACAGCGATGAGCGTCGTACCCTTCGCCCTCGAGACCTTTGAGATGGAGCCTTTCACGTCTTCGATTGGACGAACACGCGACATCTATCGCAGAGGAAGTGGACCCGCGGTCATCATCATCCACGAGATGCCTGGCATCACACCAAGCGTGGCGGAGTTCGCGCGCCGCGCGGATCACGGTATGACGGTCGTCCCGGGACAGCCGATCACGATTCCCTACGCTCGTGGCCCCGGAAGCGTCACCAATGTCCACTGAAGTGTTCACATTGTTGCTGGCTCTTCGCAATCAACGAAGTTACTCCGGCTAAGCATCTGCGTAGCGGTGCCAATCCCTTTTGTGTTCCCTGGCATCGCGCAAGAAAGTTCGTTCTCATTTGGTCCTGACCAATTCGTCGACCGCAGGGAGCCCGACCACCAGTAGGTCGCTAGATGACGCTGAGTTCCTTTAGGATGAGTATGACGATCAGACAGAGAACGGCCAATCCGATCAGGGTGCGAAGGTTCAGTCTCATTCGACGGCGGAATATCCTTCGACGGTGGAATTTCAATTTGCGACCCCTCCGACTGTTCCTTGGCTTCACTTGTGATGGACTTCGAGGATCAGGTTCGACATCGCGCCGCGTTGCCAAATACGCGAACAATGAATTCCGTCAATTGTTTGCCGGCCAATTCTATCGAAGTCCACTCACGTGCCGACGCGCGAGTGCTCGGCCACTCCACGAGGTCATCAGAGAGCCCTTCCCCCAGTGGGCGTGTGCACGTTGAATCTCGAACGCTGAGCCCACGCACGCCGATGCCGAAGCCGAACACCACGAAGAATGCGTCCCTTGGGCCCCTCCCTCGTGACCACCCCCATCGTGAACTACTTGTGTGAGTTGGCGGCACATGAACATGAGGAACGTAACGGACCAGGCGCCGGGACTTTGGATATTGATTGCGTCGCACGTTTCTTTTGGTGGGTCTCGGTCCGTTAGAAGCCCCGACGTAGTCGAAGTTTGAGCGGGCGACCATCGGGGTCGAAAATAAGCCGATAAACCGGTGCGGCCCATCTCCGATCTCCAATTGGAACGGGTTCGATGTAGTGCCGTCGAATCCGACTCGTTGGTCGGATCTCTCCGCTGGGACCCGCTCTCCAGTCGTCGAGTTCGTTGGCCGTCCTTCGCCAAAGAACACAACCTTGGGACACATCCAAGAGCTCTGGGTCTTCGGGCAATCTTCCAAGGTGTTCCGCCCAGAGCGAGAGTCGCAAAGCACGAGCGAACTTGCGGCTTCCATCCCCGAGGCCGCCCGGATCAAGTGGACTCCGATCATCAATTTCACTGTCAATCACGGCGCAGGAGAGTTCCGAGTCATGGGTCCACGAGCGGCGATTCAGGTTGTCCGATCCGACGGTCGCCCATACGTCATCAATGACACAGACCTTCGCGTGGACGTAGATCGGATTCCCTATTTCGTTCTCGATGTCGTAGATTCCGACTCGATCGCCACCAGCATTCTTCACAATTGCGATGGCGCGCGCTTGGGCGAACCTGCTCGGTGGCCCAGACCACCGGCCGTCCTTGTCTGGATAGCGTGGAATGACGCCAATGACTTGCAAGTGCGGCTGCTGGCGCAGAGCCCCGGCCAGTAATCGTGCGATTTCGACGGACCAGAAGTATTGGTCCTCGATGTAGATCAAGGTGCGCGCCCTCGTAATCGCCTTGGCGAACGCTCGCGCGACGCTACGTTCTCCGTCGGGCGCGAATGAATACTTGAGATTTCGAGACGGATAGGTTCGAAGTACTTGGACGACGTGTCCGCCCTGCGCCGAAGGGTCGCCCAGCTTCGCGGGAAGCGGACGGGGGACTCGATCTCGCGCCATAGCCCGCGACAGGAACGCCCGAAGTCTGCCCGTGTGGTTCAGGGGCGTCGGATCCTCCCACCGTTCCCGAAAGGTGAGATCGAGTCTGCCGACCGTTGGTCCACGAATCTCGAGTTGGACGTCATGCCAAGGAGGGCGATGACCGTACCTTGGGTCCAATTTGATGACTTGAACATCCCCGCCGTGGCTGGAATCATCTCGGCGACCATGACTGAGATCGATCCCCCCGATGAACGCAACGTCATCGTCAAGATGGGAGGGGTGACGGATAAGGACCATCTTTTGATGGTGAGATCCTCCTCGGCGCACCCGCTCATCGAGAAGGACTTCACCGCCCGCCTTGTTCACCTCGACGGCGAGGCGTCGATTCTGTTTCGAATTAAACCCGAATCGATCACTATGCGAACGCCAGAGCAAACCTCGGACGTCGACACCTCGTCGACACGAGTTGGCCAAGAGGGCCTCTATTGACGTTCCGTTCATGGATACCTGTTCGTCGGCGTCTCCGCGCCAGTCCACAAAGCGAACTTCGTCGTGAAGTTCAAGGCTTGAGATGGCTTCATTCAGACGTGTGAAATATGAGATCCCATCAATAAGGAAGTCAACGCGGTTTCCCTCGGTCCATGCAGTAGACCCGGAGTCACGCGCGTCAATCTCGGTCATCGGGTTACCTCGCTCTTCCGAAGTGAGAAACCAGTCGCCGTACAGCATCACGTGCCAACGTACTATGGTCGTCGCGACCGTCAAGAATTTCCATCAATTCAGACACCAGCGGATTCTTGTCGAACTGCCATTCTCATTCGAAGTGGCGTAAATTGGTGCAGCTCAAAGCCTCGCAGTGTTCGTCTCCGAGAAACGAATAGAGGAAAAGAGATTATTTCGAGGTGAGGAAGCAGTGTTCTTCGGAGTCGGAAGCCGGAAGCCGGAAAGCGCAATGCACACCTACCATCGCGTGGTCGGATCGGTACCGGTCTCACTGGTTCGTCACGCGAAGTACCCAGTTCTCGTTGTACCGTGGGCCCGGCGGTACTTCCAAGTCCGTGAGACGTTGTTACCGGTGCAGGTGACTCGGTTACTTGTCGTCAGCCCAATCGAACTCGTAGTAGATCCAGTTCGTATCCGTGTAGTCCAGGTCGAGTCCCCCCGCCTTTACGGAGAATGAACCGACGCCGCACGCGCCCTTCTTCCAGATAAACCCATCGGCAAGCACAATCTGAACGTCGTGCTGTTCACCCGTCACCGGATTCTTGAAGTGGTTCCCGACACCCTCACCCAACCCTTCGGCCTTCAGCGTGAGCGCGAGGCCCGAGCCCTCGAGGGTAATACGGGCCTTCTCCAGGCCGGCCACCTCGTACGTGGTGCCAAGAATCGCCCAAGGGTTGCCACCGAGTTGCCCCGTGTAGATCTTGGCGAGACAGTCGATCTGCGCATCGGTGGCCTCTGGTTCCACGATGAAGACCGCTTTGCCGCCACCGTCGTGAATCGCCTTGGGCCAGTCGAGGATCGCAATGGCCTTGACTCCCGAAAGGTCGACGTCGCCACAAGAGCCCTCATCGATGAAATTGCCCACGTACGCCTTGCAGCTGCCGTCCCTCGAACTCGGGAATCCTGAAAAGTTACAGGTGCAGCCGGGTGCACAGTTGCAAAACTCGAATCCTCTCCCGCGGAGCTGCCACTTCGTCGTCGTTTCAGTTGCCGTCATATCCATCTTCCTTTCATGTGAGCCGGCCCAAAACGACCGGATGAATCAACAGGATGATCCCCAGGATCAAGAATCCCGTCGCGGCCGCTCGAGCGACCCACTCGCCGCGCGAGAGCACCTTCTCGAGGAAAATCAATGCGGCCACGATTACCATCCAGACCAATTGCATGGTGCCAAGAGCCACGAGCACGGCCATCAGAGCCCAGCAGCAGCCGAAGCACACCAGTCCGTGGATCGCGCCGGCGCGCGCAGCGCCGAGTGGTCGGCGTAGATCGTGGCCCTGCTTCAAAAAGAACGTCATCGGCGTTTGACAATGCCTAAGGCACACTGACTTTAACGGGGAGAGTTGGTAGACGGCGGCGGCGAGTAACACGCCGCCCGCCAGCCGAGCGGCCCACGGCGTGTTGGCGCTAATCGGACCTTGGAGTGCTCGCCACGCAAAATATGCCGGTGCGCCGACGACCGTCCACACGAGTAAGTAGCCAGCGACAAACATCGGAGTTGACGCCACCTGCCGACGAAGGGCCGCTCGTCGATAAGTCATGACGACCGGCACGATCGCCGGAAACATCATGGCGACCATCATCGCCAACCATCCGACGGTGAACGCTACGAAGGTCATTGAAACTTGGGTGAGGGACATGTTCATTGCACGCCCGCCCGCCATCTGGCTTCCCATTCGCTCCGACCACCACCATCCGATCACAGCGAGGCAGAGCAAGGTTCCGGGCACGAAAGGGTCGTATCGAACAAGCCGATGGTCCAAGGTCCTACTATCGGTGCTCGCAGTTCCGTTGACCACGGCCCCCCCTACTCGCTGGCCCATGTTTAGCAATCATCCAAAGGTTCCGCAACGGTTTTTTTCGAAGTCGGTATCGGCAGATGTTGGGAATCGAGAATTCAATGACCATCGAATCGTTTCTAGCTTGGTGCGCAGTTCGTAGCGGTTCGAACCACCCATTGCCTCAGTGCCCGGGTCAGAGCGCGAGTAGCGCCTGTTCAATCACTTCGGACAGGGCCGGATGAATATAGATGACGTCCGACGCCAATTGGTCAACGGTATTAGCGAGGCACATGGCTTGCACCAATGGCTGGATGAGAATCGACGCCTGAGGGCCAATGAGGTGAGCACCGAGCACGAGTCGTGTGGTCGGATCGGCCAGTATTTTCACGAAACTTGTGGTGTCTTCCAACGCCCAGCCGAAAGCGGTATCACGGTAGTGCCGAATGGCCGCCACGTAGTCGTGGCCCTGTGAGCGCAATTGTTCTTCGGTTGCGCCAACCGACGCCACCTGAGGGTCGGCAAATACTGCGGACGGAACAATCGGAAACGATGCGTGCTTCGGAGCGTTGGGGTGCATCAGATTGTGGCGAACAACGCGGGCTTCCGCGTTGGCCATGTGTTTGAGCTGAAAATGGTTTGTGAGGTCGCCGAGCGCCCAGATACCTGGAATGTTGGTCAGATACGTATTGTCAGTGTGAACGTGTCCGTGTTTGTCGACTGTGACACCGGTAGCCGCGACGTCTAAGCGGTCGCTGTTGGGAGTACGACCGGTGGCGAGGAGCAGTGCCTCGACTTCGAGCAACTGCTTACCTGAGGGTGTAGCGAGGTGAAGACGAACTCCCTCACCTCTCGGCTCCACACTCTCTACGACGGATCCCAACCGAAGGTCGAAGCGCGACTGGTAGTGCTTGGTGAATTGATTTCGAATGTCGTGGTCGTGACGGGCGAGTAGGTGTTCGCCGCGATTGACAATGGTAACGGTCGTACCGAGCGAACCGAAGATATGGCTCATCTCGGCCGCAATGAACCCGCCGCCGATCACGGCCATCGATTTAGGCAGAGCGTCGATCTTCATCACGGTGTCCGACGTGAAATAGTCGACGTCGCCGAGTCCAGGTATCGGTGGGACAATCGGTCTGGCGCCGGCTGCGAGTACGAAACGGTCAGCCGTGAGTACGTCCGCGCCAACCTGGAGTTGCTTCACTCCGACGAACGATGCGTGATCGAGGTAGACGTCAACTCCCTCTTCACGACGGTGTTGCACAGCGTGCTCGTGTATTGGATCGACGCGACTAAACACTCGGTCACGAATCGCGGGCCAGTTGACTCCAAGCCAGCTTGATCGAACATCAAAGCGGTCCGCGTGCCGCACCGACAAGGCCACGTCCGCCGTATGGACGAGCATCTTGGATGGAACGCAGCCCCGATTAAGACACGTCCCCCCGAAACGGTCTGAGTCGACGACCGCAATTCTCCACTCACTGAATTCGTCGGTAAGCAACCCGTTACCACTGCCGGCATCGACAATCACGAGGTCGTACTGCCGAGTTGTCATGCGGGTCCGATCTCGACCAAATGAGTCAACGTCATTGACGATCGTAGTGCCGAGCGAAAGGCGATTGCGACGAGTTATACCTGATCCGTCTGCCCTGAGAGAATAGCTGCAGTCCGAAGATTGGAACAACCATGAGCGTCGTACCGTTCGCCCTCGAAGGTTTCGAGAAGAAGCCATTCACTTCGTCGAGTGGTTGCCGACGCGACATCTTTCGCACGGGTTCGGGTCCGGCCGTCATCGTCATCCACGAGATGCCGGGCATCACACCGCTGGTCGCCGAGTTCGCGCGCCGCGTGTCCGATCACGGCATGACCGCGGTGCTACCCAACCTGTTCGGTACTGCGGGAAAGCCCGTCACTATTCCCTACGTGCTCTCTTCGTTAGCGTGCATCTGCGTGAGCAAGGAGTTCACGTTGCTCGCACTGAATCGAACCAGCCCGATTGTCGACTACCTGCGCGACCTGGCGAAACACGAGCACGAGATGTGCGGCGGACCGGGCGTTGGCGCACCGGATTTTGCGTGTGCCTCACGTTAGGAGCAATATTCCGGTGCAAGGTGCTCTTTTGGTGAAGTGAGGGCCCGACGCGGGTGTCCGGATGCAGCCCAAATAGTGCCGGACCTGGTTGGCCGGCCCCTCGCGTCGGAGGATTGACACGAGAAGTCGACCAACGGACGAGTGCGTCCTCCGGGGGACCTAGAGGAATTGCACATCGACGCCACGACTGAGCGTCGTATGGATTTTGCAACGCGCACCGGCGCGCAAGAGCCGAATGCGATCATCGTCATTTACATCGCCTTCGAGACGGATCGCAATGGTCGCCGTCGCCAATCGTGTGGGCGGACCGACTTCTTCCCCTGTGGCGTCGACGCTCACACTGACGAGGCCGACGATCCCGTGGTGCTCGGCGTAGGCGCGCACGGTGCCTGCAATGCACATGGCGAGTGATCCGAGGAGCAGGTCCACCGCACGCACACCTTGGTCGCCGTCACGCGATGACTGCACCGTCAGCGCGCCGTTCGTGAATTCAAAGAGACCTCGTGCACTCGAAGTCGCACTCACTGTTCGACGATGCAGCGCCACTGAAGACTCATTCGTACGCATGGGCCGCCTCAATCGTCGCGGCGAGCACGGCTTCTGGACTGTACGGCGCGTAGGCACCGGGCACGTAGGTGACCGCGTCGAGGTGGCCGGTGTAGGGGAACGAACCGTGGCGTTCGAAGACCGGCCACGACACCGGGGAACGACGATTGATGCCCACGTCAATGCCTTGGAACGGCGCCATGCCGAGCAGCATCAAGACGCCATCGAGTCGCACCCGCTCATCGCCATCGACGAGCACCGCGAGGTTCCACTGGTAGTCCGCAACGCCTCGGACGTCGAGGGTTACCTCGTGTCGACCAGCACCGAGTAGCCCGGCATCGACTTCGTGCAGGTCACCGTATTCGTTGTACGCGAGTCGTAGGCGTCGAGCCTCCACGTAGACCATGTAGCCGCCGCCCTGGTCGCCGTGGGCAAAGAGCACGCCGTCGTCGAGTGCTCCGTGCACCAGCGACGCCGTGGCACGAAAGGACCGCAACGTCACGAGCTTCGACGAGCGATAGCGTTCCAGCGTCGGCGTGCCGGCCAGAATCCGAACCGGTTCGGTCAGTCGATCCTCAAACGGTCGACGAACGGTCCCCATGTAGCCAGTGAAGTCATTGAGTGGGAAGACCTTGTTGTCCCAGGCGCTGATCTCCCATGCCGCCGAGAGTTCGCGAACGAGTCCCGGTCGCTCGAGTGCGACGTTGTGGCGCTCAGTCGGATCTTCACGAATGTCGTAGAGCTCCCACTCCTGATCGTCGTAGGGCGTACCCGGCCGATGCAACGTGACGAGCTTCCACCCGTCATTGTAAAAACTTCGATTACCCATGAACTCCGAGTACTGCTCGTGGTGTGCGCTGAGATAGTCATCGTCGTTCAACGACGCGGCGAAACTCACACCATCAAGTGGAGCGACCTCGACGCCACGGAACTGTTTCGGTCGCTCGACGCCGGTGAGTTCCAGCAGCGTCGGGAGTAGGTCGGTGACGTACTGGTATTCGCGTCGCACTTGACCGCGGGAGTGCTCGTCGATCCCATTGGGCCAACTGAGTAGAAACGGAACTCGCACCCCACCGGCGTGCGTGAAGCCCTTGTAGAGACGAAACGGCGTGTTTGACGCCATACCCCAACCCCGTGGATAATGCACCATCGCTCGAGGGCCGCCGATCAAATCAATGTCCCGCGAAACGTCACTCTGCCAATCCGCTGGCAGGCGCAGGCCATGGATGAACTGTTTGAAATAGCTACGAGTGCCATGCTCGCCACCTTCCGCGGTGCCGCCGTTGTCGGACATGAAGATAACGATTGTGTTCTCGAGTTCACCGAGGTCCTCGACAACGTCGAGCAGGCGCCCGAGATTCTCATCGACGCTCTCAATGGATGCGGCGTACACCTCCATGTAGCGCGCGAAGACCGCCTTCGTGTCACTGTCGAGTTCGTCCCACGCTCCCACGTCGAGGAACGCTTCCGCGTTACGTTCGGCCATCGTCGTGTCGTCGCTGAAGAGGCCGGTCGCTTTCTGACGGGCGAATCGCTTCTCGCGCAGGTCGTCCCAGCCGGCGTCGTAGCGACCGCGATACTTCGCGATGTCTTCGGGCTTGGCCTGGAGCGGACCATGAACGGCGTTGTGCGCCACGTAGCAAAAGAACGGCTTGTGGGCGTCGCTCGCGCGCAGACCTTTGATCATTGAAATCGCGTGATCGGTGATGTCGTCGGGTAAGTAGTAACCCGGTGGGTACTCGTCCACGTCAACGGGCGAGTTGTCACTGATCAACCGGTGCGGATGATGAAGGTTGGTGAGACCTTCAAGGACGCCGTAGTAACGGTCGAATCCCTGCTGACAGGGCCAACTTCGCCGCGCACCGGCGTCATTCATCACCGCGTCGCGCGTCAGGTGCCACTTGCCGACGCAGAACGTGGCGTAGCCCGCGTCGCGTAGCGTCACGGCGAGCGTTGGTACGTCCTCGGCGATCTCCATCGTGTATCCGGGAAACCCGGGATCGCTATTGGCGACCGAGGCGAAACCCGCACGATGCGGGTTGAGACCAGTCAGGAACGCGGCGCGCGCCGGCGAGCATACGGGCGTTGTGTGGTAGTTGGTGTAGCGAAGGCCTTGGCTGGCGAGACGGTCCAACGTCGGCGTCGAAACCTCCGCGCCAAAGGGACCGATGTCGCTGAAACCCATGTCGTCGAGCAACACGACGATGACATTCGGTGCGTCGCTCGATGGCGTGGGCGTTGGCGGCCACCACGACGTCGACTCCTCAACGGTCCGGCCAACTCGACCACCCCACCCGTCATAGTGATGGGTGGGGTCCTCTTCGATAGTCATCTCTCTCCACCGTTCCATTCTCAGCCCTTGGGGAACGTCGCGACGAGTGCGTTGAACTTCGTCGTGTAGAGCGTCTTCGTGTCCACCGGCGTCGTGAGAAGGCCGGCCTGGGTGAAAATGGTTGCTTCGTTTGTGATGCTGTTGTACTGATTGGGACCAATCTTCACGAACGATGCGAGGGCCGAGTTCACGGCCGCGGTCGCGAGTGGCAGCGAGATGCTGTTCGCGGTGGCGTAATCCTGCGCCCAAGCGGCGGTGTGCGTCGCGGCCCAGTGTTCGGCCACGGCGTAGCGGTGCAGATAGTCCGCAATCGCCGCGCTCTTCTTCGTGTTCGCGAGTGCCAAGTTGGCGGCGAGGAAGTACGAGTAGCCCTTGGTGTAGCTCGTGCCGAGGGCTAACACCTGAGCGCCCGACTCCACGGCTTCGGCCAGATAGGGCTGAATCAGGACGGCCGCCTGGACCGAGTTGGATGTCAGCGCCGCGAGCGCCAGTGCCGGGTTGAGGTTGACAATGGTCGCGTTCTTCCAGCCGCCGTCGGCGCCGTTGAGCGCCTGAATCGCGACGTACTGAAGGATCGTTCCGCTGGCCGCCGCAATCTTCGCCCCCTTCAATCCTCCGAGTGACGTGATTGTCGAGCCCTTGGGTACAACGAGACCCAACGAGGCGCCGGGAGCGACCGGCTGTGTGACGGCGACCACCTTGAGCGGTACGCCGCCGGCCTGAGCGAAGATTGCCGGTGTATCGGCGGTCACGGTGAGGTCGATCGAGCCTCCCTGGATGGCCGCGACGGCCGGTGGACCGGCGGGGAACGTCGCGAAGTTGACTTTGTACTGCGCGCCCTTAAGGGCACCAGAGTCGTTGAGCAGAATCTGCGTCTGCCCCGCGAGGTCGCCAACGTTGAGAGTAACGCCGCTCAGGTTGATCTTCTTCGGCGTGGTTTTGTGCTTGGTCGAAGCACCCGACGCTCCGCCAATTGCTACGGCTATGACAACGGTGGCCAGCACAAAGGCTGCTCCGCCGATTCTTAGGTTCGTTCTACTGTGTCTCACGGTTTTCCTTTCTGGTGCGATGGCGCTGTGCACATCGTCTGGTCCTTGCTTAATTTCCTACTTTATCCATAGAAATACTAGAGAATACGACTATGTTGCTTTAACTCGGGTTCTGCATTCACTGCTACGAGGTCACTCCGGGTGCGCACTGCCTCATTGATCGACGCCCAGCTCACTGAGAAGTCGCCGACGGAGCGTTGCGAACTCATCGTCGATCTCTCGTGGTCGCACCATAGGAACATCAACTTCAAATCCGAGGTGGCCTTCTCGCAACAGCACCACTCGGTCGGCCAACAGCAGTGCCTCTTCCACGTCGTGCGTCACGAGCAAGACGGCCGGTCCGTGCCGCGCACAGAGATCCGCGATCAATTGCTGCATTTTGAGACGTGTCAACGCGTCGAGTGCGGCGAAGGGCTCATCGAGCAATAACAACTGCGGTTCGCGTACCAGTGCGCGCGCGAGCGCGACTCGTTGCGCTTCGCCTCCGGAGAGCGTCGCGGGCCACACGTTCGCGTGCGACGCCAGACCAACCTCTTCGAGAGCACCAATCGCCGCCGCGCGGGTGGTGCTTGAACGCTCGAGGCCCAGGGTGACGTTTTGCCAGACGCGCTTGGAGTTGACGAGTCGAGGCTCTTGGAAGACGACGGTACGTGACCGAGGAACGAGTAGCTCGCCCGAGTCCGGTGAATCGAGCCCGGCGAGCAAGCGCAACAGTGTGGTCTTGCCGCTACCGCTCTTTCCCAACAAGGCGACGAATTCACCGCGACGGATCTGCAAGTCGAGTCCATTGAGCGCCGGGTGTTCGCCGAACTGACGAACCAACTGTCGCGTGTCGACGGCCGGTGTCTCGTCGTGCATTTCTAGTGTGCCGCTCATCGAACCGACACTCCGGCTCGCCACGGCAACGCGAGCTTCTCAATCACGCGCACGAGGAGATCGGCACTTAGGCCCAGCGCGGCGTAGATGATCACGCCGCAGAAAACGATGCTTGTCTGTTGGAACTGCTCTGCCTGGTTGATGAGATAGCCGATGCCGCCGGTCGACGCGATCGTCTCCGCTCCGACGAGTGCGAGTACGGAGATACTGAGCGAAAAACGAAGTCCGGTAAGGAGTCCCGGCAATGAAAGCGGGAAGATGACTTCACGTATCAGTCCAATACCGTGAAGTCCATAGGAGCGAGCTGCCTCGACGACCTTGCGATCGACGTTACGCATCGCCGCAGCGGTGTTGATGTACATCGGGAAAGTCGTCGCCAACGAAATCAGCGCGACCTTTGGTAGTTCTCCAATGCCCATCCACACGACGAACAGGGGAATCAGAGCAAGAAAGGGGACCGTGCGAAGCATCTGCAGCGGCGCATCAAAGAGTTCCTCGCCGATCCTGGAAAGTCCCGACATGAGACCGAGTGAAAATCCCAAAGTGACACCAACAGCCAATCCGAAGCCGGCCAGCGACAGCGAGTCGCCGATCTGGCCCCAGAGATCATGCGAGAACAGTGTGCCGAAGGTCTTTACGACCGTGTAGGGCGTGGGCAGGGAACCGGCGGGCAACCAATTGGCTCTCGCCAGTGCCCACCAGAGGAGCAAAAGGAAGAGTGGCGAAAGCACACGCAGCCCCAGCGAACGCGAGCGAGTGCGCGATCGCGAGCGAAGAACTTTCGGAGTGACCAGTTCAATTGGTGAAGACGTTTCAACGAACTCCTCGGGGCCGACATCATCACGTGGGTGCACCTCAACTCTGGACACGATGCTGACTCCATCAATCAATTGCTGCGATCCGCCACGGTGGCGCTCGATTTCAATATCTTACTATTTCACTCGTAATACTAGGATATAAAGAATGAACCTTAGGTGATGAGGTATGCGGACGTCAAGCGCAACTCGACAAGATGGCGAACGAAGACTTGTGCGACGATCCGCCAGCCCGTCAACGGAGAACAACGTTGGCTCCGTCACGCACTGTCAGGACCAACGACAACTGGCAGTTCTACGATCCTGCGCCCGGCTCGATGAAGCTCAGCGTCCATTCGCGACGGTGGAAGGTACTCCCCGTGCTCATCATCGGCTCGGACAGACCCAATGCTGCGTAGTGTTCGTCTGCAAGATAGACGAAGGAACTTTATTTACGCTATGAGGAAGCAGTGTTCTTCGGAGTCGAAAGGCGAGAAAGTGATAACCAGCACCGATAGCGATGCGTTAGAGGGTTTTGAGAAATCTCAGTTTCGCTCTACGGCGAATGTGACGCACGACGTCTACCGCATCGGATCCGGACCAGCCGTCATCGTGATCCATGAGGTGCCCGGAATCACGCCGCTGGTGGCGAACTTTGGTCGCAAGATTGCCGCCCGAGGTATGACGGCGGTACTGCCCGATCTCTTTGGAACGCCCGGCCGCGAAATTTCAGTGGGCTACGTGCTGGGGACACTCGCCAAGATCTGTGTGAGCAATGAGTTCTTGCTTCTCGCCACGAACAGAGCAAGTCCCGTGGTGCACTACCTGCGCGAACTCGCCGCCTCCGAACATGAGGCACGGGGTGGACCAGGTGTCGGCGCCCTTGGGATGTGTCTCACGGGCGGCTTCGCGCTGGCCATGAGCGTCGAGCCATCGGTCGTGGCGCCGGTGATGAGCCAGCCGTCGCTTCCACTTCCCACGAATCCCGAACACCGCAGTGCGCTCGGCCTCTCGGACGTCGACTTGGCGACTGTGCAACGCAGAACGACCGAAGACCTCTGCGTCATGGGGCTGCGCTTCAGTGGTGACACGAAGTCACCGGCCGAACGCTTCGTCCGATTACGAGAGACGCTCGGCGACAAGTTCTTGGGCGTGGAGATCGACTCCTCGTCCGGCAATCCGTGGGGCTACAAGAAATCGGCCCACTCCGTGCTCACCGAGGACTACTCCGACGAACCCACCTCACCCACGCGACGCGCCCTTGACGGCGTACTGGAGTTCTTTACCTCCCGACTCGACGTTGCACCGCACGCGCCGAGTCCCAACGACTAGGTCATCGGGCAATGGCGACCGTCTGGGGGATGACTCCGAAGCAGTCGATTCTTGTGGAGTGCGATCGGCGAGGCCGAATGAGCTGTGTCCGCGAGTGCGTCGCCATCCTTGACGGGCACACGATCGATGCAACATTCCTGCGCGTGCTTGGCGGACCGAGCGCCGAGGTCGTTCTCGACGGTCGAGCCGGCGGACTCGACGGCTACTGGCCGCGCGTGTGGGCCGCGCGTGGACTCTTGCGTGTCTGGGACGACGTGGCGACCGACGCGATCATCGCCGCCACGACGAACGACTCGTGGCGCGTTCGCGAAATGTCCGCCAAGGTCATCGCGCGCCATCACGTGGGTCCGGCAATCGACGCGGTCGTGGCGCTCATCGACGACGACAACGCCCGTGTGCGCACCGCCGCGCGTCGAGCGTTCGACGCCGCCGCCGACTAGATCCTTCATTGTCCGAAGAGCACGTGTACGAGGCAACTCCCGGTGACGAACGATCTACGGAGCCTCAAGGTCGGCCAATTGACTGGCGATGAGACTCTGGTCCTCGGGATCGGCGATGGCGCCGATGAGTCTCGTGGCCAACGCGGACCAATGATTGAACTCCTCTGCGTCTCCGAGGGCCGCGTACGCCCGCGCGACCCCCTCGGCCGTTGACGCCTCCAGCCAGTCCGGGCTCTCGCTCTCCTGGGCCGCGCCATGGGCTCGCTTGGCGAAGAGCAGCGCCAATTCGCCGTTCCCGACGGCCGCCGCCGCGCGAGCGACCATCCAGTCGCTGACGATCCACTGCTCCGAGGCGCCCCCGCTCAACCAGTGATACCGAGAACTGAACGCCGCTGTCAACAACTCGACGTCATCGCGTTCATCGCGCGGCGTCTCCAACAGTTCCCAACACCGGTTGTAGAGCTGCACTGCGAGCTCACGATCATCCAATTGCGCCACGAGGAAAGTCTAAGTGGCGCAGACGTTCCGGTGAACCGTCGTACGTCGACCACGTCAAGTGGGCGCGAGTTCGAACCAGATCAAGACGACGGGCGTTTGGTCTTCGATCACCTCGCCCTCGGCGCTCCAGAATCGCCGGTGGCCTTCGCGCCACTCTTCGAGAGACTCGTCGCCCTCGCCCTCGGCTTGGGCGAACCTCCACGGCACTTCGATGAACGGTGTCGTCTCGACGTCCACGACGACCACCGTCGCAACACGCCTCGCGTCGTCGTCGACGAGAGCGAGCAACTCTCCCTCGGTCTCCAGTTCTTCGCCCTCTCGCACGTACTCGAGCAAGAGTCCCGCGGTCGCCCGTTTACGTCCGTCGAGGATCAGTTGATTGAGTCGCTGTCGCATCGCACCCGGCGTGCCGATTTCGAGTGCTCTCAGTCCGTCCACGTTCGGAAACGCCACGACGACTCCTTCACGTTCTCCTCCGGAGCCTCAATCTACGCGTCACCAATGTCCACCATTGGTCCTGTCTCGCCCAGGACTCTCACGATAGGGTCGCTCCATGTCACCGCTGGTTTTCACCGTGATCATCGGCACCGCCGCCTGCGCCTTCGCGTGGATCGCGTCGCTCTTGACCGGCGATACATCGTGGGTCGATCGAATGTGGTCGATCGTGCCGGTCATCTACGTGTGGGTCTTCGCGGCTGCGGCCCACCTCACCAACGCGCGCCTCGACGTCATGGCCGCGCTGGTCACGGTGTGGGGCGTGCGGCTCACGTACAACTTCGCGCGAAAGGGTGGCTACAGCGGGGTCGAGGACTATCGATGGGCCGTGCTGCGCTCCTCGATGAGTCCGCGGCAGTTCCAGCTCTTCAACCTGTTCTTCATCGCGCTGTATCAAAACGCACTCCTGGTGTTGATCACGCTGCCCGCCGAGACCGCCTATCAACACCGATCTACTTCGTTCGGACCGATCGACGTTCTGTTGACAGTCCTCTTTCTGCTCTTCACGATCGGCGAGACCGTCGCCGATCAACAGCAGTGGAACTTCCACCAGTGGAAGAAGGCTGAGGTCCGCGCTGGTCGAACGCCGAACCCGCGATTCCTTCAACGCGGCCTCTTCGGACTTTCGAGGCACCCGAACTACTTCTTCGAAGTGGCTCAGTGGTGGGTGGTGTTCCTCTTCGGTGCGTTGGCGGCGCGGTCGGTCCTGGAGTGGACGGTGATCGGTCCGGTTCTCCTGACGCTGCTGTTCGTAGGGTCGACGCGATTCACGGAGAAGATCTCGCTCTCGCACTACCCCGAGTACGAACTCTTCCAGCGTTCGACGTCGCCCGTCATTCCCTGGTTCGCTCATAGCGTCGCGGTTGTCCAAGAACCCGAGACCGAAGATCGCCGCTCGTAAACATCGCGTTCGTCGAGGTCGAAAAGTTCGCCTCGGTACACTCAATGCGTGCGGCCGCAAAAGATCATCCTCTACTACGGCTTCACGCCTCTCGACGATCCGGACGCCATCCGACTGTGGCAGCGGACCCTCTGCGAGAGACTCTCACTCACCGGCCGCATACTCGTTTCGCGCCACGGCATCAACGGAACCCTCGGTGGCGATCTCGACGAACTGCGGCGCTATATCGCCGCGACCAAGGAGTACCCCGGATTCAGGGGAATCGACTTCAAGTGGTCCGAGGGATCGGCGAAAGACTTTCCTCGTCTTCGGGTTCGGGTTCGTGACGAAATCGTCTCCTTTGGCGCAGTGGATGAGTTGGTTGTCGATCGCCAGGGCGTTGTCGGCGGCGGCGTTCACTTAGGGCCCTCGGAGGTCCACGAGTTGGTCGATCGACGCGGCGGCGACGTCGTCTTCTTCGACGCCAGAAACGCCTTCGAAGCCGCGATCGGTCGATTCGAGAACGCCGTAGTGCCGAACGTTGGCGCGACGCGCGACTTCGCGGCGCTCCTCGTCAGCGGTCGATACGACCATCTGAAACAAAAGGCCGTGGTCACCTACTGCACCGGCGGCGTTCGCTGCGAAGTCCTCTCGGCGTTGATGATTCGACGCGGCTTCGAAGAGGTCTATCAAATGGACGGTGGCATCGTGCGCTACGGCGAAGCGTTCGGCGACGACGGTCTCTGGCAGGGATCGTTGTACCTGTTCGACGCCCGGATGCATCACGAGTTCAGCGATCACTCCGTGGTGATCGGCGCCTGCGAACGGTGTGGTGCGCCAACGAGCCAGTACCACAACTGCGCGAACCTGTCTTGTCGCAAGTTGATCCTGCTCTGCGACGGGTGCGCCGCGGACAACATCAGTACGAACTGCGTGCCACAACATCTGGAGTCCCGTGAAGCGCGCGCGTCGGCGACCTCACTGAACTGAATGCGGCAAAAGAAAATCCTCCGGCGAGCGATGCCCGCCGGAGGATCCGGACAATTACGTGTTACTGCGTTGCGAACTAGTGACGGCTGTGTCCGGAGATCTTCCCGTGGCCCTGGCCGAAGCCTTGACCGTGACCGTGACCTTGGCTGTGACCGTGGCCACTGGCGTGCGTCGAGACGCGCGGTGCCCAGATGTTCACCGAGTTGGCGTTGAGGCTGCCCGCGGTCGCACCCGGAAGGCCGACGGCGCTGATCACGGCGCCCGGGATAACGGCGACGCTCGTTGAG
>Ga0182015_10001093_pt1 | contig 37070 bp, 33 predicted proteins | sample 712P3MmetaG_FD_120478 | JGI IMG/M metagenome (GOLD analysis project Ga0182015, IMG submission 120478) | Permafrost microbial communities from Stordalen Mire, Sweden - 712P3M metaG | ecosystem: Environmental > Terrestrial > Soil > Wetlands > Permafrost | place: Sweden: Stordalen | collected...
GCGAGTGCGGCGCCGAGGTCCCGGCGCTCACGCGCCTCTATCGCGTCAGGCGCGCGAGCGTCGCGATGGCGGCCGGCACGCTCGTCGCCGTCGTCGTGCTGCTGACGCAGATAGAGGCCCCGGCGGCGCTCTGGCATTCGCTCGCCTCCGCCGATCCGCTCTGGCTGCTCGTCGCGCTGGCGGCCTCCATGGCCACGAACGTGGCACTCGCGATCGGCCTGATGGGAACGACGCGGCTGCGCCTGCCGCTGCTGGCGACCACCGAGGTCCAGGTCGGGATGTCGTTCTCGAACCTCGTCATGCCGGTGGTCGGCGGAACCGCCATGCAGATCCGCTTCCTGCAGCGCCAGGGCGCCAGCCTGGCACCCGCGATCGCGGCCGGCGGGCTGCTCGCGATCGTCGCGTCGGTGCTCACCCAGCTGCCGATCTTCGCGCTCGCGGCGGCGCTCACGCCCAACGACCTGGACGTCGGCAACATCTCCGCAGCCGGGAGCATCGAGCTGGTGGGGGCCGCCGTGGCGATCCTCGGCATAGCCTCCGGCTTCGCGTTCGGAGTCCCACGGCTGCGCCGCGTCGTGCGCCCGGCGTTGCACAGCGGCGCAGCCACCGTGGCGGCCGCGGTGCGCTCGCCACGCCAGCTCGGACTGCTGGTTGCCGGGAACGCGGGCTCGGCGATCCTCTACTGCCTCTGCCTGTTCGCCTGCCTGCGGGCCTTCGGAGCGACGAGCTCGCTGTGGACACTGCTCGCGCTGAGCATCGGGGTGCGGCTGCTCGGAGCGCTCGTGCCGGTCGCCGGGGCCGGCGCCGCGGTCTCGACGATCGGGCTCTCCGGCGCCCTGGTCGCGGTCGGGATCGACAAGGACGTCGCCGTCACGGCGGCCCTGACTAATCAGTTCGTCGTCACCTACCTTCCCGCGATCCCGGGCTGGCTCGCAACGCGCGACCTGATCGCCCGCGACTACCTGTGAGGCCTCCGCCGAGCGCCGAACCCGCGCGCGGGCAGGCGGCCTGATGCGCCTGTACGGTCTCCTGCAGGCGCTGCGCCTGCTCGACAGGGCCTACGCCCCCTCGTCGGTCGTGCTCGCCTCACTGGCCGCGGCGTCCTGCTACGCGATCGCCGCCGTCCTGCAGCAGTCGGCGGCGGTCGCCGAGGACCCGGCGCTGTCGCTGCGCCCGGCGCTGGTGGCCTCGCTGGTGCGCCGCCGGCGCTGGCTGCTCGGCGTCCTCGCGAGCGTCGGCGGCTACGCCTTCCAGTTCCTCGCGCTGCGCCGCGGATCGCTCGCGCTCGTCGAGCCGCTGCTGGTGGCCAGCCTCGTGATCGCGCTGCCGCTGAACGCGCTGGTCGAGCATCGAAAGCTGACCGCGCGGGAATGGGCGCCGGGGCTGGCGATCGTCGGCGCGCTGACGCTCTTCCTGCTGGCCGCACGCCCCGGCCGCGGCGCACCGCGCGCGTCCGCCGGCGCCTGGATCCTGCTCGCCTGCCTGACGCTGGGAGCGGTGACGGCGTGCGTGCGCCACGCGGGCGCCGGCGGCCCGCGGCGCGCGGTGGCGCTCGGGAGCGCCGCGGGCATCCTCTTCGGGGTGACCGGTGCGGTCACCGAGACGACGGGACATCTGCTCGATCACGGGATCGCGCACGTCTTCGCGAGCTGGGCCCCGTACGCGCTGATCCTGGCCGGCGTTGCCGGCCTCATAATCAACCAGAGCGCCTTCCAGGCCGGGGAGCTGCGCTGGTCGCTCCCGGCCATCACCATCCTCGAACCGCTCGTCGCAATCCTGATCGGGGAGCTCATGTTCCACGAGCACATCGCCGGCGGCGTCCTCGCGCGCAGCGAAGAGATCCTCGGCCTGACCGGCATGACGCTCGGCGTGCTCACGCTGGCGCGATCGCAGGTCCAACGCCGGCCGCCGGGCACAGAAGGGCGGCCGCAAGGGCGGCCGCTGCTTGACACGGAGAGTAGCGTTGAGAGCGAGGGCATACACCGTGGGGTCGGCGAACACGCCGGCAACACGGCCTGACTTCCGAGGATCGCCAACCCCCCCGGAGGTCGCTGTGCCCGACGCAACCGCAGTCCGATTCATCGCTTCGATCGCAGGCGGCATCCGTGACGCCGCGGCGCCCCAGGCCGCTGCCGGCCGCAGCCGCGCGCAGGCAGCCTCGCCCGTCGGCGTCACGAGCGTCGGGTGCCGAGCGCGGCTCGCCGCACCGCGTGCCCGCACTGCCGTCGGGGGGGGATTCTCGTGATCGCGATCGTGGTTAGGCCGCCGGTGGCCTGCCCAACGCACCGCTGCTGCCGCCGTCATCGAACGGTGAGCTCGTGCCCGCGTGACTGCGCCCGCTGACCCCAACCCCCTGCACACACCCACCAACGGAGGACAGATGACCGAGACACAGCCCCAGGAAGCAGAGCCCTTTGCGGAGCCCGCACCCGCTCCCCCCACAGCGCCGCCGAGCGTGGACGGTCAGCCCAGGGGCGAGGAGCGCCTCGAGCACCCAAAGAACTCGATCGTTGCGGCCGTGGAGAGCCTCGTCGGGAAGGTCAGCGACGCTCTCAGCGGCCTCGGCGGGCGGAGGTAGGGATGCGCGCGAGCACTCGGCGGCGGCAAAGGGGGTGCCCATGGTCACGATCCTGCTGATCGTCATCGCCGTCCTGCTGCTGTCCGGATTCAGGTACGGCCGTCGCCGTGGCGGGCGCCGTTTCTAGAGCCGAAGCCGTGCCCGCGGACGCCGCAGGGGAGCGGGCTGCTCGGCCTGCCCTGATCGGCGCGTCGGCGGCTCGCACCGCGTGGCGCCGTGGGCGGGTGCCACCGCTCGCGCCGCTCGGCGTCCGCGTCGGCTCGGCCCTGGGAGCGCCGCTCCGCGTGGCGATGCTCGCGCCGCCCTGGATCTCCGTGCCGCCGCCGGGCTACGGCGGCGTCGAGGAGGTCGTCAGCGCCCTGACCGAAGCGCTGGTGCGCCGCGGGCACGCGGTCACGCTGTTCTGCGCGCCGGGCTCGCGCTCCAGCGCAACGGTGGTGACGCTGCTCGACCTGCCCCACCCCGACGAGATCGAACGCTCGCTGTATGAGGTCGACCACGTCGCGCGGGCCTTCGAGGAGATCGAGCGCGCACACCGTCGGTTTGACGTCATCCACGACCATTGCGGCTTCACCGCGGTCGCGATGGCCGACCGGATCGAAACCCCGATCGTCCACACCCTGCACGGGCAGTTCACGCCGAGCACCTCGGCCTTCTACAGCCACCACGCCGGCAAGGTGACGCTCGTGGGTATCAGCCGTGCGCAGCTCGCCTGCGCGCCGCCCGGGCTCGGCCCGATTCCCGCGATCCCCAACCCACTGGACGCCAGCGCCTGGCCGCTGCAGGAACGCAAGGGCGACTACCTCTTGTGGATCGGCAGGATGACGCCCGAGAAGGGACCCCACCGTGCGATCGCGGCCGCCCACGCCGCGGATGTCCGGCTCGTTCTCGCCGGCGTCATCCAGCCCGGCCAACAGGCGTTCTTCGACCGCGAGATCGCGCCCCACATCGATGGCGACCGCGTCCAGTTCGTCGGCGAGGTCGCCGGCGCGACCAAGCGCACGCTGTTCGCGCACGCGCGCGGGCTGCTGATGCCGATCCGCTGGGACGAGCCCTTCGGCATGGTCATGGTCGAGGCTCTCGCCTGCGGAACGCCGGTGATCGCTTTCGCAGAGGGCGCCGCGCGTGAGCTCGTGCTCGAGGGGCGAACCGGCTTCCTCGTGGCCGACGAGCAGGCGATGGCGGCGGCGGTCGGCCGGCTGCCGGGCATCGCGCCGCGCGACTGCCGTGCGTGGGTCACCGCCAATTGCGACGTCGACGTCGTCGCCGGGGCGTACGAGCACGCCTACCGTGCGGCGCTGGCTCTGCGGTCGGTGGCGGGTGTCGCACGTGTCTGAGCGAACGCTCAGCGTGCTCGACGGCAGCACCTTCGTCGTCAGCGACCGCCTCGGCGACGTGCACGCCGACGAGGGACGCGAGCACGGCTTCTTCACCGCGGACACGCGCTTCATCTCGAAGTGGGTGCTGGTCGTCGGCCCGGCCCCGCTGCAGCTGCTGAGTCTCGACCAGGCGACGCATTTCGACGTGCGGTTCTTCCTCACCCCCACCGTCGGACCAGACGATCAGGCGCCGTGCTCGGTCGTGCGCCGGCGCCTCATCGACCACGTCTGGATCGAGGAGATCGTGGTGACCAACCACCTGCACGAGACGAGCCGGATCCTCGTGGCGCTCGAGATCGGCGCCGACTTCGCCGACCTCTTCGAGGTCAAGGACGGCGTCGTCGCGCGTCGAGCGGCGACCAGCACGGCCGACGAACACGCGCTCACGATCGCCTACGACCGGCCGGGCTTCCACCGCTCCGTGACGATCGCCAGCAGCGAGCCGGCAGCCGTCTCCCGCGACCAGTTCGCCTACACGGTCGATCTGGCTCCCGGTGCGCAATGGTCGACGACGCTCACCATCACGCCGTGCGCCAGGCAGTCCGGGGCGAGGTTCACGCCGCGTCAGATGCGTGGCACCCTGGCCGAGCTGAGCGTCCGCAAGTCGGCCGAGCTCGAGGCGTGGCTGGCTGCCGCGCCCGAGCTCGCGGCGGAGGTTCCGGCGATCGCCCGCACCTACCGTGCGAGCCTGAGCGACCTCGCGGCGCTGCGCATCCATCCCGATCTCACCGACAGCGCGACGCTGCCCGCCGCGGGGCTGCCGTGGTTCATGGCGATGTTCGGCCGCGACACGCTGATCACGAGCTTTCAGACGCTGCCCTACCTGCCGGATCTGGCGGCGACCACGCTGCGCGTTCTCGCCCAGCGCCAGGCCACGGACCGCGACGACTTTCACGAACAGGAGCCCGGCAAGATCCTTCACGAGCTGCGCTTCGGCGAGCTGACGGCGCTTCGCCAGCGGCCGTATTCCCCCTACTACGGGACGGCCGACGCCACCCCGCTGTTCCTAGTGCTGCTGGACGAGTACCACCTGTGGACGGGCGACGACGGGCTCGTGCGCGAGCTCGAGCCCAATGCCCGCGCAGCCCTCGCCTGGATCGCCGACAGCGGCGACCGCGACGGCGACGGTTACGTCGAGTACGAGTGTCGCAACACCGCGACGGGGCTCGTCAACCAATGTTGGAAGGACAGCTGGAACTCGATCCAGTACGCCGACGGCACGCTCGCCCAGAGCCCGATCGCGACGTGTGAGATCCAGGGCTACGTGTACGACGCACAGTGCCGCTGCGCCCGCCTGGCCCGCGAGGTCTGGCACGACCCGGTGCTCGCCGAGCACCTCGAGGCCCGTGCGGCGCTGCTTCGCGCGAACTTCCACCGCGACTTCTGGATGCCCGAGCGCGGCCACCACGCGATCGCGCTGGACCGCGACAAGCGTCAGGTCGACAGCCTCACCTCCAACATCGGGCAGCTACTGTGGTCCGGCCTGCTGGGAGAGGACGAGGCGGCCGCCACGGTCGGTCACCTGCTCGGCGAAGCGCTGAACTCTGGCTGGGGGGTCCGCACGCTCGGCGCGCGGGAGGCCGGCTACAACCCGCTCGGGTACCACACCGGCACGGTCTGGCCACACGACAACTCGCTGATCGCCGCCGGCCTCGCCCGCTACGGATACCAGAACGAGGCGATCACGATCGCCTCTGCGATGCTCGGCGCCGCCCCGCACTTCGAACACCGCCTGCCGGAGGTCTTCGCAGGGTTCCCGCGGTCGCTGACGACGGTGCCGGTCGCATTTCCGACCGCGTCACGGCCGCAGGCCTGGTCGGCCGGCGCCCCGCTGCTGTTGCTGAGCACCCTGCTGAGACTGGCGCCCGGGGACAGCGACGTGGAAGTCGACGTGCCGGGCGAGATCGGGCATCTCGCGATGCACCGCCGGCCGCGTGCAACTGAGACGAGCAGAAGCTCGGAACGCTCGGCGGCGTGACCGTGGACGAGGAGGAGATCAAGGGCGTGATCGCCAGGCTGGGGCGGCCGCACGCCTCGGGCGGGCTGGTCATCGGCCGCGCCGCGATCCTCGCCGAGGGAACCGACTTCGCCGCAATCGAGGCGTGGATCATCGACCACGGCGGCACGCCGCAGACGCCGCCCCAATCCGCGGCGCGCGGCGGCCTGCACGGCTCACAGCGGCTGCTTGACGCCGGGCGACAGGCGCCGCCGCAGGCGCCGCAGTACCTGCTTCCCGCCGGCGCCCTCGACTGAGCGCCAGAGCGCCTCGCGCCGCCAGGGGCAAGCATTTACGGGGCGTTTCGCGTCGCTTTAGCACCCCGCGCTTTACTGGGTTCCAACCTACGCGATCACAAAGGACATTGATGAAGGCATTCCTAAGCAAACGAGTCGTGATCGCGGCGACGGCGCTGTGCGTGCTCGGCGGCGGCGCGGCGGCGGCAGTGGCCGCGACGACGAGCTCCGCCGGCACCGGCGAGCAGGCCTACCTCGCGGACCTCGCCGCACAGCTACACGTCACGCCGTCCGCGCTGAGCACGGCGATCAGGGCCGCCGACAGCGACCAGATCAACGCTGCGCTCGCCGCCGGCAAGCTGACCAGCACGGAGGCCAACGCGCTCACGCAGCGCCTCGCGCAGAGCACCAACCCGCCGCTGCGCGCCGGACTCGGTGGTCGCAGATTCGGCGGGCGTGGACTGGGTGGGCGAGGCCTGCTCGGTCTCGACGCGGTCGCCACGAACTACCTCGGGATCTCCAGCGCGACGTTGCGCGCAGATCTTGCCGCGGGCCAGTCGCTCGCGTCGATCGCAAACGCCAGCACGACGGGTCGCTCCGCGGCCGGCCTGACGAGCGCGATCACGGCCGCCGAAACGTCGCGCCTGAACGCGGCCGTCTCGAGCGGAAAGCTCACATCCGCGCAGGAGCAGCAGCGGCTCAAGAACCTCTCGAGCCGTATTTCGGCGCTGCTCTCACGCACCTGGACGGGCGGCGGGCGCTTCGGCGGCCGCGCCTGGGGAGCACGCGGAGCCACTCCAAACACAGGCGCCACCGGCCTCTTCGGCGACACGCCGACCGCCTGAGCACAAGCCCATGAGCATGCCATCCCGTCGCGCCACACAGGCGACGGGATGGCGGCCATGAGCCCAGGGCCACCGCGGGTCGCAACGGCCCACGACGCGATGCCCATGATTCCCTATCGGGATTTGGTAGAATGTGTTCGACCGGTGCCGAACGACCCGGTCCGCCCCCGCCGTCGGGCCGCAAGCACGGCCCACCCAGCTCGCAGTCAAGCAAGGAGAACCAGATGTCTCTGCAGATAGGCTCGACCGCCCCGGACTTCGAGGCGCAGACCACCGAAGGACCGATCCATTTCCACGATTGGATCGGCGACTCCTGGGCGGTGCTGTTCTCACACCCGCGCAACTTCACCCCGGTCTGCACGACGGAGCTCGGCTACATGGCGTCGATCGAGCCGGAGTTCGCTCGCCGCGGCGTGAAGGTCATCGGCCTCTCCGTCGACCCGGTCGAGAACCACGAGCGGTGGGCGAAGGACATCGAGGAGACGCAGGGCACGGCGCCCAACTACCCGATCATCGGCGACGCCGACTTCGCCGTATCCAAGCTCTACGGCATGCTGGCGGCCGACGTGTCCGGCGACGCGACCGCCCGCACCCCCGCCGACAACCAGACCGTTCGCAACGTCTTCGTGATCGGGCCAGACAAGAAGATCAAGCTGATCCTGATCTACCCGATGACCACAGGCCGCAACTTCGACGAGGTGCTGCGCGTCATCGACTCGCTGCAGCTGACCGCCAAGCACAAGGTCGCGACCCCGGTCAACTGGAAGCCCGGGGACGACGTGATCATCGCCGGCTCGGTCTCCGACGAGGAGGCGCACGAGCGCTACCCCGACGGCTGGAAATCGCCCCGCCCCTACATCCGGATCGTCCCTCAACCTCACTAGGAGCTCCGGCGGGAGCCGCCTCCGCCGGGATGACCGCGTCGCGGCCGACTAGATCGCGACGCTCAGGATCAGCCGGATCCCCAGCGCCAGCAGGCCGCCGGCCAGCAGATGCTGGATACGCCGGCCGCTGACGCGCTGGGAGATACGGGCGCCGACCTGCGCCCCGAACACCACGCCGACCGACAGCGAGGCGGCCCGGCGCAGGCCGACGCCATGATTGAAGGAGCCGCTGATCACGTGCGTGATCGTCGCCACCAGCGCCATGAAGGCGAGCACGAAATGCGAGGTGGCGGTGGCGACGTGCGTCGGGAATCCGAGCACGGCGACCATCAGCGGTACATGCACGACACCGCCGCCGATGCCCAGGAAGCTCGAGACGAAGCCGACACCGACGCTGAGCACGGCGCCGCGGCGCACGCGCGCCCGGTAGGTGTAGGTCGTGCCGTCGCGGCTCGTGATCGTGCGCGGCGTGCCGACCCCTGCCACGCCCTGGCCGGCCTCGGTGTGGCCGACCAGCAGCCAGACCGCGAGGGCCGTGAGGGCGACGCCCATCATCACATCGAAGCCCGGCCGCGAGACGCGGTCTGCGACCAGCACGCCGAGGATCGAGCCCGGCACCGTGGCCGCAGCGAAGATCAGCCCCGAGCGGTAGTCGATACGGCCCTGGCGCGCGTAGGCGGCGCTGCCCGAGGTCGCGTTGAAGAACACGACGACGAGGCTGATCGCTGTGATCAGGTCCGGCGTGCTGTGCGGGTAGAGCAGCAGCAGCACGGGCGTGACGATGAAGCCGCCGCCGGCGCCGACGAGCGTGCCGAAGACGCCCACGGCGAAGCCGAGCAGGCACAGCAGCAGAGCTGTTGTCAGCGTGAACAGCCTGCGTATCTTCGCGCCGCGCGCGGCGTGCGGCCGTTGCCAGGTGGTGACGGCGGCGGCGCGGTCCGGCGCTGAGCGTCAGCGAACGGGCGCCGGAGCGGTCGAGGCCCGCACGATCAGCGCGGTTGCCAGCTCGACGTGGAGCGCCTCGAAGCTGCGATTCTCCAGCAGCCGCATCAGCAGGCTCACGCCCATGCGGCCCATCTCGGCGAGCGGCTGGCGCACGGTTGTGAGCGCCGGCGTGACGAGCTCGCACTCGGCGGTATCGTCGAAGCCGACGATCGAGACATCCTCCGGTACGCGCAGACCGCGCGCGAGGACGGCCTGCATCGCACCGATCGCAAGTGGATCGTTGAAGGCGAAGATGGCGGTCGGCGGGTCAGCGAGCTGGAGCAGCGCGGCGCCGGCCTCGCGACCGCCGTCGACCTCCCAATTGGACTCGATCACGATCGCCGGATCGGGCGCCACGCCCGCGGCGGCGAGGGCCGCGCGGTAGCCGCGCAGGCGCTCCTCGGTGGCCATCATGTCGCCGGCGCCGGTGATCGCGGCGATCCGGCGGTGCCCGAGACCCAGCAGGTAGCGCGTCGCCTGGTCGGCGCCGGAGGAGTGCGCGGCCGAGACGGTCGGCACCCGCTCGTCGATCCGCAGGCGCGGATCGACGACCACGAAGCGGTAACCGTAGGTCATCAGCGTACGCAGCTCGCTGCCGGACTCCTCGGGCAGCACGAGCAGGCCGCCGTCGGTCGTGCCGTGCATCAGCCGCTCAAGCAGTCCGACCTCGCGATCGTGCTCGTGCAGCGTCGGCGCCAGCACGATTCGCATGTCGAGCTCGTAGAGCGCCTCGGCGACGCCCGCCGTGATCACCGAGAAGTAGGCCGGGTGGATTCGCGGCAGCGTGACCCCGACCAGACCGGTGCGCCCGGCGGAGAGCCCGCGCGCGCTGCGGTTGGCCGTGTAGCGGTGCTCGCGGATCACGCTCTCGACGGCCGTCCGCGTCTTCTCCGAAACGTATCCGCTGCCGTTGACGACTCGCGACACGGTCGCGATCGATACCCCGGCGAACTCGGCGATCTCGCGGATCGTCGCCCGCCGGCCCGGACGGCTCGTCTTGTGTGGAACGGTCTCCATCGCGCTGATCCTATGAAAACGTTACCGGGTTTCATATAACTACGCGCCGTAATGCGCACCCCTGGTGACGTCCGCGGGCCGCTTCGCCCGCGCGCGGCGCATCTTCGATCAGCCCGAGGCGACGGCCTCGGCCTCGGCCTCGACCTCGACGGTCGCGCCGGGCGCCGCCGGCGCCACGAGGTTGCCCTCGATCTCGCGGCCGTCGACGCGGAGGCGGCTGACCCGCGCGGCGACGCCCACCGGCTTGCGCACGGCGATCCGGTAGGTGGCGCCGCGGAACTTGCGCACGACGCTGAAGCCCGGCCACGCCAGCGGGATCACGGGATCGATCCGCAGTCCGTCGTATTCGGGACGGATCCCGAGGATCCACTGCGTGATCGCGGCAAAGCACCAGGCGGCCGTGCCCGTCAGCCAGGAGTTCTTGGCTTCCCCCGCGGTCGCCGCATCGCGCCCCGCGATCATCTGGGCGTACACGTAGGGCTCGCAGCGATGGACCTCGCTGATCGCCTCACGGACCGAGGGGTTGATTCTCGTGTAGTAGTCGAAGGCCGCGTCGCCGTCGCCCAGCATCGCCTCGGCGATCATCAGCCACGGGTTGGTGTGGCAGAAGATGCCGGCGTTCTCCTTGTAGCCGGGCGGGTAGGACGAGATCTCGCCCAGCTCGACGTGGTAGCGCGAATACGCCGGCTGGAGCAGGACGACGCCGTGCTCGGTCGCGAGCCGCTCGCGTACGCTGTCGAGCGCGCGCCGGGCCCGGCCGTCCGCGAGGCCGACGCCCCCGAGCACGCAGATGCCCTGCGCCTCGACGAAGATCTGCCCCTCCTCGTTCTGCGCCGAGCCCACCGGGTTGCCGAAGAAGTCGTACGCACGCCGGAACCATTCGCCGTCCCAGCCGTGCTCGGCGATCGTGGCTTCCATCGCCGCGGCGAGCACGCGGTAGCGCTCGACCTCCCCCGGGCGCGCGCGACCGCCGCCGAAGGCCTCCGCGATCGCGGCCATCTCCTTGGCTGCAAGGACGAACTGTCCGGCGATGAAAACCGACTCGGCGGTGCTCTCCGGGCGGTTCGCCGTGGTTTGAAAGGACTCACCCGGCGACTGCGAGAACGAGTTTAGATTGAGGCAGTCGTTCCAGTCAGCCCGGCCGATCAGCGGCAGCCCGTGGGGCCCGAGGCGCTCGAGCGTGTAGCCGATGCTGCGCCGCAGGTGCTCGTACAGCGGCGTCTCGCTGCCCGGCGCGTTGTCAAACGGCACCTCCGCGTCGAGGATCGACGCGTCCCCGGTCTCCTTCAGGTACGCCGCGACCCCGATGATGAGCCACAGTGGATCGTCGTTGAAGCCCGAGCCGATGCCGTTGTTGCCCCGCTTTGTCAGCGGCTGATACTGGTGATACGCGGCGCCGTCGGCCATCTGCGTCGAGGCGATGTCGACGATCCGCTCGCGCGCCCGCTCGGGCACCATGTGGACGAAGCCCAGCAGATCCTGGTTGGAATCGCGAAAGCCCATCCCCCGCCCGATGCCCGACTCGAAGAACGAGGCGGAGCGGCTCATGCCGAAGGTGATCATGCACTGGTACGCATTCCACGTGTTGACCATGCGGTCGGTGTCGTGGTCGGGTGTCGAGGCCTGGAAGGTCGCGAGCAGTTCGTCCCAGTGGGCGCGCAGGCGCTGCAGGCCCTGCTCGATCGTCGCCGGATCCAGCCAGCGCTCGATCACGGGCGCGACGAGCCGCTTGTTGACCAGCTGGCTCCCCGGCGGGTCGAACTTCGCCTCGTGCGGGTTCTCCCAGTAGCCGAGTACGAACACGACCTCGCGGCTCTCGCCGGGATCGAGCGCCAGCTTGACGTGGTGGGAGCCGTGCGGCGCCCAGCCGTGAGCGATCGAGTCCCCGGAGGCTCCACGCTCGACGGCGATCGGCCGGTCCCAGCCACGGTATGGCCCGAGGAACTCTTCGCGCTGGGTGTCGAAGCCCGCGAGCGGCTCCGAGCAGGCGAAGTAGGCGAAGTGATCGCGCCGCTCGCGGTATTCGGTCGTGTGGTAGATGACGCCGTGCACGACCTCGACCTGACCGGTGGACAGGTTGCGCTGGAAGTTCGTGGCGTCGTCCTCGGCATCCCAGAGGCAGAACTCGACCGACGAGAAGATCGAGAGCTCGACCGCCTCCTCGCGACAGTTGGTGATGCGAAGCCGCCACACCTCGAGCGCTTCGCCGAGCGGGACGTAGTACAGCGTCTCCGCGTCCACGCCGCGGTAGCTCGAGGAGATGACCGTGTAGGAGAGTCCGTGACGGCACTCGTAGGCGTCGAGCGGGACCTGCGTCGGCTGCCACGACGAGGACCAGTACTCGCCGCTGCGGTCGTCGCGCAGGTAGAGGTAGCGGCCGCCGATGTCGAAGGGAGCGGCGTTGTAGCGGTAGCGCGTCAGGCGGCGCAGGCGTGCGTCCCGGTAGAACGAGTAGCCGCCGGCGGTGTTGGAGATGATCCCGAAGTAGGCCTCTGTTCCGAGGTAGTTGACCCACGGCAGCGGCGTGTCCGGGTGCTCGACGACGTATTCGCGCCGCTCGTCATCGAAGTGTCCATACCGCACGGAATGCTCCTGTGGCCGCGCCCAGCTCGGGCGAGGGTTGAGGTTTGACGAGCCCGCAAGAGGCTGGTAGCGTTTACACATTGATGGTAACGCGTGCAGCAGGACGCGTGCAGTTTGTGGGAGGAGCGGGTCAGAGGAGGCAGGTCGAGGAATGCAGTTCATGGTCCGCCGCTTGGGGTTCTATGCCGTCGCCGCATGGGTCGCGTTGACGATCAACTTCCTGATCCCGCATGTGCTTCCCGGCACCCCGGTGGAGGCCATGCTGGCTCAGCACCCGCAGTTGACGGCGTCCGCGGTGAAGGCGCTTGACCTGCAGTTCGGGATCGGCCACCAGGGCAGCCTGCTGCATCAGTACGGCGTGTACCTGAACCATCTGATCCACGGCAACCTCGGCGTGTCCACCGCGGCCTATCCGGCGAGCGTCACGAGTGTGCTCGGGAACACGATCCCGTGGACGGTCGCGCTGGTCGGCGCCGCGACGATCATCAGCTTCGTGCTCGGAACGTTGCTCGGCATCCTCGCCGGCTGGCGGCGCGGCGGCCGCTTCGACCAACTGCTGCCGGCCTTCACCTTCCTGCAGGCGACGCCCTACTTCTTCCTTGCGCTGATCGCGATCCAACTGTTCTCGAACGACTGGCACATCTTCCCCGGCTACGGCGGGGCCACGCTGGGCGTCCAGGTCGGCTTCAACGCCGCGTTCATCGGCAGCGCGATCCACCACGGCATTCTGCCCGCGCTCACGATCATCGTCACCTCGATGGCGGGCTGGATGCTGCAGATGCGCAACGTGATGATCACCACGATCGGCGAGGACTACGTGCTCGCCGCGGAGGCCAAGGGCCTCTCCACGCGCCGCGTGATGTTCACCTACGCGGCGCGCAACGCGATCCTCCCGAACATCGCCGGTTTCGCGCTCGCGATCGGATTCGTGATCGCCGGTGCGCTTGTGATGGAGATCGTGTTCTCCTACCCCGGCGTCGGCTACCAGCTCTACAACGCGGTCACCCAGGATGACTTCCCGGTGATGCAGGGGATCTTCCTGGCGATCTCGGCCGCTGTTCTGCTCGCCTGCCTGCTCGCCGACATCGTCTACGTGATCGCTGATCCGCGTACGCGCCGAAGGGCGGCGTTCTGATGGCCGTCGCGGTCCCGGTTGCACCCCAGAGCGCGGCGATCGTCCCCCGCCGCGGCCAGTTCCTGCGCTCAATGCCCGCCAAGGCGAAGGTCGGCGGCGCGATCCTCGGCCTGTTCCTGCTGGTTGCGATCATCGGTCCGGCGATCGCTCCCTACGACCCGAGCGCCACCAACCCCAACGCGCTCGGAGCGGTCGGCCCCACGGCCGCGCATCTGCTCGGGACCACCTCGACGGGCCAGGACGTGCTCTCACAGTTGCTCGTCGGACTTCGCTCCTCGATCGTGCTCGGCGTGCTGACGGCGTCGATCGCCACCTTCCTCGCGGTGGCAACCGGCGTCACGGCCGGCTTCCTCGGCGGCATCGCCGATGAGGGACTGTCGCTGCTGATGAACGTGTTCGTGGTCCTGCCCGCCCTGCCGCTCTTGATCGTCCTGCTGGGGTACCTCCCGGGTAGCGGCGACCTGCCGACGGCGATCGTGCTCAGCGCGCTCGGCTGGTCGTGGGGTGCGCGCGTGATCCGCGCCCAGACGCTCACGCTGCGCAGTCGCGATTTCATCGCCGCGGCGCGTGAGACCGGCGAGCGAACCTGGCGCATCGTCACGTTCGAGATCCTCCCCAACGAGGTCAGCCTGATCGCTGCGAACTTCGTCGGCACGTTCCTCTACGCGATCCTCACATCGGTAGCGCTGGCCTTCATCGGCGTCGCCAACTTCTCCACCTGGAACCTCGGCACGATGCTCTTCTGGGCGCAGAGCGCCAACGCGTTCAGCACCGGCGCGTGGTGGTGGTACGTGCCTCCCGGGGTGGCCGCCGCTCTACTGGGGACGAGCCTCGTGCTGCTCAACTTCGGGCTCGACGAGCTCGGCAACCCGCGCCTGCGCAACACCACGGGGCGGCGCAAGCGCCCCCATGCTCGCTGGCGGCCGGGCACCGGCCTGAGCACGGCGGCCCATCCCCACCAGCCCAGGTGGTCGGGGCGCGCATGGAGGCCGACCGACCCGACGCCGGTCGAACGAGCGGAGCCGCTCGCATGATCCCCGCCGACACCGCACGCAACGGCCCGACTGCGGTCCCCGCCGGAGAGGAGCGACCGCCGGTCCTCGAGATCCGCGACCTGTCGATCGTCTACCGCGGCGATGTCGACGTCAAGGCCGTCGACCACGTCGACCTCGTGCTCGCGCCGGGCGAGACGGTCGGCCTCGCCGGCGAGAGCGGATCGGGCAAGTCGACGCTGGCGCTCGGCGCCTGCCGGCTATTGCGCCCGCCCGCGGTGATCACCGGCGGGAGCGTGGTCTACCGAGGCAGCCGCGTCGCACCAGGGGGGGTCGAGATCCTCGACCAGGGTTCGCGCGAGCTGCGCAAGCTGCGCTGGCGGGAGATCTCGATCGTCTTCCAGAGCGCGATGAACGCGCTCAATCCCGTGTTGCGCATTCGCGACCAGCTCGGGGACGTGCTCGACGCGCACCTCAACCTGGCGCGCGAGGAGAAGCGGGAGCGGCTCGGGACGCTGCTCGACCTGGTCGGCATCCCGCGTGAGCGCCTGCGCAGCTATCCCCACGAGCTCTCCGGCGGCATGCGCCAGCGGGTCATGATCGCGATGGCGCTGGCCGTGGACCCCGAGGTCGTGATCATGGACGAGCCGACGACCGCCCTCGACGTCGTCGTCCAGCGGGAGATCCTCGCGCAGATCGTCGAGCTGCAGAAGCGACTGCACTTCGCGGTGCTGTTCATCACCCACGACCTTTCGCTGCTGCTGGAGATAGCGGACCGGATCGCGATCATGTACGCCGGACGCCTGCTCGAGGTCGGCAGCGCCGAGCAGATCCACAACCGTCCGGCGCACCCCTACACGCGAGGGCTGCTCGAGTCCTTCCCCAGCGTCCACGGCGCGCGCAAGAAGCTGGCCGGCATACCGGGATCGCCGCCCGACCTGCGCTCGCTGCCCCCCGGCTGCCCGTTCGTCCCGCGCTGCCGCTACGCCACGGAGCCGTGCCGGAGCGTCGACATGCGCGTCCTGCCCGTGGCGGGATCGGACGAGCGACATCTCAGCGCGTGTCCGTTCGTGACGGCCGAGACCGCCGAGCGCGCAGCTGCGGCACTCGCGAGCAGCGCGACGGCCGCGGCACCGCAGCGGGAGCGCTCATGACTGCGACGCTCAGAGCGGCCGACGTGCTTCCGGCCGCCTCCGCGCGCGGCCCGCTCGTGCTCGAGGCGCACGCGCTCGCCAAGGACTTCCGGCTCTCGCGCGGACTGCACGGTGAGGTGCTGTCCGCCGCGCGTGACGTCTCCTTCGGCCTCTACCGAAGCGCCGTGGTCGCGCTGGTCGGCGAGAGCGGCTCGGGCAAGTCCACCGTCGCACGAATGCTCGCCGGCCAGGAGCGCCCGACGAGCGGGCAGATCCTGCTCGACGGCGCCGAGGTCCGCCCGTGGGCCCGCGGCACCTTCCGCTCCTATAAGGGCGACGTCCAGATGGTGTTCCAGGATCCGTTCGCATCGCTGAACTCGGTGCACACCGTGCGCTACACGCTGCGCCGCCCGGTGCGCCTGCATCAGCGCGCCAAGCGCAAGGACGCCGTCGCCGCCGAACTCCAGCGCCTGCTCGAGCGCGTGCGCCTGACACCGCCGGACCAGTTCCTCGCCAAGTACCCGCACGAGCTTTCCGGCGGTCAGCGCCAGCGGGTCGCGATAGCGCGCGCGCTCGCCGCGCGGCCGCGCGTCCTGCTCGCCGACGAGCCGGTCTCGATGCTCGACGTTTCGATCCGCCTCGAGGTGCTCGACCTGATCGACGAGCTGCGCTCACAGTTCGAGCTCGCCGTGCTCTACGTCACCCACGACATCGCTTCGGCGCGTTACTTCGCCGACGACACGCTGGTCATGTACGCCGGCGAGATCGTCGAGCGGGGGCCCTCAGAGGACCTCACCCAGCGCCCGGCCCACCCCTACACCCAGCTTCTGCTCGCCGCCGCCCCCGATCCCGACCGCCTTGGCAGCCCGATCAAGGTCGAGGTCGCGCGCGACACGCGCCGCGCTGGAAGCGCGCTGGCGACGACCGTCGGGTGCCGCTTTGCGCCCCGGTGTCCCTTTGCCGACGAGCGCTGCGGCGCCGAGTCGCCGCCGCTGCTGGCGATCAACTCGCAGCGCGCGGCGGCCTGCTGGCGACTTGATGTCGCCGCGCCGGCACTGGTTTCCGAGACAGGCGAGGAGAGGAGCCTGCCAATGAACTCCTGACTCGGATTGCCAGCTGCCCGACGCCCCACGTTGACGTGAAGCGCCGGGCGCTGACAACGAGGGCGCGTGACGCACACACGCCCATTTGCAACGAACTTCGTCCTGCACCAACGAAAGGTACATCACGTAATGGAACCGAAAACGCTCAATAAGCGAAGGCTGTTTGCCTCCGCGACGCTCACGATCGCCGCCACCGCGGCGCTCATGGTCGCATTCGCGCTTCCGAGCGCATCAAGCGCGTCCACCGCGCGCATCGCGTCGTCGACGCCGCTGACGATGGAGTCCAGCCAGGAGACGACCCTGACGGACAACTTCAACCCGTTTGTGTCCACCTCGGCCGCGAACACCGTTGGCGCCACGTCGCTGATCTACGAGTCGCTGCTGCAGTTCGACGTCGCCAAGCCGTTGCAGGCGCCGTACGACTTCCTCGCGAGCAGCTACACGTGGGGGACCGGCGGCGACTCGATCACGTTCACGATCCGTAGCGGCGTGAAGTGGAGCGACGGAAGTGCGCTGACGCCGGCGGATGTCGCCTTCAGCTACAACATGTTGGCGCAGTACCCAGACCTCAACACCAACGGCGTGCCGATCTCCAAGACGACGCCCGCCACGGTCTCCGGACAGAACGTGACGATCACGTTCACCTCATCCCAGTACACGAACCTGCAGTACGTCGGCTCCGTGTACATCGTGCCGCAGGCGATCTGGAGCAAGTTGAGCGGCGACCCGTCCACGTTCACCGACACCGACCCGATCGGTTCGGGCCCGTATGTGCTCAGCCAGTTCAGCGCCGGCACCGGCATCGTGCTGACCGCAAACCAGGACTACTGGGGCGGCCCGTTCAACGTCGGCGGCGGCGCGCCGGCCGTGAGCCAGATTGACTTCCCGCTGCTCGCCGACGCGGCGACGGTGCTCTCTGCACTCGAGACCAACGGCCTGGACTGGGCAGGCAACTTCATCAACGGACTCAACGGCGGCTTTGTCAACCAGTCACCCACGACCCACCACGTGTGGTTCGCACCGGTCCAGACCAACACGCTGGAGCCGAACCTCCGTGAGTGGCCGATGAATCAGCTCGCCGTACGCCAGGCCGTCAGCCTGGCGATCGACCGCAACGCCATCAGCAAGCAGGGCGAGTCCGGCCTCGAGCCGGTCGCGACGAACGCCAGCGGCATCGTGCTGCCGAACTTCTCGGCCCTGGAGGCGCCCGCGGTGAAGGGCGACAAACTGTCGGCGAACGCCAATCCCAAGGCGGCCGACGCCGTGCTGGCGAAGGCCGGCTACACGCTCAAGGGCGGCTTCTACGCGCTCAAGGGCAAGGTTGTCGACATCACGATCACCGACCCGTCCAACTACTCTGACTATGCGCTGGACGACCAGCTCATGGCCAACGAGCTCAAGGCCGCGCACATCGAAGCGTCGTTCGACGGACTGTCGGACAACGCTTGGTACGCGGACCTTGCGGACGGCAAGTTCGGCTCGGCGACGAGCCACTGGTCCAACACGGCGATCCTGCCCTACGGGGTCTATGACGGCTGGCTGGACAGCACCCTGAACTCACCGACCAACGCGAGCGGCGACTTCGAGGGTCTGAACGACCCGGCGCTCGACAAGGATCTGGCGAGCCTCGCAGGAGCGACGTCGAACGCCCAGCAGCTGAAGTACCTCACGCCGCTGGAGCAGTACGTCGCGAAGAACCTGCCGGTCATCCCGACCGTGTACGGCGCTTCGTTCGACGAGTACAGCACGGCGCATTTCACCGGCTGGCCGTCAGCGAGCGACCAGTACGAGTCCGGCAGCCCCAACGCGCCGACCAACGAGGTCATCGTGTTGCACCTGAAGCCTGTCTCCTAACCCAACCGGTGCCAACGCCCCGCTTCCCGCTCTCCTCAGGGGGAGCGGGGCGGCGGCCCATTCCTAGACACGCCAACGCGAAGAGACGAGACTCGAATGGCCATGACCGAAGCCAACGGACCTTCGGGGGCGCCGCTGGCGTTCCCCGACGGGTTCCTCTGGGGTGCGGCGACGTCCGCCTACCAGATCGAGGGCGCCGTGAGCGCCGACGGCCGCGGGCCGTCGGTGTGGGACACCTTCAGCCATACGCCCGGCAAGGTGCGCGGCGGAGACACGGGCGACGTCGCCTGCGACTTCTACCATCGCTTCGAGGAGGACCTCGACCTGATGGTCGGCCTCGGACTCGGCGCGTTCCGCTTCTCGGTCTCGTGGTCGCGCGTTCAGCCCAGCGGCCGCGGAGCGGTCAACCAGCCGGGCCTTGATTTCTACCGCACGCTCGTCGACGGCCTGCTCACACGCGGTATCGAACCCGCGATCACGCTCTATCACTGGGATCTTCCGCAGGCACTCGAGGACTCCGGCGGCTGGGGCAGCCGCGACACGGCGGAGCGATTCGCCGACTACGCCGAGATCCTGGCCGAGGCGATCGGCGATACGGGCGGCATGTGGATCACGCTCAACGAGCCCCAGGTCGTCGCCAACCAGGGCTACCGCAGCGGCGTGCATGCCCCGGGCCATTGCGACGATGCGCTCGCCGCCGCGACGACCCATCATCTGATGCTGGCCCACGGGCTGGCAATGGCGCGCCTGCGCGGCGTGCTGCCGGGCGCGCGTGTCGGGATCACGCTCGACATCCATCCGATTCGCGCCGGCAGCCCGGACGCAGAGGAGGCGGCTGCGGTCACCGACGCCGAGCAGAATCGCATCTGGATCGATCCGGTGCTCTACGGGCGTTATCCGGACAAGGCGCGCGAGCACCTGCTGCCGCCGCCATCGTTGATCCTCGACGGCGACATGGCGCTGATCGGCGCGCCGACCGACTTCCTCGGCGTCAATTACTACTCCCCCCACTACGTCAAGCTCGGCGATACGACCGCACTGGCGCGCGACGAAGCGGAGATTGCGGGGAGACCGGGTGTGATCGTCTTCAACCCGCCGACGCTTCCGGTCACCTCGATGGGCTGGCTGGTCGAGCCGCCCGGCCTCTACGACACGCTCGTGGCGCTGGCGGCCGAGACGACCCCGGGCCTCCCCCTCTACGTGACCGAGAACGGTTGTGCAGCCGAGGACTATGTGAACCCGGACGGGACGATCGACGACATCGAGCGCATCGAGTTCCTCCACGGCCATCTCGAGGCGGCGTGGCGCGCGATCCGCGACGGCGTGCCCCTGGCCGGCTACTTCTACTGGTCGCTGCATGACAACTTCGAGTGGGCCTGGGGCTACCAGAAGCGCTTCGGCCTGCTGTTCGTGGACTACGACACGCAGCGCCGCAGACCGAAGCGCAGCGCGGCCGTCTACTCGCAGATCGTGCGAACGAACGCGTTGGCCGCGCTGGACGTCGTGCTGGCCGCGGAGGCTGGCGATCAGACGGGCATGTCGAGCTGAACAGGGCAGCGCTCTCGCCCGGTGGCCCACCGGAGCGGCGGTCTCAGGATGTAGCGTCCCGAGCGTGACCAACCCGCTGAGCGAGCTGTCGCTGGACGAGCTTCGCCTGCGCACGAGCATGAAGTGGCGGCGTTTCGACGAGGACGTGCTCCCGCTGTGGGTGGCCGAGATGGACGTGCCTCTCGCCGAGCCGATTGTCCGCGCGGTCGGCAACGCGATGGCGATCGGCGATACCGGCTACCCCGAGGGCACCGCGTACGGGGAGGCCTATGCCGACTTCGCGCGTGAGCGCTGGGGATGGGAGTTCGATGTCGACGCGAGCTCAAACATCCCGGATGTGATGGGAGGGATCGTCGAGATCCTGAGCGTCGTCACCGAGCGTGGCGACGCCGTGGTCGTGAACTCACCCGTGTACACGCCGTTCTACCGCTTCGTCGAACACATGGAGCGGCGGGTGATCGAGGCTCCTCTGTCCGCCACGCATCGCATTGACGCAGACGCGCTCGATCGCGCCTTCACCGCCGCCACCGCCGAAGGCCGCGGCGCTGCGTTCCTCCTCTGCAGCCCGCACAACCCCACGGGCACGGTTCACACACGCGCCGAACTGCTGACGGTGGTCGAATTGGCGCGGGAGCACGGTGTGCGGGTGCTCGCGGACGAGATCCACGCCCCGATCGTGGCCGCCGCAAGCGAGCACGTCCCGTACCTGTCGCTGGCGGGTACGGAGCACGCGTTCGCCCTGCTGTCGGCATCCAAGGGCTGGAATCTCGCCGGCCTGAAGGCGGCGCTCGCGGTCGCCGGCGTCGAAGCGGCGCAGGATCTCGCACGGATGCCCGAGGCGGTGCGTCACGGTCCAAGCCACATCGGCGTGATCGCCCACGTCGCCGCCCTTCGCGACGGCCGCCCCTGGCTCGAGGAGCTGGCGCTCGGGTTGGACGAGAACCGCACGCTGCTCGGCGATCTGCTGCGCGAGCACCTCCCGAGCATCCGCTACAGCGAGCCGCAGGGAACCTACCTCGCCTGGCTCGACTGCCGCTCGCTCGCGCTCGGCGAGGACCCGGCCGCGGTCTTTCTCGAGCGGGGCCGCGTCGCACTCAGCTCCGGTCCGCGCTTCGGCAGCGGCGGCGCGGGGCACGTCAGGCTCAACCTCGCGACCTCGCCGGCCATTCTCAGCGAAGCCGTCGCGCGGATGGCATCCGCCGTGAGCTGAGGGCGCTCTGACGAGAAGCTCGTCGAGCGCTGGACGGCCGGTTCGCGGAGTTCGCGCGCCTGCGTCAGCCGAGCACGCGCTCGATCTCGAGCACGGTCGTCTCGCCGCCCCGGACCTTTGCCAGGCCGTCATCTCGTAGCGTTCGCATTCCCTGCTCGACGGCGAGCCGGCGAATGTCCTGGGCGGCCGCGCGACTGACGATCAGGCTGCGGATCTCGTCGGTGACGTTCATCACCTCGTAGAGGCCGATGCGGCCGCGGTAGCCGGTTCGGCGACACAGCGCGCAACCGACCGCCTCAAAGACCTCGACCTCGCCACCCTCGAGGCCGACGAGCGTGCCTGCGACGACCGCCGGCCTGCGGCAGCTTGGACACACGTGGCGAGCCAGTCGCTGGGCGACCACGGTGTTCAGCGACGCAGCGACCATATAGGGCTCGATCCCCATGTCGACGAGACGCATCGGGGCGCTCGGGGCGTCGTTGGTGTGCAGCGTGGACAGCACGAGGTGTCCGGTCAGGGCAGCCTCGATGGCGATGTGCGCGCTTTCGCGGTCGCGGATCTCGCCGACCATGATCACGTCCGGATCGGCCCGCACGATCGCCCGCAGCCCGGTCGCGAACGTGAGCCCGCTGCGCTCGGAGACCTGGATCTGGTTGACGCCTGAGAGGCGGTACTCGACCGGGTCCTCGATCGTCGTCAACGTCTTCTCCGGCGAGCGCACCATTTCGATCATCGCGTACATCGAAGTTGTCTTTCCGGAGCCCGTCGGGCCGGTCGCGAGGATCCCGCCCTGCGTGCGACGCAACCCGGTTGCGAGCCGCTCGAGATCAGCCGCGCTCATCCCGAGTTGGTCCAGCGACAGCGGTGAGCGTCCGGCGTCGAGGATCCGCAGCACCGCTGACTCGCCACCGACGAGCGGCATCACGGCAACGCGGATGTCGATGCGCCGCCCGTCGATCACGATGCCGATTCGCCCGTCCTGCGGCAGACGCTTCTCCGAGATATCGAGGTCGGCGAGGATCTTGATGCGTGAGATCACCGCGGGTGCCTGGCTGCGCGGCACGCGCGCCGCGTCAACCATCACGCCGTCGATCCGGAAGCGCACCGTGAGCGTGCCGTCGTCAGGCGCGAAGTGCACGTCGGAGACGCCGCGGTCCACCGCCTCGGAGATGATCGAGCGCACGAGCTTGATCGTCGGGGCGTCGTCCGGGCTCTCGAACTCCTCGCCGCCCAGTGGGCGCACGTCGGTCGGGTTATCGTCCTCGAAGAGTTCTCCGTCAAGCACGCTCAGCCGCTTGAGCAGCGCGTCGAGATCCTCCTCTGACACGACCACCTGCTTCACCTGCATGCCCGTGAACATGGACATGTCTTCCAGCACGAGGTAGTTGTCCGGACTCGTGACGGCGACGACGATCGTGTGCGCGTCCTCGTAGGCGACGGGCACAGCGCGCATCCGGCGTGCCGCCGTGAACGAGACCAGCTGGACAGCTGCCGCGTCGACGTTCAGTTCGTCAAGCCGGCGGTACTCGAGGCCGAACCGGTGCGCCATCGCGATCGCGAACTGGTCGGTCGTGATCGCCCCGCGCTCGAGCAGGACCTGCCCGATCTGCTGCCCGGACTCGCGCGCGGCGCGGGCGGCCGACTCGACGCGGTCTCGGTCGGTGAATCCAAGCGTGACAACGATGTCGCCGATGCGCGCGCGACCTGACGGCCGCTCCTGGTGGCCGACGACGTCGAGCGACGCGGCGGATGTGTCCGTCTGCATAGCGACCTTATCGGCCGATTTAACGAATTCGTCGAGCGAGATCTTGCGCGCGTGGATTGACCATCCGTCCAGCCGCCCGAAATCCGGTCATCAAACGGCGTCAAAAAGCCGAAAAATGCAAAATGAAGCCCGTTTCTTCGCGTCCCGAGGTCACGGCTGCCAACGCGCATCTCGTCGAGCCCTTCCGCGACGCAATGGTCGCGGCCGCGAGGCACGCCACGATCGAGCCGAGCGGACCGAATGTCGCTGAGCGCGGCGCGTCTGCGACCCCAGAGCACCGCGCGGCCGGGGGTGTGGTCGAGCGCGTCGGCGTCGGCGTCTCGGAACGCAACGGCCACGGCGTCTCCGAGCGCAACGGCAACGGCGTGGTCGAACGCAACGGCCACGACGTCCCTGAGCGCAACGGCCACGATTCTTCTGACCACGGCGGCTCCGGCGTGATCGAACGCAACGGCCACGATTCTTCTGACCACAGCGGCTCCGCCGTGATCGAACGCAACGGCCACGTCGTGATCGAGCGCAACGGCTCCCAGCAACCCGCGCGTGAACGAACCGACGACGAGCAGGCCGACAGCGAGCGGCGCAGGCACGGCGACGGCAGTCGCGGTCGACGTGGCAGCATCAGCTCGGTCCGCATCAGCGTCGTCATCCCGGCGCTGAACGAGGCCCTCAATCTTCGCCACGTGCTGGCGAACCTGCCCGACAACGTGTTCGAGGTCGTGCTCGTGCCGGGCACCTCCACAGACGACACCGAGACGGTCGCGCGCCGGCTTCGACCCGATGTGCGGGTCGTCCACCAGACCCGGTCGGGCAAGGGCAACGCTTTGGCGTGCGGCTTCGCCGCCTGTGGCGGCGACATCATCGTCACGCTCGACGCCGACGGCTCAGCGGACCCGAAGGAGATCCCGGCGTTCGTCGGCGCGCTGCTCGCCGGAGCCGACTTTGCCAAGGGAACGCGGGCGATCCAGGGCGGCGGCAGTCACGACATGACCGTGCTTCGGCGCCTGGGCAATCGCGGCCTCACGCATCTGGCGAACGTGCTCCACGGCACCCACTACAGCGACCTCTGCTACGGCTACAACGCCTTCTGGCTTGCCTGCCTGCCGGCGCTCAATGTGGACATCGACGGCTTCGAGGTGGAGACGCTGCTCAACCTCCGAGCCGCCAAGTCGGGACTGCGTGTGGCCGAGGTGGCGAGCTTCGAGCTGGCCCGGATCCACGGCAACAGCAATCTGCGGACCTTCCGCGACGGCTGGCGCGTTCTGGGAACGATCCTGCGCGAGTGGGTCCCAAAGCATCACCGGATCGCCCACACGCCCCCGAGCAGGCTCGAGGCCGGCCGTCGCCGTGGCGCCCGCCGAGCCGACCGCACCGCACCGGACGTCACACCCCGCTAGGCGGCGGTGCCCCGTCGGTGCCGCGCTCAGCGCTCGTGGAATGTCTGTGAGATCTCCCCAATCCGCGTGATCCGGCTCACCAGCACGTCGCCGTCGCGCAGGAACACCGGCGGCGTTCGGTGCGCCCCCACCCCTGAGGGGGTTCCGGTGAAGACGAGGTCGCCGGGGAGCATCGGCGCGATCGACGAGATGTGCGCGATCAGCTGCGCGACGGGGAAGATCATCTCGCCGGTGCTCGCGTGCTGCACCCGCACGCCGTTGAGCAGACACTCGATCTCGGCGTCGCCCTCCCCATACTCCGCAAGGGTCAGAAGCCACGGTCCCGTCGGTCCGAAGCCGGGGAACGACTTACCGAGCGAGAACTGCGGTGTGGGGCCCGATCGCTGCACGTCGCGTGCCGAGAGATCCTGTCCGACCATCAGGCCGGCGACGTACTCCCAAGCCTGAGAGCTCGTGACGTGGTGCGCGCGATGCCCGATGACCACCACCAGTTCGGCCTCCCAGTCGACGAACTCGCCCGGCAACGTGACGCGCGTGTGAGGCCCGGCCAGGCAACTGGGGAACTTTGTGAAGACCTGCGGCACGCTCGGCGGGTCGGATCCGCCCTCGGTGGCGTGCGCGGAATAGTTGAGAGCGACGGCGAAGACCTGTCGCGGCCGTGGCACAGGCGGACCGAGCGCCTCCGCGGCGACCGGCTCCCCGACGCCGAGCGTCGCGCCCGAGCTCCACGCCAGGAACTCGTCCCAGCGCTCGTAGATCAGCTGTGGGTCGGGTTCGAAGCGGCCCTCGCTCGCGAGCGCGAGGTCGACGAACGTGCCGCCGCGGTCGCCGATCACGAGCCGGCCCTTGAAGTTCGCCAAGCGCATCAGGCGGGCCGTCCGCCGCTCATCGCAGCGGGCCGCCGGCGCCGAGGTCGCGCTCGATGTCCGCAGCGGTTTGCAGCAGCGGGCCGAGCAGCGACGACCTGATCTCCTCGACGCTGACGCGAGCAGCATGGACCGCGAGGTTGATCGCCGCGATCACGCGATCGCTGCGGTCATGAATCGGCGCCGCCACCGAGCGAAGCCCAGACTCGAGCTCCTGGTCGACGATGGCATAGCCGGACAGACGCACGCGCTTCAGCTCCGCCTCGAGCTGTGGGCGCGTTGTGAGCGTGTCGTGAGAAAGGGGCACCAGCTCGATGCGGTCCAGCAGCTCGGCGCACTCCTCCTGATCCAGACCGGCGAGCAGCACGCGCCCCATCGACGTCGCGTAGGCCGGAAAGCGCGTGCCGACGTTGATCACAACGTTCATGATCCGCCGGGTCGGGACGCGTGCCACGTAGACGACCGACTCGCCGTCCAGCACGGATACCGACGAGGACTCGCGGACCTGCTCGACCAGCCGCTCCATGTGCGGCTGGGCGACCTCGGGCAATCCGAGCGCGGACAGGTAGGCGAAACCCAGTTCGAGGACGCGCGGGGTGAGCGCGAAACGCCCGCCGGACTGCTGCACGTATCCGAGCTCTTCGAGCGTCAGGACGAAACGCCGCGCCGACGCCCGCGTCAGGTCGCTGGCTCGGGCGACGTCACTGAGCGTCATCGGCTCCGGGCTGTTCAGCGCACGGATCACCGACAGGCCGCGTGACAGCGACTGGACGAAGGGCCCGCAACGCACCACGGTCTCGCTCAAGACGGCCGCTCCGCCGCCAGGACCTCGTCGGCGATCGCGAACGCCCGGTTCGCCGCTGGCACGCCGGCATAGACGGACGTGTGCAGCAAAACCTCGCCGACCTCCTGTGCTGAGAGCCCATTGCGAAGCGCGGCGCGAACGTGCATCGCGATCTCGTGCTCGCGCCCGAGCGCGGTGAGCACGCCCAGCGTGACGGCGCTGCGCGTGCGGCGGTCGAGGCCGTCGCGCGACCACACCGCGCCCCACGCGTAGCGCGTGATGAAGTCCTGAAACGGCGCGGTGAACTCCGTCGTCTGGGCGATCGCGCGATCGACGTGCTCGTCTCCGAGCACCTCGCGGCGCATCGCCATACCGTCGTCGTAGAGATCGTCGTTCATGCGGGCTCCTCCAGATAACGCTCGATCGACGCCGCAACCTCGTCCGCGCACTCGATCGCGGCGAGGTGGGCGCCGTGGGGCAGGACCTCCAGGCGCGCGCCCGCCACCGCGGCGGCGATCGCCTTCGAATGAGCCGGCGGGATGGCGGAGTCCTCGGCTGCGCCGACGGCGAGTGTCGGCGCCTTGATCAGCGCGAGCTCACGACGCAGATCCAGGCGTTCGATCGCCCCGCAGCAGGCCGCATACCCCTCCGGCGGGGAGCTTCGCAGCGTCGCGCCCACCCATTCGATCACCTCCGGGTGAGACCGCGCGTAGGTCGGCGTGAACCAGCGCTCCAGGACGCGGTCGGCGACGGCGGCAACGCTTTCGGCGGCCCGCACGCTGGCGGCACGTTCGGCCCACGCCTGCGGCGGCGGCAGGTGCGCCGAGCTGCAGATGCACACGAGCGCCTCGATCCGCTCCGGTGCGTGCGCCGCCAGCCACAGGCCGACCATCCCAGCCAGCGAGACCCCGGCATATGACACGCGCTCCAGATCCAGCCGATCGAGCATCGCGAGAACATCGCGCCCGAGATCGGCGATCTCGTAGGGGCCGTCCGGCACCGGCGAGCGGCCGTGTCCGCGGTGGTCGAAGCGGACGATCCGGTAGCGGCCTGCCAGCGCGCGCCCCGCCGGCGTCGCAAGCGCCGGCCCCCACATCTCGAGCGTCGTGCCGAGCGAGGACCCGAGCAGCAGCGCCCGCGCGTCGTCGGGCCCGCTCTGCTCGTGGTAGAGCTCGGCGACGCTCAACGCGCGCTCACCCCCAGCGCGCGGTCGATCAGCGAGTCGACGGCGCCCAGGTCGCCGTCCAGTCCGGCCGCGTGCTCGCTCATCCGCTCCACATCGACGTCGAGGTTGGCCAGCAGGTCGGCCGACCAGGCCGCCGCCGACCCGACCAGCACCAGCAGGTCTGTCAGCGTTCCCCACTCCGCCTGCCAGGCGCCGGCAGCGCGATCGTGCTCCTGCGCCATCGCGGCGAGGACCGTCGCCACGAGCCCGGGGACGCGGGTCGTGCATGCGATCACCGACACGCTCGCAACGGGGTTGCGCTTATGCGCCATCGAGGAGGATCCGCCGCGATGGCGCCCGCCACCCTCGCGCAGCTCTCCGACCTCGCTCTGGGCAAACAGTGCGACGTCGCCGGCGATCTTCGCGAAGACACCGGCGAGCACGCCGAGGGCGCTCGCCAGCTCGGCCGGGCGCACACGGATCGCGCCCCACGGCAGCGTCGGCTCGGCGAGGCCGAGCTCGGCTGCCACGCGCGCCCCGACCGCCGGCGCGCGTGCGCCGACGGCGCCACCCATCTGAACAGCCAACCGCTCGGCGGCGATCTCGCCCAGGCGCGCGCCCGCTTCCGAGAGGCCGACGAGCCAGCCCGCGGCGCGCAGGCCGAAGGTGCTCGCCTGCGCCTGCTGCAGCAGCGTGCGCCCGGCCATGTGGGTGCCGCGGTGGGCGTCCGCTAGCGCCGCCGCCGCCGAGGCTGCCGCGCCGGTGTCGGCGAGCAGCGGCTCAAGCGCCCTTCGCGCCAGCAGCATGGTTGCCGTGTCGATGATGTCCTGGCTACTCGCACCGAGATGCACGTGCGGCGCGACCTCCTCGCCCACGGCGGCTCGCAGCGACGCGACGATCGCGATCACGGGCGTCGCGGAGTCTCCGGCCGCCGCGGCGATCGCGCGCAGGTCGAAGCGCTCGACACGGCAGGCATCTGAGATCGCGACCGCCGAGGCGGCGGGAATCAGGTCCTCGGCCGCGCAGGCGCGCGCCAGAGCAGCCTCGACATCGAGCATCGCCGCAAGCCAGCCGCGGCCGTCGAGCATCGGCGCAACCGGCCCGCGCGCGTAGAGCGCGTCGAACAGACCTTCAGAGCTCATCCACGTGCTCGCCGCAGCGATTCTCGGGTGGCCGCTCAGATCGCAAAGAAGACCGTCTCCTGGGGTCCCTGCACGTGAATGTTGATCTCGTAGCCCCCGTTCGCCACCCTCGCGATCAGCGTTTCGCGCCGTGCCGGCGGGATCGTGGCGAGCACCGGGTCGGCAGCGTTGGCCGCCTCTTCGTCGGCGAAATAGAAGCGCGTCACGCAGCGGTGCAGGAGTCCGCGAGCGAACAGCGAGACGTCGATGTGCGGGGCGGCGGTGGCGCCGCTCGCCAGCACCAGCGAACCCGGTTTCACGGTCAGCACCTCGAAGCTGCCGTCGCCGTCCTCGTGACCGACGCGTGCGAAGCCGCGGAAGCCCTCCAGCTCCGAGCCCCCGCCGTGCCCGTGCAGGTCCGCGAAGCGCCCGGCCGGGTCCGCCTGCCAGGTCTCGAGCAGGAAATCGGGAATCGGCGCGCCGGCGCCGTCATAGACGCTGCCGCGCAGCGTGATCGCGCCGGCGGTGCCGGGCGAGACGGCGTGCGGGCCCTGCGGCCAGGGTAGGCCGATCGCGAAGTAGGGCCCGACCGTCTGCGCCGGGGTGATCGGGAACATCACACCGCCTCCTCCAGCGGCGTGGCGCCGGGGCCGCGCAGGTGGATGTCGAATTCATACGCGAGGGCCCAGTCCGGCTGCGTGTCCTCGATCGAGAAACGTGAGACGAGTCGGTTGCGCACCGCCTCGTCGGGGATCGAGTTGAAGATCGGGTCGTGGGGGAACAGCGGGTCGCCCGGGAAGTACATCTGGGTCACGAGTCGCTGCGCGAACGCGCGTCCAAGCAGCGAGAAGTGGATGTGGGCGGGCCGCCAGGCGTTGTAGTGGTTGCCCCACGGGTAGGGGCCCGGCCTGATGGTGATGAATCGGTAGCGGCCCTCGTCGTCGGTGATGGCGCGCCCGGCGCCGCTGAAGTTGGGGTCAAGCGGGGCCGGAAAGCGATCCCATCGGTGGCGGTAGCGCCCGCAGGCGTTGGCCTGCCAGATCTCGACCAGCGTGTTGCGCAGCGGCTTGCCCTCGGTGTCCAACACGCGCCCGAACACGACCGTGCGCTCGCCGATCGGCTCGCCGTCGTGCTGGCGGGTCAGGTCGTTGTCCAGCTCACCGACCGGCGCGAGCGAGCTGAGCGCCGGACCGGTCACCTCGGTGATGCCCTGGGACAGATAGACCAGCGGCTGTTTGGGGTGGCGCAGCGCGGTTGACTTGTATCCGGGGAAGTCGAGCGGCGGATGGATGCCGGCCGGCTCGCGTGCGTAGTAGGCCGGCGTGTCAGCCACGGGGGCGTAGATCTGCCGCGGCGTGCTGGGCGAATCGCTCAACTCTCATCCCTCCAGGATCATGGCGAGGCCCTGGCCCACGCCGATGCAGATTGCTGCCAAACCGTAGCCGCCCCCGCGCGCGTGCAGCTCGTGGGCAAGGCGCCCGAGGATCCTCGTCCCCGACGCGCCGAGCGGATGGCCGATCGCGATCGCGCCTCCGCGCACGTTGACGAGCTGCGGATCAAGCTCCCCCCAGCAGGCCAGGCACGCCAGGGACTGCGACGCGAACGCCTCGTTGAGCTCGACGGCGACGATCTCGCCCCAGCCGATCCCGGCACGCGAGAGGGCCATTTCCGCCGCCGCGACCGGAGCGATTCCGAAGACGTCCGGATCGACGCCGTGGGCGCCCACCGAGACGATCCGAGCGAGCGGCTCGCGACCGAGCAGCGCGCCCGACCGCTGATCGCCGATCAGGACCATGCTCGCGCCGTCGTTCAGCGGCGAGGAGTTGCCGGCCGTCACCGTTCCGCCATCGATGAAGGCCGGAGCCAACTCGCCAAGCGCCTGCAGCGACGTGTCTGTGCGAATCCCCTCGTCCCGTGCCAGCTCCACACCCGGAACCGCCACAACCTCCACCATCACGCCGTCCTCGTACGCCTTGGCCGCGAGCCGATGACTGCGCAGCGCGAAGGCGTCCTGCGCCTCACGCGAGATGTTGTGAATCGCAGCCAGCCGCTCGGCGCTGGCGCCGAGCGAGATCGTCCACTGCTCGGGCATTCGCGGGTTCACCATCCGCCAGCCGAGCGTCGTCGAATGCAGTGTTTCGGAGCCGACCGGATATGCGCGCGTCGGCTTCAGCAGCACCCACGGTGCCCGGCTCATCGACTCGACCCCGCCGGCGACCGCCAGCGACGCGTCGCCGCAACGGATCGCCCGCGTCGCCTGAATCGCCGCCTCGAGGCTCGACCCGCACAGGCGATTGATGCTGACACCGGTCACACTCGTAGGCAGACCCGCGAGCAGCACGGCCATGCGCGCGACGTCGCGGTTGTCCTCACCGGCGCCGTTGGCGTCGCCGAGGAAGACATCGTCAATCGCCGCCGGGTCGCGAAGGCCCGCGCGCTCGAGCAGCGCCCGGAGCGCATGCGCGGCGAGGTCGTCCGGGCGCACGCCCGCGAGCGCCCCGCCCAGGCGACCGAACGGGGTGCGCACCGCCTCGTAGACGAACGCGTCGTTCATCGGGCCAGGAGCTCACGCAGCGCGTCAAGCTCGGTCGCGCTCGGCGGCTCGGTGACGCTCGGCTGCTCGGCCACCGCCAGATCCCAGCCGGTCGCCTCGCGCGCTTGATCGACGCTCACGCCTTCGTGCAGCTGGGTCAGCGTCAGCTCCGCGCTCGTGGGGTCGGGTTCGAGCACGCCAAGATCGGTTATCACCGCGGTCGGACCCTTGCCGCGCAGCCCGAGCCGTTCGCGCGCACCGGCGCCGTCGCCGTGCCCGACCGTCGTGAGGAAATCGAGCCGCGCCACGAGCGTGCGACGAGTATGCCCGACGGTCACGATCACCTCGCCACAGCTGGAAGCTATTTCAGGGGCGCCTCCGGCGCCTGGCAGACGTGTGCGCGGATGGTCGTAGTCGCCGATCACGGTCGAGTTGAGATTGGCGAAGCGATCGACCTGTGCCGCGCCGAGGAACGCCACGTCGACGCGGCCGGCACCGATCCAGTAGTTGAACATCTCCGGTACGCCGACGACCGCATCGGCGGTCTCGCTCAGCTCACCGTCCCCGATCGAGAGCGGAATGTGAAACGGCTTCGCACCGATCGTCCCCGACTCGTAGATCAGCACCAGATCCGGGTTGTGGACCATCCGCGCCAGGATCGCAGCGGTGCTCGGCCGGCCGACGCCGATGAACACCGTCTTCGCGCTCGCCAGCCGCCGAGCCGCGACGACGGTCTGCACCTCGTCGGTCGTGGCGGCAAGGCTCACCTCGCCGCCACCCTGCCGAGCACGTGCTCCTCCATCCACGCTACGAAGCGGTCGCGGTCGCGGCTGATCTCATCCCAGTCACGGTAGAAGTCGTTGTCGCGCCGCGTGATTCCCTCGCTGTATGAGGGCTGGGAGCCCCCGGGCGCCAGCGCGATCACGTCGAGCGCCCAACCGGGAAGCACGACGGCGCCCGGCCGCGGCTGCAGCCGCTCAACGATCCGCTCGACCGTCACGAGCGAAGCAGCGGCCGCGAGCACCGCCTCCTTCTGCACGCCCGGGATCCCCCAGAGCTGCACGTTGCCGGCGCGATCGGCCTCCTGCGCATGGACGATCGCAACGTCCGGTCGCAGCGCCGCGACTGCAGCGAGACGCTCCCCGGTGAACGGGCACGCCACGAAGCGCACGTTCGTGTGCTCCACCAGATCGGTGCCGGTGTACCCGCGCAGCACGGCAAACGGCAGTGCCGCGGCGCCGGCCGCGTAGCGGTTCGCCATCCCGGCGTGGCTGTGCTCCTCGATCTCAATCGGGTGCGGCCAGCCGTGCTCGATCGCATCGCGAAAGCGGTGCAGCGACCCGACGCCGGGGTTGCCGCCGTAGGAGAAGACCAGGCGGCGCGCGGCGCCCATCCCGATCAGCTGGTCGTAGAGCAGGTCCGGTGTCATCCGGATCAGCTCGAGATCGCGCCGGCCCTGGCGCAGCACCTCGTGCCCGGCGGCGAACGGGATCAGGTGCGTGAAACCCTCGAACGCGACGGAGTCGCCGTCGTGCACGAGCTCGGCGACCGCTTCGCTCAGGCCCAGGAGCCGTGCCATCGCTGTGCGCAATGTGAACACGCCGTCATACCGCGCACAACGTATCATCGAGGCCGTCTCACGCCGCCGCACGCTGCTTGGCCAGGTGAGCCTCCGAGGTCGAGCGCAGCCGGCGCCGGTAACCACCACGAGGGAGAGCGAATGGCAACCACCGATTTGCGCGAGCAGCAGCTTCTGATCAACGGCGAGTGGCGCGCCGCGGGATCCGGCGACACCTTCTCCAGACTGGACCCCTACACCGGCGAGACCGCGACCACCGCCAGCGCGGCGGGCCGCGCGGACGCCCACGCCGCCGTCGACGCTGCGCACGACGCCTTCTCGCAGTGGTCGCAGACCGCCCCCGGCGGCCGCCGGGCGATGCTCTCGCGCGCCGCCGAGTTGGTCGCCGAGCGCCAGGAGGAGATCGCCCAGACGATGATCGAGGAGACCGGAGCGACCTTCGGATGGGGAATGTTCAACTGCATGCTCGCCGGCGGGATCCTGCGTGAGGCCGCGGCACAGACGTACGGAACGCTCGGCGCGGTGATCCCCTCAGATGTCCCCGGCAAGCTGGCGATGGCCGTGCGCGCCCCGGCCGGCGTGGTCGTCGGCATCGCCCCGTGGAATGCGCCCGTGATCCTGGCCGCGCGCGCGATCGCGATGCCCTTGGCATACGGCAACACGGTGGTCCTAAAGGCCTCGGAGCTGTGCCCGCGCACGCACGCTCACGTCGCCGCCGCGATCGCCGACGCCGGCGCTCCCCCCGGCGTGATCAACTTCCTCACCAACCAGCCCCAGGACGCAGCCGACGTCGTCGAGGAGCTGATCGCCCATCCGAACACGCGTCGCGTGAACTTCACGGGCTCGACCCGCGTCGGGCGGATCATCGCGCAGCTGGCCGGACGCCACCTCAAGCGCACGCTGCTCGAACTCGGCGGCAAGGCGCCGCTGATCGTGCTGGCGGACGCCGACCTCGAGCGCGCCGCCGCCGCCACGAGCTTCGGCGCCTTCTTCCACCAGGGACAGATCTGCATGTCGACCGAACGCGTGATCGTCGACCGTGCGGTCGCGGAGCCCTTCTCGCGGCTGCTCGCGGCCCGCGCGAGCGCGCTGCGTGTCGGGGATCCGCGTGACGCGGAGACCCAGATCGGGCCGCTGGTCAACGACGCCGCGCGAGCGCACGTGGGCGAGCTTGTCGAGGATGCCCGCGAGCACGGAGCGGAGGTGTTGGCCGGCGGAGTCGCCGACGGGCCCTGCTACCCGCCGACGGTTCTCTTCGGCGTCAACTCGAAGATGCGGGTGTACGGCGAGGAGTCGTTTGGCCCGCTCGCCTCGATCATCCCCGTCGACGGTGTCGAGCACGCAATCGAGGTTGCCAACGACACCGAGTACGGCCTGTCGGCGGCGATCTTCAGCGCGAACGTGCCGCAGGCGCTCGAGCTCGCCCAGCGCGTCCAGAGCGGGATCTGCCACATCAACGACACGACGGTTCACGACGAACCCCAGATGCCCTTCGGCGGCGTCAAGGACAGCGGCTGGGGGCGCTTTGGGGGCCATGCGGCGCTCGAGGAGTTCACCGAGCTGCGCTGGATCACGATCCAGGAGAGCGAGCGCCACTACCCGATCTGAACACGCGCCCCGACTGGCCGGCGAGTTTGTCATCCGCCGCGGGCGATCGCCGCCGCGCGGTCGAGCCGTCGACGCGCGGCGCTAGTCTCCGTGCGGCGTCAAAGAAGATGAGCAGACGAGCCCTCAGCGTCGCAGGCGTGATCGTGGGAATCGCATTGGCGGTTCCAGCGGCGGCCTACGCGGTCCTCACGACTCTGACCAACCCCGCCGACCCGACCGCCGTGGCGAGCTGCCCGGGAACAGCCACGACCCCGTGCACGGTGGTCTCGCGCACGACCGCCGAGCAGGTCGAGGTCGGCTCGATCTCGGAGCCGTTCAAGATCAGGACGCCCGGGCGCATCGTCGGCTGGGAGATCTCGCTGAGCGCGCCCACCGCAGCGCAGATCCATTATTTCGACACACACGAGGGCGGCGCGTCGGAGGCCGCGATCGCGGTGATCCGTCAGGTGCGAGGCCTCGACTACCGTCTCCAATCCGAGGGGCCGCTGATCGACCTGCGGCCGTACTTCGGCGAGAGCGCGACGTTCCCGCTGACGAACTCGATCCGCGTCACGCGCGGTGACGTGATCGCCCTGACCGTCCCCACGTGGGTTCCCGCACTCGACCTGCAGGCCGGGGGCAAGACGGCCTGGCGCGCGAGCCGCAGCACGGCCCACTGCTCCGACGTCACCACCGAGACGGCGCAGGTACGCGTGGGCGACATCGTCGAGTACTCCTGCATATACCGAACCGCGCTGCTCGACTTCGGCGCGATCGAGATCTCGACGCCCTAGCGCGGTCAGCTTGGCGCGCCGCCGCCCAGCCGCAGGGCCGGCGGCGAGGCAAGCGGCGCGACGCGCGAGTCACGCGCACGGTGAAGCCGCCGGCTCGCTCCGACCCCGACCACCGCCGCGAGCGCACAGGCAAGCGCGCCCACGCCAAGACCGGCGCGAGCGCCGGCGAGGCTGATCACAACGCCGATCAGCGGTCCGCCGATCGGCGTTGTTCCCTGCAGCGCCACGAACCACAGGGCCATCACGCGGCCGCGCATGACGGGGTCCGACGCGAGCTGCAGGGTTGAGTTCCCGTTCGACATGAATGAGACGCTCGCGGCGCCGACGAAGGCCAGCGCGATCAGCTCGACCGCCAGCGTCGGCGACGCGGCGGCGAGCGCCAGGGCGACCGCGAATGCCGCGACCGCCACCGTGACCGGCCGCAGGCCGGTGTGTCCGCGCGCCGCCACGACCAGGCCGCCGATGATCGCCCCGACACCCATCGCCGCGGTCATGAAGCCGTAGCCCTCGGCGCCGGCATGCAGCGCGTGGCGGGCCATCACCGGCAGCGACACCTGGAACTCGTAGGCGAGCGTGCCGACGAGCGCCATCATCAGCAGGGGCACGATGATCTCGGGGGTGGCGCGCGCATAGCGAAGCCCTTCGCGCAGCTGGCCCGGCGAGCGCGTCGCCGGCGGCGTGGGATAAAGCTCGGAGCGCTTCATCGTGACCAGCGAAAAGACGACCGCGACAAAGCTCGCGGCGTTGATCAGAAAGCACTCGCCGGTGCCGACGGTCGCGATCAGGACACCGGCGACGGCCGGGCCGACCGCCCGGGCCACATTCACCTGCACCGAGTTGAGGCTGACGGCGTTGCGCAGCGTGTCGGCGCCGACCATCTCGAGCACGAAGGACTGGCGCGCAGGATTCTCGAACGCGTTGTTGAGGCCGAGCACGACCGCCAGCACGCCGATCTCCCACAGGCGCACGGAACCGGTGATCGTCAGCACGCCGAGGATCAGGGCCTGGATGCCCATCGCGGTCTGCAGCACGACCATCAGCCGGCGCTTGTCGACGCGGTCGGCGATCACACCCCCGTAGGGAGCCAGCAGCAGGACCGGCAGCGTCTGCAGCGCGACGATCACACCAAGCGCCGTCGCCGAGCCCGTCAGCGAGAGCACGAGCCACGACTGCGCCGCCATCTGCATCCAGGTGCCGATCAGCGAGGTCGCCTGACCGATGAAGTAACGGCGGTAGTTGGGGACCGAGAGCGCCGCGAAGGTGCGCTTGCGTGTGTCGCGCATCGCCTCGTGCGCGTTATGCGGCGACATGTTCAACGCAGCCGCTCCGCCAGCGTTTCGAGCGCCGGAATCGCGTCGATGATCGACTGGCGGTCGCCGGACCCCAGTTGGGCGAGGTGGGCTGCCAGCGCAACGCTTCGCTCCCGCTGGATCCGCTCGCGCAGCCGTCTGCCTGTCGCCGTCGCCTCCGCAAGCGCGACCCGGCGGTCAGCCGTGTCCGTCGTTCGCCGGGCGAGTCCGGATTCGCACAGGTTGCCGAGCACCCGCGAGAGCATCGTTGGGTTGAGGGCTTCGCGCTCGGCGAGCTCAGTCAGCGAGAGCGGCCCGTGCCGGGCGATTGTGAACAGCACCGAGATCTGCGTCGGCGTCAGCCCACTGCCGGCCTTTGTCTCGCGCAACCTTCGCGCCAGCCGCCCGACCGCCGCTCGCAGCCTCACGCCGGAGTCCTCGTCGCCTGCTGTTATCGGGTGGTCGCGTAAAACCATAAGCTTGCTTATCAGCAAGCATCTTACCGCGCGGTGGCCGACGACGCAACCCGGCCGTCGCGAGCGCCGTCAACGCGCCGGCAAAACCACCCGCCGCGCCGAGCGCTTCGTCGGCAACCCGCGCTCATGCGCGCCCGAGCGCGAGCCGGGGCCGGCGGTCAACCCGCGCTCATGCGCGCCCGAGCGCGAGCCGGGGCCGGCGGTCAACCCGCGCTCATGCGCGCCCGAGCGCGAGCC
>Ga0182015_10001094_pt1 | contig 37024 bp, 33 predicted proteins | sample 712P3MmetaG_FD_120478 | JGI IMG/M metagenome (GOLD analysis project Ga0182015, IMG submission 120478) | Permafrost microbial communities from Stordalen Mire, Sweden - 712P3M metaG | ecosystem: Environmental > Terrestrial > Soil > Wetlands > Permafrost | place: Sweden: Stordalen | collected...
ATTGCCCTCGAAGAACACGACCCGCGAATCACCTTCGAAAGCGATGATGTGGGTGGCGATGCGGTCGAGGAACCAGCGGTCGTGGCTGATCACCATGACCGTGCCCGCAAACTCGCTCAGCGCATCCTCGAGCGCGCGCAGGGTTTCGACGTCGAGGTCGTTCGACGGTTCGTCGAGCAGCAGCACGTTCGCGCCGGTCAGCAGGGTCTTCGCAAGGTGTAACCGGCCCCGCTCGCCGCCCGAAAGCGTGCCCACGAGCTTCTGCTGGTCGCCGCCCTTGAAATTGAAACGCCCCAAATACGCGCGCGTCGAAAGTTCGAATTTTCCGACGTTGAGCAGGTCTCGGCCGCCGCCGACGTCGTCGAAGACCGTCTTCGTGTCGTCGAGTGACTCGCGGCTCTGATCGACGACGGCGAGCGCGACGCTCGGACCGATCCGGATCTCGCCGGCGTCCGGCTGTTCGCGCCCGGCGATCAGGCGGAAGAGCGTCGTTTTGCCGGCCCCGTTCGGACCGATGATGCCGACGATCGCGCCGGCCGGGATCTCGAAGGTGACGTCATCCATCAGGAGCCGGTCCCCGTAGGCCTTGCGCACCCCCGCGAACGAGATCACCTGATCGCCGAGGCGCTCCGCAACCGGGATGAAGATCTCCCGCGTCTCGTTGCGCCGCTGATATTCGAAGCTCGAGAGCTCCTCGAAGCGCGCGATCCGGCTCTTGTTCTTTGCTTGCCGCCCCTTGGCACCCGAACGCACCCATGCGAGCTCGCGCTTGAGCGCCTTCTGACGCGCCGATTCAGCGGCTTCTTCCTGAGCAAGACGCTCTTGTTTTTGGTCGAGCCAGGAACTGTAGTTGCCCTTCCAGGGGATGCCGCGGCCGCGGTCGAGTTCCAGAATCCATTCGGCGGCGTTGTCGAGGAAGTAGCGGTCGTGCGTCACCGCGACGACGGTGCCCGGAAAACGCCCCAGAAACTGCTCGAGCCACTCGACGCTCTCCGCGTCGAGGTGGTTCGTCGGTTCGTCGAGCAGCAGCATGTCGGGCTTCGACAGCAGCAGCCGGCAGAGCGCGACGCGGCGCTTCTCGCCGCCGGAAAGCGGGCCGATCGGCGCATCCCAAGGCGGCAGCCGCAAGGCGTCGGCCGCGATCTCGAGCTGCTGTTCTAAGTCGTCGCCGCCCTGCGCGAAGAGGACCGCCTCCAGACGCGCCTGTTCGTTCGCCAGCGCGTCGAAGTCCGCATCGGGATCGCCGTAGGCTGCGTAGACTTCGTCCAGCCGTTTGCGGGCCAGGAAGAGCGCACCCAGCGCTTCTTCCACCGCCTCGCGCACCGTCTTGGAAGCGTCGAGTCTTGGTTCTTGCTCCAGAAACCCGATCGTCATGTTGGGCATCGGGATCGCGTCGCCCTCGATGTCGGTGTCGAGGCCGGCCATGATGCGCAGGACGGTCGATTTCCCGGAACCGTTCAAGCCGAGAATACCGATCTTCGCACCGGGCAGGAAGCTCAGCGAGATATCTTTGAGGATCTGACGCTTCGGCGGCACCGTCTTGCCGACGCGATGCATCGTGTACACGTATTGAGTCACGATCGCGCTGCCCGAGTCATAGGAAGACCGCCGGTCCCTTCGGCCCGGCGGTCTTGGATGCTTGCACGGAGCGTGACTAGTCCATCGCGCAGACGAGCTGTACGCCGCTCGCGTTCGTGTTGCTGTCGATCGCGAAGACGGAAAGGTTCGAACTCACGGTCGTCGTCGTCGTTCCGGAGGTCGTCGTGTAGGGCATGAAGTTGTTCGTGTTCTGCGCGCCGGTGGCGCCGCTCAACCCGACCGTCGCTTGCGTGGGTGTGGTCGTGGCGAGGACGCTGGCCGGCGGCGACCCCGTCTGCGCGGAGACGAAGACACCCAGCCCTGGCGCGGTCTGCACGGCCGGCAGCAGCACGTTGACGGCGGTCCCGATTCCCGTGCCGCTGGTGAGCGTTGCTTGAAAGGTGGCCAAGCCGCTCGGCAATTGGTAGTTGTTGAGGCCGGCGCTGTACAGCCCGAACGATACGGTCGCGTTTGCCCCCGCGTTGAGCGCCGGTGATGCGTGGTGGAAGCCCATCTGGAATTGACTCACCGGCAGCGAGTACACCGTTTCGGCGAACACCTGGCACTGCAGGCCGGTCGCGGCCGTGCCGGCCGCGACCTTTCCGGCGATCACGATCGTGTACCGCACGTTCGCGGTCAGCGCCTGCAGGGCGCAGGTGAGTTTCTGCGTGCTCGGCGAGCCGGCCGCGGTCACGATGACCGTGTACGCCTTTGAGGTCAGGTCCGAGTAGGAGTTGAGCGTGGCGTAGGCCAGCGCGGCGGCGATCGGTGTCCCGGTCGCGGTCGTGGTATACACGTCGACGTTGCCCAAGTCGGGCGAGCCGTTGAGGAAGCGTACCGCCGACGTATTCGTGGTGGTGGTCAGCAGGTTTTGACTGCTGTTGCATCCGGTGAACACGACGGCACCGACCGCACAAAGAAATCCGAGACGTCGCAGACGCATTACCGCAGGGGGACCTTTCGAGGCAGGGAAGCGGGCGCAAAAGGGCTCGCGTACCGTGGAGAGGCTCTTATACCGGCTCCGGCACCAGAGTTCTTTCCGGGCGGACCCGGCCCGTGCTCGCCCGGTGCGGCGGTGAAGCCAAGCGCACGTTCGGGTGCGGAGGGTCACATGAGCGCCATTGAGCGCCCGGCCCGAGGTCGCGCAGCATGAGGACGGACTGCTCCGATGCAACGGTGCCGCATGCGTCTGTTGGTGCTGGCCGCGATGTTCGTGCTCGCCGGCTGCGGCGGCGGGGGCGGCAGCGGCGGGAGCACGCCGCCGGCCGCGGGCTCCGGGACCGCTCCCACACCGACGCCCTCGCCGGGCGCATCCTTCACGCCCGCACCGGCAGCGCTCGGGCCAATGGTCGGCGGGTGCCATGTTTTCCCGGCCGATAATGCCTGGAACACCGACATCTCAGCAGCACCGGTTGATCCCGCCTCGGCCGCCTATCTTGGCGCGATGAACGCCTCGACGACGAACCTGCATCCCGATTTTGGCAGCAATCCGACCTACGGCATCCCGTACGTCGCCGTCGCGGGCACGCAGGGCCTCGTTCCCATCACCTTCGACGATCCCTTAGAGAGCGATCCCGGCCCGTATCCGGTGCCCGCGAACGCGCCGGTTGAAGGTGGACCCGGTGCGACCGGCGACCGCCATGTGCTCGTGGTCGACAGCGGCAACTGCAAACTCTACGAGATGTATGCGGCACAGTACGTCGGCCCGGGCTGGCACGCTGGTTCGGGCGCGGTATTCGACCTGAGCTCGGACGCCCTGCGTCCCGACTACTGGACTTCCGCCGACGCCGCCGGTCTGCCGATTCTGGCGGGGCTGGTGCGCTACGACGAAGCCGCCCAGAACGGCGAGATCGACCACGCGCTGCGCTTCACGGTGCACGCCACGCAGCGGGCATTCATCCATCCCGCCACGCACTACGCCAGCAGTTCGACCGACCCGACCCTGCCCCCGATGGGCTTGCGCGTGCGGCTGAAGGCATCATTCGACATCACCGGCTTCACCGGTGCGAGTCACGCCCTGCTCGTGGCGCTGAAGCGCTTCGGCATGTTCGTTGCCGACAACGGCTCCGACTGGTACATCACCGGTGCGACCGACACGCGTTGGAACGACAACGAACTCAACCAGCTCAAGTCCGTTCCGGCCGGCGCGTTCGAGGTCGTGCAGACCGGCACGCTCATCCACTGACGCCGGCCGGCTGCTGCGAAGATCGCTAGCGGTAGGCCGCCATCAGCGGTGCATAACGGTCGCGATTCGCCGTAATGTCGAGCTTTGCGATCGGCTGCGCCGGCAACCCGGTACGGTCCTCGAGCGTCGGCCGTTCCTCACGGTAGATGACCCCAAGCGCGATCTCTCCCTCACGAGTGAGCGCGTCAAAGGCGGCCAGCCGGTTCGCCGGCGCGTAGTCCGCCCGTGCGGTGACGTCATCGACCTTCTCTTTGAACCACGCGTAGGTGTTGATCTTGTTGTACGTGACGCAGGGTGACATCACTTCGACGATCGAGAAACCACGATGCTCGACTGCCGCTTTGATCATCCCGACGAGCTGCTTGGGCTGGGCCGAGAACCCGCGCGCCACGAAGGTGGCACCCGCGGCGAGCGCCAGCGCGAGGCCGTTGATCGGTGTATCCGGATTCCCGTCCGGGCTGACCGAGGCTACGTAGCCCGTCGCGCTGGTCGGCGACGCCTGTCCTTTCGTGAGGCCGTAGGTCTGGTTGTCCATCACGATGTAGGTGATGTCGGGGTTTCTTCGCACCGCGTGCACGAAGTGTCCCGCGCCGATCGCGTAGCCGTCGCCGTCGCCGCCGGCAGCAATGACGGTCAGGTCGCGATTGGCGAGTTTGACTGCGGTAGCGACCGGCAGCGCGCGCCCGTGGACGCCGTGAAACGCGTAGCTGTGAATGTATCCCGAGATCTTCCCCGAGCAGCCGATGCCGGAGATGAAGGCCACGTCCTTGGGTTCGCGCCCGAGTTCCGCCAGCGCGGACTTCAAGGCTGCCAGGACGCCGTAGTCGCCGCAGCCGGGGCACCACCAGGACGGGGTTGCGGTCGCGAAGTCCTTCGCGGTGAGCATGGCCATCAGCTGATCTCCATCCGTTCGCCGGCGCGCGCAACCCGTGCGATGGGTTCCATGATCTCGATCGGACGGAAGGGCCGGCCGTCGTACTTCCGCACCCCGTGCAGCGCGTCGAGCGGCCCCACGACCGCCCGGATCAGTCGTTCGAGCTGCCCGGTGTAGTTGTTCTCCACCACGAACACGTGGTGTGCGCCGTGCACGAACGCGCGGATATCGTCGTCGGGGAACGGCCACAAGGTCCGCAGCTGCAGAAACCGCACCGGGACGCCGGCATCGGAGAGCCGGTCGACGGCCTCGCGGATCGGTCCGGTGTTCGCGCCGTAGCCGACGATCGCGAGGTCGGCATCGGCGACGCCGTGCAGGACCGCCCGCGGCAGGTCGTCGCGCATCGCCTCGAGCTTGCCCATACGCTTCTCCATCATGCGGGCGCGATTGCGCGCATTTTCGGTGATCACGCCGGCTTCGTTGTGCTCCGAGCCGGCGGCGAGATGCATGCCGCCGGGGATGCCCGGGATGACGCGCGGCGACACGCCGTTCTCGGTGAACGCGAAGCGCTTGTACTCGCCGAAGACCACTTCGCCGTCGTCGATCAGACTGCCGCGATCGATCCGCACCGCGTCGAGGTCGAACGGCTTGACTGTCGCCTTACTCTGACAGAGTGCCTGTTCGGTCAGCACGAAGACCGGCAACTGATACTGCTCGGCCAGATTGAAGGCCGTCGCAGTCAGCTCGAACGATTCCGTGATCGTCCCGGGGGCGACGATGACGCGCGGTATCTCGCCGTGTCCGGAATAGATAAGATGGTTGAGATTGCTCTGTTCGGTCTTGGTCGGCATACCGGTCGACGGTCCGGTGCGGGCGCACTCGACCACCACGACGGGGATCTCCAGCACGCCGGCCAGGCCGATCGCTTCGGTCATCAGGGCTTGACCGGGTCCCGAGGTCGCGGTCATCGCGCGCGTGCCGGCAAACGCGGCGCCGAGGGTCATCGTGATCGCGGCCAGTTCGTCTTCGGCTTGGACGACGACGCCGCCGAAGGCGGGCAGCTTGGTCGACATCCATTCGAGGATGTCGGTCGCCGGCGTGATCGGATACCCGGCCATAAAGCGGCAGCCCGCGACCAGTGCGCCGAACGCGATCGCGTCGTTCCCCATCATGATCAGACGGTCGCCATCGACGCGCGCCTGCAGCCCGTAGCCGCTCGGCATCGCGCTGAAGTGCTCGGCGACGAAGCGCTCTCCGGCCTCGATCGCGCGCAGGTTGATGTCGACGACCTTCTCGCCTTTGCGCTTGTAGACGGCGGTCACGTCATCGCGCATGATCCTGCGATCCATTCCCACCAGCGCGCCGAGCACGCCAAGCGAGATCGTGTTGCGAACGAGTTCGAGACCCAGTTCTTCTTTCGCAATCTTGGCCAGCGGAATCTCGTACCACGTGATGTCGCTGCGCCGCAGCTCCTCGTCGATCGTTTCGCTGGTGTTGTCGAAGATCACGAAGCCGCCCGGCCGCAACTCGTCGATATGCGCTTGAACGGCCTCGAGGTCGAAAGCCACCAGACCGTCGACCGCATCGGCCATCCCGTAGTCGCGCCGCTCGCCGGCCCGGATCACGTAGTTGGTGTGCCCGCCGCGGATGCGCGATGGGAAGTCCTTGTACGTGTAAACCTCGAGCCCCATGCGTTTGAAAACGCCCGCGATCAAATCGCCGGTCGTCAGACTACCGTCGCCGGCCTGTCCGCCGAACATGACTTCAATACTATTGACGAGCAACTGCGCGACCTCGCGATCGGGCACCGCCTAACGACGGCGCCTTCCATTAACCGTTTCGTTCCGAACCGGCGCGAGCCCACCCTGCCTGGGGCGGCCCTATCCGCCTGCCTCGGCCTCCGGCTTCAGCGGAAAGGCACGCCGCAGCAGCGCCGTCAGCGGGCGGAAGATCGCGGGTGAAGCGGCCCGCCACCGCGACGATCCCGGCCCGCTTACGTAGCCGTCATCGAAGTCGAGCGCATGCACCCAGATACGCACCGCGAGCGGCGGCCGGCGACTGAAGCGCTGCAGACGTCCGGTTGCTCCCGGAGCCTGGCGCTCAACTGCCTCGAGGACCGCGCGGTCGTCAGGCGCGTTTCGCACCGCTGCCAGAAACTGCGAATACTCGATGCGCGCGATGCGCAGCACGAGCGCATCGATCGGGCTCTGCCCGTAGAGGTAGAGCCCCAGCGTGCCGGCGTCGTAGGCGCGTGCCTTGTCGATCATGCGCGGCAGCCAAATCACGCCCTCGAGCGCGACGTTCCAGCGCCGCGGCGGGTGCGCGCGCAGATCGGGTGGGCCGGCCCGCGGGTCGTTGCTCATGCTTCGAATGCTCCTTCGACCGCGGCCCGAAGCCCGGTCTGCGCGTCGTGCCAGGCCTCAGCGAACAATTGCAGGATCCGGCCGGTGAGGCCCCAGATCCGCCGCCCATCATAGTCGAGCAGATACGTATCGACGATGCGCTCCGCGACATCGATGGTCCCCTTGCGCAGGGCGTCCGAGAGCACGACCGTCAGCGGGATGGTGAACATGCCGGCCGTTTCGTTGCCGTCGATCGTGAACGACCCGGGCGCGATAACGGCCACGAACGGTGTGACGTCGAATGTGTTCACGCGTTGACTCACTTCGGAAAGCCTGCCGACCAGCCTCACGCGCTCGCCCTCGACCCCGATCTCTTCGTGCAGTTCGCGTATCACCGTGCGCTCGAGGTCGCCGCGATCCTCGGGATCGACGCCGCCGCCGGGAAGTCCGATTTGTCCCGGGTGGTCGCGCAGGTGCGATGCACGTTCGACGAAGATCACGCCGTGCGGCGGACGGGCGTTGATCGCGACCGCAACGGCCGCTTTGCGGCGAGCTCGGGCCGGATCGTTCACTGCATCGTCTCTACCACCGCGACGTCTGCGCGCGGGGGAGACCGCATTCCTGGCGGCGGAAGAATCGGGATGCCCGGACACACGGCGTGATCAACTTCTTCCTTCGGCGGCCGGTGTTCGCGTCGGTATGCGCATTCTTCATCGTCTTGGCGGGGCTGGTTTCGATTCCGACCTTGCCGATCGCGCAGTTCCCGCAGGTGGCACCCCCGGTCGTTACCGTAGCGTCGCAGTACATCGGCGCGAACGCACAGGCCGCCGAAGCGTCGGTCACCACGCCGCTCGAGGAAGCCATCAACGGCGTCGACGGGATGCGCTACATCAGCTCGACGACGACCAGCGACGGCACCAGCACGATCGTCTGCACCTTCTTCCTCGACCGCAGCATCGATCAGGCCGCCAACGACGTCCAGAACCAGGTCAACAATACCTTCGGCCGGCTCCCGGCTGCCGTGCGCGCGACCGGCGTCACGGTCACCAAGAACAACGGCTCGTTCGTGCTCGGGATGGGACTGGGCTCGACCGACTCCCGGTACGACCGGATCTTCCTGAGCAACTACGCGTCCTTGAACATCGTCGACGTTCTCAAACGCATCCGCGGCGTGAACGACGTGCGTATCTTCGGAGAGCGGCATTACGCGATGCGGCTCTGGCTCGACCCGACCCGACTCAACTTGAGCCGGATCACCGCCACCGATGTCGTGACCGCCTTGACGAACCAAAACGTCGAGATCGCCGCCGGTGCGATCGGATCGGCGCCGATCCGCACCGACCAGCCATATCAGATCTCCATTCAAGCCTCGGGCCGTCTGCGAACGCCGCAGGACTTCGGCGCGATGATCCTGCGCGCGAATCCCGACGGAGGGTTCGTGCGCGTTCGCGACGTCGGACGCGTCGAGCTTGGCGCGGAAAGCTACGCGCAGGACTTGCGCTTGAGCGGCGCCGACGCGGTCGGTATTGCGATCCTGACGCTGCCCAGCGCGAACGCCTTGCAAGTCGAGCGCGACGTTCTGGCGACCATGGAGCGACTCTCGGCGCGTTTCCCGCACGGCGTCTATTACAAGGTCGGCTTCGATGCGGCCCCGTTCGTGTCGGACTCGATCGCGGAAGTCCTCAAGACGCTCGTGATCTCGATCATCCTGGTCGTGATCGTCGTCTTTCTGTTTCTGCAAAACTGGCGCACGACACTCGTCCCCGCCATCACGATCCCCGTCTCCCTCATCGGAACATTCGGCTTGATGAAGGTGCTGGGATTTTCGATCAACACGCTGACCTTGTTCGGGGTTACCCTCGCCACCGGCCTGGTGGTCGACGACGCGATCGTCGTGATCGAAAACATCGCCCGCTTCATCCACGATAAGGGAATGACGCCGCTCGAAGGCGCGGCCGAGGCGATGAAGGAGATCGTCGGCGCCGTAGTCGCGAGTTCGCTGGTGCTGCTCGCGGTCTTCATCCCGGTCGCGTTCTTTGCCGGCACGACCGGACAGCTCTACAAACAGTTCGCACTCACGATCGCATGCGCGATCACGATCTCGCTGTTCAACGCGCTGACCCTTACGCCGGCCCTGTCGGCGATGCTGATCGAACGCGAGGAACGTCGTCATGGGGCGTTCTTTGGCGCCATCAATCGCCTGCTTGACGCAACGCGCAGCGGCTACCACGCGCTCGTTCCCCGTTTGATCGGACTGCGCGCGCTCGTCCTCATCTTGTTCGCGGCCGGACTCCTGGCAACCGTGTTCGCCTATCAGATGATTCCGACGGGCTTTCTGCCGGATGAAGACGTCGGCTACTTCTACATCACGGTCCAGCTGCCCGAGGGGGCATCGCTGGCCGATACGGAGCGGGTCACGCGGCGAATCGAGGGCATCCTGAACGCCGTGCCCGAGGTCGCGATCTCGTTCGAACCCAACGGAACCGCGTTCGGCGTCAACGCGCAGAACCGTGCGCTGCTCTTCGCTTCACTCAAGCCATGGGCAGAACGCAAAGGAGCGGGCCAGTCCGCCGACCGCATCATGCGGCGCATTCGGCCGCAGCTGACCGCAATACCCAACGCGACGGTCCTCGCCTTCAACCCGCCGACGATTCGCGGAATCGGCAACTTGGCCGGATTCCAATTCGAACTGCAGGACCCAAGTAACGGCGAGTTGGGTGCGCTCACCTCCACGGCGCGCCGTCTCATCGCCGAAGCGCGGAGCGACCCGACGCTGCGGAATGTATCGACCACGTTCCGCGACGACAGCCCCGAGCTGATCGTCGACATCGATCGCGACAAGATCGCTGCCCTGGGCATCCCTCTCTCAGACGTGATCGACGCGATGCAGATCAACCTGGGTTCGGAATACGTCAACGACTTCGATTTCCTCAATCGCTCGTTCCGGGTGTACGTACAGGCCGATACACCCTTCCGCGACCGGCTCAGTGCGCTCGACCGGATCTACGTCCGCTCCCCGAGCGCGACACCCGACCTCGCGGCAACGGTTCCGCTCTCGACGCTGGTGCACACGCACATCGAGCGGGTCGCGCCGATTATCACGCACTATAACCTGTTGCGCTCGATCGAGATCAACGGCATCCCGGCGCCCGGGTATGGATCGGGTCAGGCGCTGACCGCAATGACCGGTCTTGCCTCGAAGCTGCCGTCGGCGTATTCGTATGAGTGGACGGGGATCTCACTCGAGCAGATCGAGTTCGGAAGCCAAGCCCTGGTGATCTTCGGCTTGGGCCTGTTGTGCGTGTTCCTGGTTCTGGCGGCCAACTACGAGAACTACTGGGATCCGGCGATCATCCTCGTCTCGGTACCGCTCGCGATCCTCGGTGCCATCCTCGCGCTCGACTTGCGCGCGCTGCCCAGCGATCTCTACGCCCAGGTGGGCTATCTCATGCTGATCGCCCTCGCCAGCAAGAACGCGATCTTGATCGTCGAGTTCGCGAACCAGCGCCGGCGCAGCGGACTGGATGCCGCGCACGCGGTCGCGGAGGCCGCGCAAACGCGGCTGCGGCCGATCCTGATGACCTCGCTGGCGTTTATCTTGGCGACCGTTCCGCTCGTCTTCGCATCGGGTGCGGGAGCGGCGAGCCGCATCTCGCTGGGGACGGCCGTCTTCGGCGGCATGATCCTCTCGACGGTCCTCAACCTGTTCGTCGTCCCGGTGGTCTACGTCGCGCTGGCCGGCCTGCGCGAGCGGCTCGCGCGCGGCCGCGGCAAACCGCCCGCCGGACCAAACGGGTACGCCCCGGATGCGCTCCCGGTCACCGTGGTGCGCCGGCCGGACGGCGAAATCATTCTGTCGTGACGCCCCGGAGGTTGCGCCGCGGTCCGCGTTTCGCGGTGATCCTCATCTTGACCGCGCTGGTCGCGACGGTGATCGTCCGCATTCTGCGAACCGTACCGCATGCCGTCTACTTGCCGCACCTGCGTTGACGAGGGCGCGCCGCGGCGGTATGGTCGGCAAAGCCGCTTCCCGAGGTACGAGTGATGATGTCGGTTCGGGCTTCTGTTCTGCTTGCCGTAGCATTGGCGGGGTTCGGCCTCGCCGGCTTGCCGGCCGCCTCACGCTCGGCGACAACTGCAGATGCACAGCGTACTGCAACCGCGGCAGCCGAACGCCTCGAGCACGGGCGGTACCTGATCCAGCAGGTCGGCATGTGCGCTGACTGCCACGGCTCGGGTCTGCACGGTGCCACGCTCGATTTTCTGGCACCCGGTCTGCCCGTTGCGCGCAAGGCGCCGCGGATTGCCGGCTTGCCGCAGTTCACGACGGGGCAGGCGGTGACGTTTTTCGAAACCGGCCTCGACACGAAGGGCAAGCATGCGCGGCCTCCGATGCCGCAGTACCGCTTCGCGCCCGCCGACGCCGTCGCGGTCGTCGCCTACCTCCAATCGCTGCACTAAGCCCAGAAAGCGTCCACTATGAATGACGACGGCGCGCCGGCCGTTCCGCATCCGCCTTACGACGAGTTGCGTGCCGCGTTAGGGGATCAGCATGAGGCGTCGCCGTCGGTCGACGCGCTGCAAGCCGAGCTCGAAGCCCCAAAGCCGAACGCGCAAGCGGTGACCGTGCATGCGTCGCGCCTGCGCGGTATTCCGGTTGTCGAAGCCCGGATCGCAAACTGGTGGGACGACCCCGCCACCCAGAGCTGGGTCAAGGCGATTACCGACGCGGGCTTGTAGTCGCGAGCGGCCACGACGGGATGACCGGTATGGCGGTGCGGCGCGGACGCGGCGAGCCCGTGTCGATGACGCGCGGCGGCGGCGGCGCCGGCTCGGGTGTGAAGACCGCCGTCGGTGCGACCTGCGGCGCGGACGGATCGTACGACGGCAGCGGACGAATCGTCACCGTGCTCGCGAAAGCAATCGAAAGCGTTTTCGCGCGTCCGTCCCATTCGAGGCGCGCGCCCAGACACCGCGCCAGCGGCGCCAGCTGCACCAGTGCAGGTTCGCCCGGCACGACGCTGCGCGCCGTGCAGCGGCGCCCGGCACGCTGGGCCGCCAGAATCCCGTCGCGCAACTCGACCCGGTCGACAAATCGCGCGACGAGCTCGGCCGGACCGACGACGCGTCCTGCCATCACCGTCGCCGGCGGCGCGCTGGGAACGACCGTGCCCTCGACCAGCACGACGACCAGCAGCACAAGGTGAGCCGGTGTCACGGCTGATCGCCATTTTTCGCAGCGCGGCGCTGCGCTTTTCGGCCGAAGGTTCGCCGTTCATGGCCCAGGCGATCGCGTACACGGCGCTTTTCGCGCTGGTGCCGCTGACGCTGGTCGGCGTCGCGATGCTGGCGTTCGTGTACGGTACCACCGACGGCATCGAACGCGCGCACGCGGTGATCCAACTGTACCTCCCGCAAATCCAGGATCTGGTCGCCGCGAATCTCGACGCGATCGTGCGCTATCGCGGTCTGACCGGTATCGTCGGCGCCATCGGTCTGGTCTGGTCGGGGAAGAACCTGTTCCAAGCGCTGACGTACGCGCTGAACCGGTCGCTCGGGATCCAGCGCTACCGCCACTTCATCTGGGACGTCGCAATCGCGCTCGTGCTGGTGCCGTTCGTCGGCGTCATCCTCATTCTCGCGACCGTGCTGCCCATCGTCATCACGCTGGTCGTCCAGTTCACCGGCTTGGAATCCCTGCGCTGGCTGCCGCAGATCGCGTCGTACGCGACCTCGCTCGGGCTGGTATTCGTCGTCTCGGCGCTGCTGTACGCCTACTTACCCAACCGGCAAGCGAACTGGGGGGCCGTGCTCTTCGGCGCGGCGGTGTGCGCGGTGCTCTACTCGATCGCGCAGATTGCGTTCGCGGTCTACACGGCCTACGCGGCCTACGCCTTTGCGATCTACGGCGCGCTGTCCGCGCTGGTGGTGCTGCTGCTGTGGCTGTACCTGATCGGTGTCATCTTCCTGTTCGGGGCGCACGTGAGCGCGGCATGGGAAAGGGAAGCGCAGGGCGGCGCTCTCCCGCTCGCCTCGTAAGGGATCATCTTCGCGGCAACCCGAATCGGGCCGGGTGCGTCGTTTCCTCGTCGTCCTCATCGCGCTGCTCGGCATCCCGCTGACCGCCGCCGGTCCGTTGGATCTCAAACCGAGCGTTATCGTCTATCCCTTTACGGCGACGACCAGCACGATCAACCGCGAGGCGAGTTCGCAGTTGGCGACGATCATCGCGACCCAAATGGCGGCCACCGGCCGGGTGACGGTGATCCCGCCGCCGCCGGGTACCGAACGCAAAGACTACCTCGCGGTCGCGCGCGCCCAGAACGCTGAATACTACATCGCCGGCTTCATGTCGCCGCTGGGGGACGGCGTCTCCGTCGTCGAGCAGGTCGTCAGCACGACCAGCGGCATCGTGGTCTCCAGCAACACGTCCCAACTGACGACCTACGCGGACGCGGCCGGTCAGGGCGAGCAGCTGGCGCTGATCGTCAGCCGTCACGCCAACCGCGCGCTCGCCTCAATCGGGACGCCACCCCCGGCGGCCAGCCCGACCGCGGCCCCGACCGCCGAGGCGCAGGCAAACCTCAATCGGCTGTTCAGCCGCCGCAAGAAGCCCGCCGCGTCGCCGACTCCCGCGCCCAGCGCAAAACCGGTCGCGGTCGCCACCGCAGCGGCGGCCGCGCTCGTCAACGTCACGTCGCCGCCGGTGCCGGCCACGCCCGCACCCGGGCGTCAGTCCTCGCTGGCCATTCTCACGCTGGGCGGATCGGCAACGACCGTGCTGCGCGATGCGGCGACCGAGCGCATCGCGACACGCGCGCACGCGGACCGGTCGACAACCGTGACCGCAGCCTGCGCCGAACATCCGCGGCTGGCGGTCCTGTCCGGGTTTCTGATCGTGAAGCCCAATGCCGCCTACGGCAGCCGCGCGAGCCTAGCCCTCTTCGCCAGCGACTGTCGCGGCAGGACGCTGTGGAACCGCAGCTTCAACAGCAGCGCGGGCGGCGCGCAGAGCGCGCAGCTGGCGACGCAGCGCGTCGTCGACGCGGCGGTGCTGGCGTACTTGAGCGCGCCAAGCGCGCCGCGCAGCTAGCGCGTCTGTCGTCAGGCTTCGACGGCATCGCCCGGATCGATGAGTCCCGGCGGGACGTCGACGACGATGCGGCGCGCGGTCACGTCGACCGAACGAATGAAGGCGCGCACGAACGGCAGCATCGCGCGCGACGCGCCGATCAGCAGCATGTCCTGGGCCGGAAAGTGTTCGACCGCGACGACGTTCCCGAGCGGCGTGCCCGCCGCATCGAGCACGGTACACCCGACCAGTTCGTCGTCGAGATATTCATCGGCACTCAGGACGACGTCGGAACGATCGATCGCCAGCGAGCTGCCCACCAGCGCGGCGGCGCCATCGGCATCGTCGATGCCCTCGAAGCGGACCAGCGGACGTCCCTGATGCCGGCGGATCGCGGCGATGCGCAGCGCGCGCGTCGTGCCGTCGGCCAGCGTCGCGCGTACCTGCAGCCCCGCGACGAGTGCGTCCTCGCCGATGCGGCTGGCCGCGACCTTCAGATCGCCGCGTAAACCAAACACGCCGGCCACCCGGCCGGCGTTCGCCTCACTCCGCCGCGTCGTCGCTCTCGGCGACCGCGGCGTCGCCGGCGTGCTCGGCCTCGGCTTCGACTTCTTCGTCTTCGAACGAGACGATGTCGATGCTGATGCGGCCTTCGGCACTTGCGCGCACGAGCGTGCGCAGCGCTTGCGCGACGCGCCCGTTGCGTCCGATCACCTTCCCGAGATCTTCGTGCTCGACGACCAACTCCACGACCTGACCTTTGGCGGTATCCACCGTTTCGACGATGACCTGGTCGGGATGCGCGACGAGTTTGCGCGCCAGAAAGCCGAGCAGATCCAGCGCGCGCTGCTGCGCGACCGCCGGATCGTCGGTCTTGCGCGCGCCGCGGTCGGGGTCATCGCGCCGGGGGCGCCGGAAGCTCTCACCGCCCTCGTCGCCGGAGCGCTCACGCCGGTCGCCGCGCGGTCCGCGGCGCGGGCGTTCGTCCTCGGGCTCGATGTCGTCGTGGGCCGCTTCCTCGGAGGAGATCTTTCGCGCGCCCAGAGTCGAGCGGCGCTCTTCTTCGGCCCCCGCCTCGTCCTCGCCGAAGAGGCCGAACTCGTCGTCGAACGCGCTCACTGAGCGATGCCGCGCGCGATCATCAGGACTTCTTGGCCTTCGGAGCGCGCTTCGTTTCGGGGATCGGTCCGCGCTCGACGAGTCCCAGCTCGGCGAACAAACGGCGGACGGGATCCGACGGCTGCGCGCCCTTCGCCAGCCACTCCTTAACCTTGTCCTGATCGACGACCAGGGTCTTCGGCTCGGTGCGCGGGTTGTAGTGCCCGAGGATCTCGAGGAAGCGTCCGTCGCGCGGCGCGCGCGCATCAGCCACCACGAAGCGGTACGTCGGTTGTTTCTTCGCGCCCATCCGGCGCAGTCTGATCTTAACCATGTCGTCTTTCTGGAATGTGCTGGGTGTCTGGAACGCCGCCGAATTGGTTGCTCATCGGCCGAGCCCCATCGGCAGGCGCGGCATGCGGCCCTTCTTCATGTTGCCGAACTGCTTCATCATCTGGCGCGAGGCTTCGAATTGCTTCACGACCCGGTTGACGTCGGCGACTTGGGTCCCGCTGCCGACCGCGATGCGCTTGCGGCGCGACCCGTTGAGGACGTCCGGCCGCTCACGCTCGCGCCGCGTCATCGAGCAGATGATCGCTTCGATGCGGGATACGTCGCGCTCGTCGATCTCCATCTTCGGCAACGCTTTGGAAAGCCCCGGGATCATTTTGACGAGGTCGTTCATAGAGCCCATCTTACGCACTTGCCGGAGCTGCTCGAGGAAGTCGTCCAGGCTGAACTGCGAGCTGCGCAGCTTCTTGGCCAGATCCTCGGCCTGGCTTTCCGAGTAGACGCTCTGCGTCTTCTCGATCAGCGTCAGGACGTCGCCCATGCCGAGGATGCGCTGGGCCAGGCGGTCGGGATGGAACGCCTCGAGAGCGCTGACCTTCTCGCCGACGCCGACGAACTTGATCGGGGCGCCGGTGAGGTGGTGGATCGAGAGCGCGGCGCCGCCGCGCGCGTCGCCGTCCATCTTGCTCAGGATCACGCCCGTGATCGCGAGCCGCTCGTTGAACGCCCTGGCGACGTTCACAGCTTCCTGCCCGGTCATGGCGTCGGCGACGAAGAGGATCTCGGTCGGCTTGACCGCCGCTTTGATGCGCTCCAGCTCCGCCATGAGCGGCTCGTCGATCTGGAGCCGTCCGGCCGTATCGATGATCACGGTCGGGATACCCAGACGGCGCGCTTCGGCGACGCCATCGCGCGCGATCGCGACCGGGTCGCCTTGGCCCTGGTCGAAGACCGGCAGATCGATCTGCTTGCCCAACGTCTTGAGCTGGTCGATGGCGGCCGGCCGGTACACATCGGCAGCGACCAGCAAGCTGCGCCGGCCCTGTTCCTTGAGGCGCAGCGCGAGCTTTGCCGCGTGGGTCGTTTTTCCGGACCCTTGCAGGCCGACCATCAGATAGACCGTCGGCGGCGTGTCGCTGAACGTCAGCCGAGCAGTCGCGCCGCCCATCAGCGCGACCAGTTCGTCGTAGACGATCTTGACGACGCTCTGCGCGGGCGTGAGCGAGGTCAGAACATCGGTGCCGACCGCGCGTTCCCGGATCCGGTTGACGAAGTCTTTCGCCACCGGCAGCGCGACGTCGGCCTCGAGCAGCGCGACGCGCACTTCACGCAACACGTCAGCGACGTCCGACTCACTGAGTCGGCCGCGGTTTGCCAGCCGGTCGAAAATCGCGCCGAGGCGCTCGCCGAGTGCTTCTAACATGGTGCCGTGGGTGCGTTACTCTTTCGTCGCCCCGACGGCGTCGATTTTGGCGACGGCGTCACCAACGGATTTGATCTTTTCGGCTTCTTCGTCGGGAATGTCGATGCCGAACTCCGTCTCGAAGGCCATGACGAGTTCGACTTGATCGAGTGAGTCGGCACCCAGGTCGTCGGTGATCGACGCCTCGGGTGTCACTTCGTTCTCTTCGACACCGAGCTGTTCGACGATGATCTTCTTGACGCGATCGAAAGTGTCAGCGGCCATGGTGTTTGATGACGTCTCCTAGAAACGAGCGAGTAAGGGTCCGCTTACATCAGAAAGCCGCCGTCGACGACCACGGTTTGGCCGGTGACATAGCGGGCAGCGTCTGAGGCAAGAAAGGTAACGACCGGCGCGACGTCTTCGGGCGCGCCGGCGCGCCCCAGGGCGATGGTGGCGAGGTAGTGTTCCCGGGCACCGGCCGGCATCGCAGCGGTCATCGCGGTCTCGATCAGACCGGGAGCGACCGCGTTGACCCGGATGGCGCGCGACCCGAGTTCTTTCGCGAGCGACTTCGTTAAGCCCAGCAAGCCGGCTTTGGTGGCAGCGTAGGCGCTTTGCCCGGCGTTCCCGGCCAGCCCGACGATCGAGGAGACCAGGACGATCGCCCCGGAGCGCTGCTTGATCATCGGCTTGGCGACCGCGGCGCACAGGTAGAACGCGGACTTCAAGTTCACGTCGATCAGGCGTTCGAGGTCGGCACTTCGAAACCGCAGGATCAGGCCGTCCTGTGCCTGGCCTGCGTTCGCGACCGCGACGTCGATCCGGCCGTGCTTCGCGAGCACCGCGCCGACCGCGGCCGCGACCGCTTGCTCGTCGGTGACGTCGACGCTGTGCGTGCTGATGAAGGCGTCCGCATCGGCCGCGCGACAGGCCGCCTCGACCTCGGCCAGGGCGGCCGCGTCACGGCCGAACAGCGCGACGTCGGCTCCCGCTCGCGCCAGGTCGATCGCGATCGCCCGTCCGATCCCGCGGCTGGCCCCGGTCACGACCGCGACGCGGCCCTTCACGAGAGCGCCGTGGTGGTCAGTGCGGCGCGCAGTCGTTCGACTCCGGTCGCATCGCTGACGCTCATGACGCTGGGTGCGCCTTCGACGCGCTTGAGCATCGGCGCCAGCACCGCCGAGGCGCCGAACTCGACGACCAGATCCAGCCCCTGCGCCAGGAGTGCCAACGACGTCTCGTGCCAGCGCACTTCGTCGGTGACCGAGCGGATGAGATTCGTCTTGATCTGCTCGACATCGGTGTACGGCTGCGCGTCGACGTTCGAGATCACCGTGAAACGGGGCGGCTGCACCGTCGCCGCGCGGACGTGCGGCGCAAACTCTTCCTTGGCCGGATCCATGAGCGCGCTGTGCCATGCGCCGGCGACGTTGAGCGGGATGACACGCTTCGCGCCGGCGTCCATCGCGAGTTCGCCGGCTACGCGCACGGCTTCGGCGTCGCCGCTGATGACGATCTGACCGGGTGCGTTGAAGTTCGCCATCTGCACGCGGCCGGAGCCGTCGGCCGCGGCCTGCGCGACGGCCGTGCGCAGCGCTTCCGGTGAAAGTCCCAAGACGGCCGCCATCGCACCCCGGGCTTGCGAAGCCGCGCGGTGCATCGCCAGCCCACGCTCGTTGACCAGGCTCAGCGCCGTTTCGAACGCCAGCGCCCCGGCGAGCGTAAGCGAGCAGTACTCGCCGAAGGAGTGGCCGGCACTGGCGACCGGCTTGAGCGCCTCGCCGACCGCCCGCGCAAGCGCGACGTTCACCACGTAAATGGCGGGCTGCGCATAGCGCGTTTCGCGCAGCTTTTCGTCGGGGCCGCGTTCGCACAGTGCCAGCAAGTCATAACCCAGCATCGTCTTCGCTGCCGAGAAGCAGGCCGCAGCTTCAGGGTACGCACGCGCGACATCGACACCCATGCCGACCGTCTGCGAACCTTGACCCGGGAAAATGGCCCCGACGCGCATCACGCCGCGGCGTGCCCGTTCGCACTCCAGCGCCAGGCGACGGCACCCCAGCTCAAACCGGCCCCAAAGCCGACGAACAGGATCACATCGCCGTCCTTGAGCTTGCCTTCGGCGACGGCCTCCGAGAGCGCGATCGGGATCGACGCAGCGCTGGTGTTGCCGTACCGGTCGATGTTGACGATGACGCGATCGCTCGGCATGTTGAGCTGCTTCGCAGCCGCATCGATGATGCGGCGGTTGGCCTGATGTGGAATCAGCCACCGCACGTCGCTGGGCGTTACGCCGGCCTGCGCCAGGGCCACATGCGTTGCCTCGATCATCTTGGTGACTGCGAAGCGGAAGACTTCACGGCCGTTCATCTGAATCGTGTTGCGCTTGGCCGCAAGGTCCTCGGCGGTCGGCGGCGGCTGCGCCGTGCCGCTGAACGGCAAGTAGAGGTTCTCCGGCGCCGAACCGTCGGCGCCGAGCTCGGCGCCCAGATAGGAGTCGTGTTCGGTCGCCTCGAGCACGACGGCCCCGGCGCCGTCGCCGAACAGGACCGCCGTCGAGCGATCGCTGTAGTTGACCAGGCGCGTCAATTCCTCGGCTCCGATCAGCAGCACGCGCTTGAAGATTCCGGCGCGTACCAAGCTCGCCGCGACGGTCAAACCGTAGATGAAGCCGCTGCAGCCGATCTCCATGTCGAATGCGGGTACGCCGGCGATCCCAAGTTTGCTGCCGACCACGCAGGCCGTGGCGGGGAAGGCGTAGTCCGGCGTCACCGTAGCAACGATGATGCAGTTGACGTCGCGAGGTTCGAGATGCGCTTGCGCGAGCGCATTTTTCGCAGCCGCCAGCGCGATGTCGCTGGTGGGCTCATCGAGGCGCGCGACGTGCCGCTCCTTCATCCCGGTCCGTGACATGATCCAGTCATCGGACGTGTCGAGCAAGCGCTCCAGATCGGCGTTGGTGAGGACCTGCTCGGGCACGAAGTGCCCGACGCCCGCGATCCGAACCCCGGTGATGTTCAAGGGCTAGGCGTGATTGTGGCCGGCGTGGTCGTCCTTGGGCGCCACCACCTGCCGGCCGTCATACGTACCGCAGAACGCGCATACGAAGTGCGGCCGCTTCGGCTGGTGGCACTGCGGACACTCGACCGTCGTGACCGCGTTGAGCTTCCAGTTGGCCGCTCGCCGGCTACGCGTCTTCGAGCGCGGAGTTTTCCACTTGAGATTCGCCATGATCGCCTTCCGTCATCGGGGCCGGACAGGTGCACCCGCCGCCCGTGTTCTTGCTCCGGCCGCAGTTTGCGCACAAACCGCGGCACGATGCGCTGCAGGTCAGACTGTAGGGGAGCGCGCTGGTGGCCAGCTGCCGAGTCAGATCGCTCACGTCCAGCGACGTGCCGTCCAGTACGTTGTTCTCTCCGAAGGGGTCGCTGCTTCCGCTTGGCGGGTCGAAGCGTTCCTCGACCTCGACCGTCATCGGGACGGCGACGTCCTCCAGACACCGGTCACAGGCACCCGCAACGTCGACTTCGAGCGAACCGTCGATCTGCAGCCCCCGTTCGACGCGCCGCAGTTCGAGGCGGACGTGCGCCGGGTGCGGGAACGTGTAAGGGCCGAAGGGCGGGAGCTCGACGCGTTCGTCGAGGGAGATCGGGCGCCCGGCAGCGAGCAGGGGACCGACGTCAATGACCAGTGGTGAACCCATACCATGGAACGAGGCCCCCGCGAGGAGACCTCATCAACCGTGACATGGTAGACCACCCCGGCCCCCTTGTCAACGCGAAGAGGCGGCGTGAACGGGCGGCGCATGAACACGAACCTCAGCGTCGCTTTCGCGCCCCAGATCGCCGCCGCCGCGGCGCGCCACAACCTCGATCCCCGCTTGCTTGCTGCCGTGGCTGCCCAGGAGACCGGCGGCCCGGGCAGCGACTCCGGCCGCAACATCGTCGGCGACGGCGGTCACGGGCACGGAGTTTTCCAGATCGACGACCGCTGGCATGCCTTTGCGCGGACCCCTGCCGCGATGGACGCGGGTCAGAACGCCGACTATGCCGCCGGAATCCTGGCTGGGAACCTCCAGCGCTACGGCGGGAACGTCCGGGAGGCGCTCTCGGCCTATAACGCGGGCTCGCCGACGGCGACCGGCACCCGGACCGATTGGGGCGACGGGAAGCCGCTCGGCTACGCCGACTCGGTCATGCGCCATCTCGCGCGCTTGGGCGGCAGCCCGGCCCAGGCTCAGCCCGCTGCGGCGGGGGTGCCGGCGGCCGCGACGTCGGCTGCCGCGGCGCCGGAATCCACGACCGACGTCAACGCGCTCCAGGCGCTCTCGCAGCAGCTCGGCAGCGCAGGCAGCGCAGGCAGTGCAGGCAGTGGCTTCACGCTCAGCCTGCCGCAGTACCAGCCGCTGCCGAAACCCGACCAGCGCGACCTCGATACCGCCCCGTCGGCCACCTCCGACACCGACGACGCCACCTAGTAAGGAAGGACGACCACCATGGGCTTCAACGTTCTCGGCGCGCTTTCGGGCGCCGCACAAGGGGCGATCTTCGGCGCGAACCCGATCACGATCGGTGCCGGCGCGCTTGCCGGCGCAACGGGCGGCAGCGGCGCCAGCACGGTCGGTGGCGCTACCAACAGCTATCAGAATCTCATTAATGGCGGCTACCTCGGCGCGACCGAAGGGCTCGAGGCACAGCAGATGACGTTCCAGCTGCAGTTGCAGGCGCAGTCGCAGCAGTTCGACGAGATGAACTCGGAACGGTCGGAGCTCCTGCGCCAGCAGAATAGCTTGCGCGAAGTCGCGATGGAGCAGCGCAAAGCCGACAACACGATCGTCAAAGAATTCATCCGGTCCATCGGTTGATGGATCTCGTCCCGGTTCGAGCACCCCTGGTGAGCCGGAACTCGGCGCCCCGGACCGCAAGCAAGGCCGGAGCTCGGCCCGCCCCACATACCGCGGTCCACGCGACGGCGCACGCGGCGGCGCACCCCGCGGCGCCCGCCGGCCCTGACGAGGTCGCGCTGCTCGCGCAGCAAGCCGCGTTCGACCGGATGATGCAGCTCCGGGCCGAGCTGCAGCGCGAGGCCAACGCCATGCGCGACCTGGCAATGGAACAGATCAAGCGCGACGACCAGCTCATGAACACGTGGATCAAGCTGATCTAGTGTTTGACAACCCGGCCGGGCTCCCAATACACTAAAGCGCTGGTCCCCGGGCCATTAGCTCAGTTGGTTAGAGCGCATGCTTGATAAGCATGAGGTCCCTGGTTCGAGCCCAGGATGGCCCAGTAAGCGAAAACCCGTGTGAGCGTCAGCTCCGCGGGTTTTCTCGTTCTGCGGCTATCGATGCCCTCGGGGACGAATTGACCTCCTGCCTGGCCCACTGCTGGCGTGGTCGACCCGCCCGGAATGCAACGCTTGCCGCGCGACGCCGTCGTCGACGTACGAGACCCGTGCGCAGCAGCAGTTCGTAGCGTAGTAGAAAAACTACCCGCGTAACGGAAGTCATATTCCAAAATGCATCGATCGACGCCGCGCGTAGCCGAGTAGAAAAACTACCTGCGTATCGCGAGACACGTGACGTGACGGGTGAATGCGTGCGGGACGTAGGCTAGTAGAAAAAACACCCGTGTACGACGGCACTTTGTTCTTGACGGTGGCAATACTGATTGGTACGATTCATGTGCGCGGTGTCATTTCTGAATTCGACGTTACGATGAAACGCGCGAAACGCATTTCTTAGATGACGTGAATTCGAGCTCTTGCGCGCCACCTGGTTCAAGCCTCGGCGTTCTTTCCTTTTCGCGTCCAGCCAAGGGAGTACTTCGCTTTGCAGATCACCCGAAAGCATGCACTCATGGGACTCATGGCATCCGCCGCGGCCGCAGCGGGATGCGGTGGCGGCGGCGGAACATTCGCCTCCGTTGGAGCGGGCGCCAAGTCTACCTCGACGGCCGCCGGCCTCATGCGGATCATCAAATCACGCAGCGCTCTGCACTTCCCCAAAGCGACACCGACTGGGCGGGTGTCGACCCGATCGGTGGACAGCAGCTACACCTTCGTCACCGACGCCGCGAACATGTACACCAACGTGTACGACGCTTCCGGTACCTGGCAGAGCCAATTCGACGTCGCCGCCGGCTCCGCTCCCAACCAGCCGACCTTTACGGTCGATACGGGAACGAGTTCCTATGCGGTCACACTGTGCGACGTCTCAACGCTGCCGGTGAACCAGTGGACGACGATCGGCGACTTCAGCATGTTGGCCGACTCCCAAACCGGGACCATGACCGTCACCTATCAGAATCAGACGACGTCGGGCACCTTCGACGCGGCCACGAATGTCATGTCGATTAACTTTGCCGACGGGTCGCAGGGTCAATATAACGCCGCCGACTTCAGCGCCGCGACGATGTCGCCATCGGCCGTTTCTCGACTGAGCCCGCAATATATCGACCTGAACATCCCCGGATGCGCGAAGTTGGCGCTGCTGCTGGCGGCACTGATCGCGGCAATGATCGCGGCGCTCATCACCTTCATAACGTGCACGTCGCAAGGCTGGACCGCGTGGCTCTGCAAGATCGCCTTCGACAAGATCTTCCTCGGAATCGGTGCGCTGATCGCCTCGACGACTGCAATCTTTATCGCCCAGTGCAACGTCCCGCCGCCGACGCCGACGCCTGCGGCAACGCCGACGCCATCCCCGCCCCCATCGCCTACGGCAACCCCTTCGGCGTCGCCGTCGCCGGCAGCGTCCGGGTCGCCGTCCGCATCACCGTCGCCCAGCGCGGTCCCGTCGATGTCGAGTCCTCCGCTGCCCAGCCCCTCGATACCGGAAAGCAGCCCGCCCTATCCGTCGCCGCAATCGGCCAGCCCAAGTTGACGGCGCTTGCGACACGGTGCCCGTCACTGAACGCATCCGCGGGTGATGCCCGAGCCGGCGCGCTGCGCCGTAATCGTCCGCCAATGTTCCACCCGACCGAGCAGAGAGGATAAGGGAATCTCCTGTGGTTCTGACACGTAGGAATGTACTTCTCGGCATGATGGCGACCTCGGCTGTCGGATGCGCGGCAGGCCCATCGGTCCTTCAGGCCACCTCGAGCGCTGGGAAAAAGTCGGCCTCGACCAGCAATTCGCTCATGCGCGTCGTCAAGTCCAGCCCGACGCCCCGCTTTTCGACGGCGAAGAATGCTGCGGGCCGGGCCGGCACGAGCTCGGTCGTTGGGAATTATACCTTCGTCAGCGACACCACGGCCGAGGTGATGAACGCGTACGATTCCAGCGGCACGTGGCAGGCGCAGTTCGACCTGGCGACGATTGGGAGCAGCGGTCTGCCGATCATCGCCTACGCCGACGGCGTCAACGGCTATCAGTGCGAGATGGCAGACTTCACCTTACTGCCCGCCAACCAATGGTGCACGGTTGGCGACTTTACGGTCTATCAAAATTCCGCCTCCAACCTGACGACCGTACAAAACAACGGCCAGACGACGACCGTGCAGCTCGATACGACGGCGGAGACGCTCGCGGTTACGTTTGCCGACGGATCGAGCACGACGCTGACCCTCGATCAGCTGAGCACGAGCGCCTTTGGCTCGGTGGTTCAATCCATCCGCCGCGCGCGTCCGATGCTGATCGATAACAACCTTCCCGGCTGCTGGGGGTTGCTGGCGGCGGTGATCGCCGCCGCGGCGGCGATCGTTGCCGCGATCGTCGCGTTCCTCGTCTGCTCCTCGCAAGGCTGGACCGGGTTCCTCTGCAAGATCGCGTTCGACCGCGTGCTGCTGGCACTCTTGTCGATTCTCGCGTCGGCGACGGCGATCTACGTCGCGCATTGTACCGTTCCGCCCACGCCGCCGCCTACTCCATCACCGTCGCCCACGGCAACGCCAACGGCAACGCCTGCTGCGTCGCGGTCGCCGTCCGCATCACCGTCGCCCAGCGCAGCGCCGCCAAGCGCACCGCCGCCGAGTGCACCGCCGCCGAGCGCGCCGCCGCCGAGCGCGCCGCCGGTGACGCCGTCGCCGCAAAGTAGCCCTGTCTACCCGTCGCCCCAGACGGTCAGCCCGAGCTAAGCAATTTCGTGGACCCTTCCCGCGCGCCGGCGAAGGGTCCACGAGGCGCCGCCATCGAGAACCTTACGCGACGGCTTCCGCGGCGCCGCTATGCCCGATGACCGTTTGGCAGACGCGACAGACGATGGCATCCGTCGGCACGGCCAACCTGCAGAAAGAACAGGTTCGCATCCCGCTTGCCGCGCTGATCGCCCCGCCTTGCGTGGGGTGCGCTCGAGCATCAGCACCGGGTGAGTATTCGCTCGACGATCGGGTTCGCCAGCGCTTCGAAGCCGGAGGATAGTACGCGACGATGATGACCCCGATGATTCCCAAGAAAAAAGCAAGGGAAAAACCCAGCACGCAGCTGCGCCCTCTTCTCGCCATGAGAAAACCGCAACCATACGCGACGCAAAAATAGATGGTGAAAGCGACTACGAAGTTCGAGAGCGTCTGGTGAGCTAACCAGATTCGTATCGTCGGCGGCATCACAAATCGAAAAGTTCCGTCACGGTCCTGATTCCCTTGCCCCCTATGAAAACGGAGCGTTAAGGCTGGGATAGGAGTCCATTAAGAAAGCGCTCGAGCGGCCCGGAGCCTTCCGCGGCCGGCCCAACACCGTGGCCTGGCAACAGCATTCCCATGGCGAGGAGCCGCCGCTTGAGGCGACTAAGCGCTCGTTCATCGTCTCTCCAAGAACTCGCCGGACGCTCCGTCGACACTATTGGACCCGGTGGATCGTTTGCGCTGCGGTTCTGCTCGGGCTCGTCATCTCGCTCGGCGGGACGCTGTCAAATGGGATCATCGTTGCCGACGGGAGCCTGCTGCACTGCGTGGGCCCGTGCACCGATGAGGCCGGGCTTGTCGCTGCGTCCCCTGGAGCGCAAGTATACTTCTTCGAAGACGGCGTTCCGGTGGGACGGGCGCAGGCGGCCCGCACGCCCTTGCACCTTCCGCCCGGCGCGGACGTTGTCGTCGCGGAGAAACGGTTCGGTCTGTGGACCGGACGCACCGCACTCGAGCACGCGACGCCGGATCTCGACGAGCCGCCGCAGTCGGCCGCACCGCAGCGCGTCGACGTCCAGATCGATCCGGGCGACGTCCACTTTGTCGTGCACGTGCTGCTGCCGCGGACGGACGTGCGCGGCCAAGCGTATCTCGACGAGGGCTACGGCCTCACGAACCTGGTCGACCTGCTGACGCCGCTGTCGATCGATGGTGCTTGGATCAGTTCGGCGCGCGATCTTGGTTTCGACAACATCGTGCTCACGCCGACAACCTTCGCGATGGACGTGCGCGGAAGCGTCGCGCAGCGCGATCTTGCGGCCGCCGTGCGCGGCGCGCACCGCATCGTCGTTGGCCATTACGCCGAGAACCCCGTCGATCTGCATGTCGGACTGCGTGGCGAGGGATTTGCCCACGTGCAGCCCTTCGACCGGGCGCCGAACCTCATCGCCGGCCTCGGTGACGCGTCCTGGACGCACCTGCGACCCGATGACGCCGTGACTGTTTGGGCGGAGCCGACCGCGCCCGTGCCGTTCCCGCAGCGGCTGCGCACGATCGCGGCCGCGGTCGCGGGATCAACCGTCTACCCGCTGCTTTTCCTGCTCTTGATCGCGTGGCAGATCGTCGGCATACTCGTCACGATACGGCTGACGCCGTTTGGTGCGCGTCGATCGCTCGTGCGGGCGGCCTTCGCCATGGTATCGACCTGCGCGACCCTCGGCTTCGGATATCTCGCCGTCGTCATCGGGACATTCATCCCCGGCGGCGCGCCGCCGCTCGTGGTTCTCGCACTTGCACTCGTGGCGATCGGCCTCGTCTACATACTTGCCGGGCGAACCGAGCGGCCGATGATCGGCACGCGACCGGCGGTCGCGATCGCGACGATGTTCCTGCTCGAGTATGTCGCCTTTCGCTACGAGACCGCGTTGGCGCAGTCGCCGCCGAATCCAGCCTGGCTGGGCGAATCGTTTCTGTCACTCGCGACCTTCGCGCTCGCGAGTGCGATCGGCCTCATCGCCTTCGCCCCCCGCCTTCTCGTCCTGGCGGCGCACTGGAACGCACGCTGGGCGCGCGCTGCCTATGTGGCCGGAGTGCTGGCCGTCGTGCTCTCGGCCGCATTGTGGAGGCCGCTGTACCCCGGCGACGCATCGCACTACCGCTTGCCGATCGCGTTCGGCGAGCCCTACGCGGCGGGCTTCGAGGTCCTCAGCAACGTGGTCATCGTTGCGCTGCCCATCATCGGACTGCTGGCGCTGATCTGCGCCGCTCGCGGCCAGCGCCCTTCGATTCGCGGCACGACGTTCGCGGGAATCGTAGTCTTGCTTGCGCTCTGGTGCATCGGCCTCGACGGCCCCGCGCCGAGTTTTCCGCCGGCCCTCATCGCCCTCGCCAGCATTCCCCTGTTTGCCTTACGGCCGCGAGCCGCGTGCGAGGCCCTCTCGCAGCACCTCCTGCCGCTCGGTTCGACCAGCGACTCCCTCTTCAAGGAAGCCGCGCTGCGCGCCGACCTCGATGTCGCAACGCGATCGCTGCGTCAGCTTCGCGAAAGGTTCCTGGGCGGTGAACTGGACTTCGCGACCTACAATACGCGCAGCCTCGAACTGACGCAGTTCATCGCCAACGAATCCCGAGGGCTCTCGCCCGCCCTGCCGCAGGCCGGCGCGACGACGATGTTCGCGGCGTTCACGCTGCAAGATCCGATTCGGTCTGCCCGTCAGGCAAGCTACGTCGGCGCGTTGCTCTCGGCGGTGACGGCCTTCGTCGGTTTCGACGCCCTCAAAGGCAGCTTGAGTGTGTCCTCGCTCTCGGTGCTGGTCATTCTCGCGTGGAGCCTGCATTTGATTGCGCGCGGGGCGGTCGCGGCGTTCGTATTCGTCTACTTCTTGCCGTATCTCCGCGGCGGGATGGCGACGACGAAGGGCCTGTTCCTCTCGATCGCGTTCGTCCTCGCCATCGCGCCGACGGCGCTGCTGCTGGAAACCTGGGAGCATGCTCTTGCCACCCTCATTACCGCAGCACTGTTTTTCCCGGTCGTCGGGGCGGTGCTCGACACCATTGGGCTCGTGCAGCATGCCGAAAGCGTGTCGATGATGCGGCTGTTCAGTTTCGCGAACTTTCGCACGCTCGCCGCAATCGGTACCGTGTTGATCACCGCGATTGCTTCCACCGTAACGGGCCAACTCAGTCAGGCCGCAGCAACTTTCGTGGGGGTGGCAGTTCACGCTCCGGCAGCGGTCGGCAATGCCCCGCTCTCGCGCGCCCCGTAGTTGGTCTAGCGGCAGACGTCCGCGATGGCGCTGATGCGCTCGGCGGCCCGGGCCTCGAGCTGCGCGTAGCGAGCGGCGGGGCTATTGGGATCAAGTTTTCTTCCAGGCTGGACCGGCACGTAGTCAGGCAGAAGGTTGGGTTTGTGGTCTGGGCCCGTGCTCACGGTCGGCCGCGACTGCTGGCCTTCAGGGAGCACGTACGGACTCGACAACACGCGTGGGGCGTTCGGCGGATTCCCAAGCTCGCTCAGGTTGGCCGCGTCCATATTGGCGTCGCCGGCCGTCATCAGGTCGTTCAGGTAGTGCGACTCGGTGAAGCCGGTCAGCGCATTCAGCTTGTCGTTTTCGGCGTCGTACAGTGCTTGCAAGGCCTCGCGCAGGGCCCGCACCTGCTCGTCGCCCTTCCCTGCGGCCACGCGCTTGTCGCCGAGCGCGGTGCTGATCGTTCGTACATCCTTCACCATTGCCGTGATGTTCGGTTCGATCCGCTGCAGATCCAAGGTACCGGCCGACCAATTCGGATGAAGCCCGCCCATGCGGTCACCGTAGCCCCCTAAACGCGCCTGCGCGGCATCGAACGCCGCTGAAGCATCCATTGCGGCCCCCAGCGACGGCGCGATGAGTTCCCGCAGCACCGTGCAGGCGGGAGTTCTCGAGATCGTCCGTCCGATCGTGGTCAATGGTGTCGGCGCCGGACTCGGCGGCGGTGCGGCGGTCAGCGCGCCCAGCACCGTGGCGAACACAAGCCCGACCGAGCTCATCAGGTTCACTGCGAACATCTGAAGACCGGCTCCTTATGTCCGCGCGGCGTCCGGAACCGCGATGCGACCGCGCATGGGCCTCCCTCATGGCGCCGGACTGCATCCGGGGCTCGCCCGGTCCGGCGGCTCCAGCGACGCATCGATCGTATGCCCGGAAGAACAGAACAGGCTGAGAAACCGCGCCGGCCCGGCAAAAACGCGGTCAGGGCCGGCAGCGCCGCCGCACGGGTGGGGTAAGCTCAAGGCATGGAAAACGCTCGCGTCCTCCTCTCCACCGGCGAGACGCTCTGGGTCGACCCACGGGGCTTCCAATCGATCGGCCGGGGCTTCGCGGCCGGTAACGCTGCCGGCCGCTACATCAAACTGATGGTCGCGGAAAATAACACCGCGCCGCCGGCGAACGAGACGCACCTCAACGTCGACCAAATCGTCTACGTCCGCAAGCCGACGCTGCCGACGACGTAACGCGCGGCGCGACGGCGGTCGACTCGCCGTCGCGCTTTCGCATCTAACGCATCGCGCAGCTAGGCCAGGCTGCCGGGTGACTTGATGTACCGTTTCACCACCGCGTCCATCGTGTGATAGGCCAGCGCGCCGACGGTTCCGGTCGGATTGTAGCCGGCGTTTTGCGGAAACGCGCTGGCGCCCATCACGAACAGGTTCGAGGCGTCCCAAGTCTGGCAGTACTTGTTGACGACGCTCGTGCTAGGGTCGGAGCCCATGATCGCGCCGCCCACGTTGTGCGTGCTCTGATACGGCACGATGTCGTAGTGTTCGGGAAGCGCCGCGGCGTCGGTCTGCTTGGCGCCCATCGCCTTGCCGATCTGCTGCAGCTTCTGCACCATGAACGCCGACTGCTTGTGCTCGTGCTTATACCAGTCCATCGTCATGCGCATCAGCGGCTGGCCATATGCGTCGGTATAGGTGGGATCCAAGTCGAGATAGTTGCCGCGGTACGACTGACATCCGCCTTGGGCGTTCATTGAACACGTGTTGTTGTAATATTTAACGACCGCATCTTTCCACTTCGAACCCCACGCCGGCGTACCCGGCGGCGTCGGATGGTACAGGATCGGCCGCGCATTCGTGTTCGATTGACCGAGGTCGGCGCCGCCGATGAAGTCGAGCGCGCTGTGATCGAAGTTATCGCCGTTGAAGTCGTCGATGATCGTCCCGAGCGCGCCGGAGGCCATGAAGTTGTTGAAATGGCGGCCTTCGTAGAACAGCGTCGCGCCGGTATTGACCTGGTAGGCGTAGTTGCGGCCGACCACGCCGGTCCCGCTCGCGGGATCGTAGGGTTTGCCGATCTTCGAGAGCAGCAGCAGCCGCACGTTGTTGAGCGAGAACGCGGTCACGAAGATCAGATCGGCCGGCTGCGTTTGTTCGACGCCCTTCCCGTCGAGGTACGTCACGCTGACGGCCCGCTTGCCGGACGAGTCCATGTTGATACGCAGCACCTGCGAATTGAAGCGCATCTCGAACTTCGGATTCGACCGCAGCTTCGGCAGCAGCGTCGTTTGGAGGCTGGACTTCGCGCCCATCTCGCAGCTGTAGCGCTCGCAGTATCCGCAGTACACGCACAGGCCCAGTTGCACCCCCTCCGGGTTCACGTACGGTTGGGTTGAGTTGGCCGACGGCTGCGGAAACGGATGGTAGCCGAGTTCCTGGGTCGCCTTCTTGAAGAGCGCGCCGGAATAGGGCACCTTCATCGGCGGACTCGGATACTCGCGCGATCGCGGACCCTCGAACACGTTGCCGCCCGGGATTTTCTTGCCCTTGATGTTGCCGGCTTTGCCGCCGATGCCGCACAAATACTCGAAACGATCGTAGAACGGCTCGAGCTCGTCGTAGGTGATGCCCCAGTCCTGCGAGGTGCAGTCATCGCCCAGGATGCCCGCGCCGTAGCGCGCGACCGAGCTGCTGCGCGTCTGAAAATCCCACGGCAGAAAACGCCAGGTGCAGCCGTTCCAATGCACGCCGGCGCCGCCCAGCCCGTCGCCCGGGATGAAGGAACCAAACTGCCGGATCGGCAGCGCCGACTGCGAGACGTTGTTGCGGAATGTGTACGTCTCTTTGGTGGCGTCCTGGAAGAGCTTGTAGCGGATGCCATATTCGAGTTCGTCGTGGACCTGCGGGATCATGAAGTCGGGGTCGGTGTCGCGGTACATACCGCGCTCGAGACCAACGACGTTGAGCCCGGCCTTGGTCAGCTCGGAGGCGACGATGCCCCCCGTCCAGCCGACACCGATGACCAGGGCGTCGACCGATTTCAGCGTCGCCATCTCAGGCCTCGTCTTTCGCCAGCGACCGCGCCGCGACGCGCGTTTGTACGTGCTGAACCGGCGTTTCGCCGTGGAAGGCCATCGAGTGCTGCATCTCATCCGCGATGCCTTGCGGCTCGACGACGTAAGGTTTATTGTGCTGCTCGACCAGCCCGACGTACACCGCGCCGACACCCGGAAAGCCGATGGTCTTCCAGCCGATCTTGTCCCGGTTGCCGCCGTACATCGGGTCGGCGAAGAAGCCTTGTACCGTGTCCTCGAGCAGCATTCCGAAGAACACTTGCGCCGGAGGGTCGCTGAAGCCGATCGTCCCCTTCTCGAGCGCGGAGAGAACGGCGTCCTGGTGGGCGCCGTCGAGCGCGTTGAAGACCTTCTTATAGGTCTTGTTCGTATAGGCGTTGGTCGCCGCGATGCCGAGCCGGTAGACTTCGGCCGGCGTATAGCGCAATTGATAGCCCTGGGTCGGGAGTGCCGTGCCCCAGGGGCCGTGCGTGTACATCGTCTGGCCCCGGCCGTAGCTGCCGGCCAGCTGCTGATCGATGTAGTAGGCGCAGCCGGCTTCCTTTCCGCCGGCCCCATGCCGATCAGTCGGAATCAACCGCTCCACGGCCGCTTCGATGAACACTGCCTCGGGTTCGGTGAAGAAGAGGTAGGCTTCGGGGCGTTCGCCGAGCGCGTGTATCGGCGAGTGGTGCGGCGGCGCTTTCGCGCCGCTTTTGGCCGGCGCGGCGGCAACTTCGAGGGGGGCCGCATCCGCGGCATTCGGCGCCGCCGCTGCGGCGGCCGCACTCGCGCCGATGAGCACAAAGGATTTTCGTGAAAGCGGTTTCTCCGACATACGTCACCTCCGCTGGGCCGCCGGAAACTCCGCCAGTGTACGCTTCAATTCTGCGGCGTGCAAACGACAAAACGCCGACGGCCGCAGCCCTCTTCGCGCCCTAGAAGGCTGACATCCCCAGCGTCTTCACCAGGAACGCGTAGCGGTCGGCGACTTCATCGATGATCTTCTCGGTCGGCTTCCCGGCACCGTGACCGCTCTTCACATCCACCCGCAGCAGCACCGGGGCCTCGCCGCCCTGCGCGTGCTGAAGCGCGGCCGCGAACTTGAGGGAGTGCCCCGGGAAGACGCGATCGTCGTGATCCCCGGTCGCCACCAGGGTCGCGGGGTAGGTGACGCCGCGCTGAAGCCGGTGGTACGGCGAGTAGGCGAAGAGCGTCGCGAAGTCGTCCGGGTCGTCGGGCGAGCCATAGTCCGCCATCCAGGCCCAGCCGATCGTGAAGCGGTGAAAGCGCAGCATGTCGAGCACGCCGACCGACGGCAGCGCCGCCGCGAAGAGGTCCGGCCGCTGCACCATGCATGCGCCGACCAGAAGGCCGCCGTTGGAGGCACCTTTGATGGCGAGCTTCGCCGGCGTCGTCCAGCCTTCGGCGATCAGATATTCGGCCGCCGCGATCGCGTCGTCGAAGACGTTCTGCTTCTTCCCCTTGACGCCCGCGAGATGCCAGGCCTCACCGTATTCGCCCCCGCCGCGAAGGTTTGGAACCGCGTAGATCCCGCCCATCTCCAACCACACGGCTACGGCCGGCGAAAACTCCGGCGTCAGCGCGACGTCGAACCCCCCGTAACCGTACAGGATCGCCGGCGCCTTGGCTCCGAGTACAATGCTGATCTTCGACGTGATCATCATCGGGATCCGCGTACCATCCTTCGAGGTGTAGAACACCTGGCGGCTGGTCAGCCCATCGGCATCGTACGCGATCCGCGGCGCGAAGATCCGGCTTGACGTCCGGGTCTCGAGGTCATAGCGATAGATGCTCGCCGGCGCCGTGTAGCTCGTATAGGAGTAGAACGTCTCGCGAGCGGCACGCTTCCCGCCGAACCCCCCGACGCTCCCCGGACCAGGCAAGCCGATATCGCCGATGTGCGCACCGTCCAGTGCATAGACGGTGACGTAGGCGAGCGCGTCGCGGAGGTACGACACGATGAACTGCTCGCCGAACAGCGAAACGTCCCTCAACGCATCAGGGGTTTGCCCGATGATCTCGCGCGGCGTACCGCCGGCAAGGTCGATCGCGACCACGCGACCACGCGGAGCATCGAGGGTGGTGAGGAAATAGAACCTCCCGCCGTCATTTCCGACGTACGAGTAGCGCGCGTTGCCTTCCCGGCAGAGCGAAACGAAAGCGCCGGTTGCGAGCTCATGGATGACGATGCCGTTGTTGGGATCCGTGCCTTGGCTGAGATCGATCACGAGGTAGCAGCCGTCTTCGGTCGCGTAACCGTTGATGCTCCAATCTTTGTGATCGGGTCGTTCGTACACCAGGAGGTCCGTCGATTGCGGGGTCCCCAGCCGATGGAAGTACAGTTTGTGAAAGTAGTTGATTTCCTTGAACTGGGTCGCGCTCGCGGGCTGGTCATAGCGGCTGTAGTAGAAGCCGCTCCCGTCGCGACGCCATGATGCGCCCGAAAACTTCGACCAGCGCACCACGTCCGCCAAATCCTGGCGGCTCGCCACGTCGCGAACGTGCCATTCTTTCCAATCCGACCCGGATGCTGACGTACTGTACGCGAGCCGCGCGCCGTCGTCGCTGAAAGTGACCCCGGCGAGCGCGACCGTACCGTCTTCGGAGAAGGTATTCGGATCGAGCAGGATGCGCCCGGGCTGCTTGAGATCGGGCGTCACCATGAGCACCGCCTGATTCTGTAGTCCCGTATTCCGGAAGTAGGCGTACAGGCTGCCGACCTTGGCCGGCACGGACCACCGCTCGTAGTCCCAGAGCGTCGTCAGCCGCGCGTGAATACGCTCGCGCTGCGGGACGGTCGCGAGGAGCGACGCGGTCAATCCGTTCTGCTCCTCGATCCAGTCACGCGTCTGTTCGGCATTCAGGTCTTCGAGCCAACGATACGGGTCGGGGACCGCGACGCCGAAGCTTTCGTCAATCTGATCGATTCGCGGTGTATCAGGGTACGACAGCCGCGCGGGGAAGACCGGAGACATCGTGACAGTGCTCGGCGCGAGGCCTCGCCGCACCTCTGCGGCGAACAAAGTCTGAACAGGCGGCAACGGAGACGTAGCTCAGCTGGTAGAGCGCCTGCTTTGCAAGCTGGCGACAAGGCTCCCAGCACGATCCGGTTCCCTCTGACAAACCCCGCAACGGCGGGGTTTGTCTTTAGGAGCCCTCACCCCGCGCGCGACACGACAAAACGGCCCCGCCGAAGCGGGACCGCTTTGTGTCTTTCGGGTGTAGCGAGTCAGAACTTGATGCGCGCCTCGACATACACGGCGAAGGGCTGTTGCAGCTGCGGTCCATTGAGGTCGATGAACGGATCGTACGGCGTGGCCAGGAACGGCTGGATGTGGGCGCCGGGGTTGTATTGGTTTCCAACCGGCTGGATTGCTCCGGAGCCGTACGTCGCTCCGTAGGAGCACGAGTTAGCCACCGCCCACGCAACCTTGGTCCCTCCGAAGCAGCGGTCGACGAGGTTCGCAAAGTTCGCGACGAGCGTGATGCGTTTGTTCAGGTCGTAGCTGACTTGCGTGTGCAGCAGCACGTTTGCCGGCTCCACGAAGGCGCCGACTCCGTCGAATGCCTTCGTGAAGGGGTTCGGGATTGGGACCAGCACGCCGCTGGCACCCGTATTGGTGCAGTTCGCGGCGTTATAGGGCGACCCGCCGGGGGCTCCGTACACGTAGCGTGGGTCACCCGCAAGTGTGCCGGTCAGCGGCGCGCCGCAGGTGTCCGGTGCCACGCCGGGGGTGCTGAGCGGTACGCCGTAACGCTGTCCGCCGAAGAACTGCAGCGCCGGCGTAACTGCGAGCGGACCGTGCTTCCACTGCACGAGTAGCGTGGCAACGTATGGCGCCCCGAACGTCGTGTACCCGCCCGTAGAGACCCCGCCGGGGAAGGTGTCGAAGGTCGGGTAGTTCGCATTCGGGTTGAGAAGCTGCTGTACCGGCGCGTTCCAGTACGGATTCGCTACCGTGCCGGCTGCCGAACACGTCGGGTCCGCCGCTCCGGCGACGTAGCAGGGCGCCGCGGTGGCTTGCGACGAGACGCCCGGCACGACGCACCGCTTGTCGGTCGCATGGGTGGCACAGAAGCTGGTGTAGGAGTTGTAGTTTGCGATGCCTTGATTCAACGCGTACACGACCGAATTTCCGTTCGGCTGGGGCAAATAGTTGATGTAGCTGTTCGTGTACGTGAACGAGAGCCGGGCTGCGAAACCATTGCGCGAGAAGTCGCCCTTATCGAGTTCCAACTCGAGCCCTTCGGAGGTCTGCTTCCCGACATTTAAGCCGGAGACGAAGTTCGTCTTTTGGTCGAGGTAGAAGTTTTGGATCTGGTCCTGTGTCTTGCGCAGGAACGGGGTCAGTTTGATAGACGTATCGCGATTGAACTGGTGTTCGAGCGAGAAGTCATAGTTGTTCGAGAGTTCCGGCCGCACGTCGTGAGAGGGCGTATCGCCGATCCCGTAGCGGACAAAGTTCGCCAGGAAGACCGGCGCGTTCGCCTGGGAGACGTCGTACTGTTCGAACGCGCTGTTGGGAGCCTGTGCGTAGCGCCCGTAGCTGGCGCGCAGCACCGTCGACGGGTCGGCCGTGTACGTGAGCCCAGCCCGCGGCTGAAGCTCGTCGTAGGTGTTGACCTGGCTCGGGATGTTGAACTGCTGGAGGTTCGGGAATTGGGCGTTCCACGCCGCGTACCAGAAATCACGCGCCGGCCCGTCCAACGTGTTCGCACCCACGAACTGAAATTGGTCGAACCGCAAGCCGAGATTGACATTTACGCGGTCGGCGGGCTTCCACTGATCGGTGATGGAGAATGCCGTGAATTTCGGCGTAACCTGGTTATATGCGGCGTGGGGACCGTTCTCGGCCAGCATGTACTGGCACGGTCCGCCGCCGCAGGTTCCGCTCGCCGGCGTAACGGTACCGCTCGCTGCCTGCGAGAAGCTGAAATAGCCGATCGCCGGATTGATATTCGAACCGGTTCCGTTGTAACAGGGGACCGGCGCGCCGCCGCCCGGCGCATAGCACAGACCGTTGTACGGATGGGTTGAGTCGACCAGAACTCCCGCGAGGCCGCCGATGACTTCCGTGTCGCTCGGTGGCGTCGAGCCGATAAAATTCAGCATCTGGAAGTTGTTGTCTCGCAGCGCATTCGACGTTGTGTACGATCCTTGGATGGTCAACAAGTTCTGCGCGTTGAGCTGGTCCGAAAACTCGGCGCTCAGACCGCGCGTGTGCGCGGTCAGCTCGTAGTCGGGCGAGCCCGGCGAAGTGTAGTTGGCATATGTGCTCTGGGGATCCGTCTGGAGCCACGCCGAGTAGTACGTGTACCCGTACAGACGCAGGAACGCATTCGTCCCGAAGTTGTGCTGGTATTGCAGCTTGAATATGCCTTGATCGTTGTTGATCGCATCGTTTGCGTTGGGATCAATCGCTGCGAACGGCAACCGGCCGGTGGGCGATTGCGGGTAGAGGTAGTTCACCACGCCGCCGCCGCTGTAGGTCACCGGCAGCAACGCACCGAGCGGGGCGCCGACAAACTGATATCCGTCGAGGTACACGGGTGCCCCCAAGCCGATGGCGTTCGTGTAGGCGGTTCCGCCGAACTGGCTGGTCGAGAAGTTGTAGATATTCCCGATGTGATTGATGTCGACGAGCACCTGGACGTCATCGTGGTTTCCGTCTCCGCGCGGAATCCCGAAGTGCAGGTTCAGGACGGTGTCGCGATCCTGGACGTTCCCGATTTGGCCCAACTGCGCCCCACCGAGAACGTAGGCCGGAGTCGTCGCGTTGCCGTTC
>Ga0182015_10001095_pt1 | contig 37009 bp, 23 predicted proteins | sample 712P3MmetaG_FD_120478 | JGI IMG/M metagenome (GOLD analysis project Ga0182015, IMG submission 120478) | Permafrost microbial communities from Stordalen Mire, Sweden - 712P3M metaG | ecosystem: Environmental > Terrestrial > Soil > Wetlands > Permafrost | place: Sweden: Stordalen | collected...
CATTTGGTCCGGCGATGACCGAGATTCCGGAGGCCAGCATCTGGCTCAAGCGCACCGAATCCGAGCGCTCCCCAATTCGAACCCGCAGCGAGGCGTTCCGCGTTCCCGTTTCCACCGTGATTGCCACGCCGGGCTTTAATCCCAGTCGTGTCATCTCACGCAAAGCGGCGGGGTCGCGGTCCGACACGCTACTAATTACGGCGGCGACGCCACACGCCCATTTTGATAACAGCACTTCTTCCCGAGCCGGAAGCGCGCCGCTACGCTCCGGGATCAGGTGCCCGTGCGGATCAGTTTCCGGGTCCCCCAATTTCGCGGCGATGCGATCTTCAAGCTGCTCCGAGATGAAATGCTCCAGCCGTTCTGCCTCATCGTGAACCTCGTCCCACGAGTAATCGAGGAAATCATGGAGGAAACGCTCCAACAAACGATGGTGACGAAGAACCTCCAAAGCGCGCATCTTCCCCGCCGCTGTCAAACGCACGCCGTGGTGCTTCTCGTATTTCACAAAAGGCGGCTTTTGGGCCGCCAGCTTCTGCAGCATTCCAGTCACGGATGCAGCACGGACACCAAGATGCTGCGCGAGCGCGTTGCTGGTCACCCGTTCCTCTGCGAGGCCGCCCAGCTCCAGTATCGCTTTCAAGTAATCGTCTACGGATTCCGTGGTATATGGTCCGTGATTTCTAGGTGGCACTAACTGTCAGCATAGCATCACCTGTAAGCAGTGCTGCTTGACGGCGTCCAGACGTTTAATTTAAGATTTAGTCATGCCTAAACTTATAGGCGTCCTGGTCTCGGTCTTCCTCTTGCGCGCTCTTGCCATGGCCCAGGGCGAGACCACCAGTGCTATCGTCGGATCGGTCGCCGATCCGGCCGACGCGGCGATTCCCGGCGCCACGGTGACCGTCACGAACATCGAGAATGGCCTCAAGCGATCCATACAAACCGACGACTCCGGGCGGTTTAGTTTTCCGCAACTCAAACCCGGCCTGTACTCGGTGAAAGCGGAAGCCGACCGCTTCCAGGCTCAGCAGAACAACTCGGTCTCCGCGGGACTTGGGCAAAGGCAAACGGTCGATTTCAAGCTCATCATCGCATCCGCAAACGAAACCATTCTCGTTCAGGAGCAAGCGCCGTTGATCAACCCGGAGAATCCCAATACCTCGACCACCCTGACTGCCCACTCGCTCGAAGATCTTCCGAATCCGGGTGGTGACTTGACCTATCCGCTACAATTTGCCCCTGGCGCTCTCATCAACACGGCCGGCAACGGGAACGATTTCGTCGGCGGCACCAATGGTTATGGCAACGTGCAGTTCAATGGCTTGCCATCGCTTTCGAACGGCTACATCGTCGATGGCCTGGAAACCAACGATCCACTGACCAATCTGAACAGCGGCCTTGCCACCAATTTGGTCCTTGGATTGAATTCGATCGCGGAGGTAACCGTCAATACCCTCTCCTACTCGGTCGATCAGGGCAGGTACGGCGCATCTCAAGTCAACTATGTCACTAAATCCGGCACCAATCAGTTTCACGGGAATTTGTACGAGTTGTGGAACGGCGCAAAGTTCAACGCCGCCGATTTCTTTACCAACGCGACGGCCGGAAACCATAAGCCGCGCTCCACGGTGAATCACTTCGGAGGTAGTCTCGGAGGCCCGATCATTCATGACAAACTGTTTTTCTTCGTCGATTCCGAATGGGTTCGGATTGCGCTCCCCATCGTCACCGCCGCCACCGTGCCCACACCGGCATTTCAGGATTATGTGTTACAGCAATTGCCGCGCGGTGGTGTAAACGCCGTAACCGGATCCACTTATCAGCCGGCGCCCCAGCTCGTGCCGTTCTACCGGAAGCTCTTTTCGCTTTACGGCAAGACCGCGGGGACTCCGCTCGCGGTTCTTGGCTGTCCATTCGCGAGCGATGGGGACGCCGCGGTCGGCAATCCGGGCACTCCTCCCAATGGAAACGGTTGCGCGAACCGGCAGAGCATTTCGCATTCGAGTGACGATCACGAGCAGGTGCAAACGGCTCGCATCGACTACAACATTGACACGCATAACATGGCCTGGTTCCGGTTTCAGTCCGACACCGGACTGGCTGATGCCTACACCGATCCGATCAATCCGGTGTTCAACGCCATCTCCTCACAACCCCTTTTCTCATCCGCCGCCGGCTACACGCATGTGTTCTCCGGGCATCTGGTGAACTACTTCAACCCGGCGTTCTCATGGTATTCAAGCCTGTTCGGGCCAGCTGACTTCCCCAAGACGCTGGCGGCGTTTCCAATCGTCCTCCAAGGCAGCGGCGCCAATGCGCCGTTCACCCTCGGAGGGCTCGACAATACGTGGGTGCAGGGCCGGCGCGCCACGCGCTTCTTCATCAATGACAATCTCGCCTGGACGGTCGGTTCGCACGAATTACGTTTCGGAACCAACAGCCGGATCCTCCGCCTGAACGATTATGATTTCGGTGAAGGTGTGGTCCCGCTGGTCACCTACACCACCCTGCCGCAATTCATCTACGGTGTCGCATCCACGGCAGCGGAAACCTTCCCGCTGACCGATTCCGAGCCTTACAACTTTCTCAACCTGGATTTCTATGCGCAGGACACCTGGAAGCTCACGCGCAAATTGACTTGGACCTTCGGCATCCGTGATACGTACAATTCAAATCCCGCGAATCCACATGACGCCGTGGGTCGCCTCACTGGGTCTTTTGGCTCAATTTCTCACGATGTGAATCAACCGTTGGACCAAGTCATCCAGACACATCTCGCCAACGTGTTTGCTTCAACGCCGTTGGCCATCCTTCAACCACGGACCGCGATCGCATGGCAGTTCGCGCCGCACACGGTGTTGCGCACCGGATTCGGACTGTTCAGCGACATCTTGCCGGGCAGCGTCGCCGATCTGGTGGGCGCGAATCCTCCCTATTCGAATACATTCCAAGGCGGGTTGCTCGGAACGGTTGGTGGAACAGCCATCGCTCCGGGAGTTCCGAACAGCGCTATCGATGCGGCCGCAGCCGCCAACCAGCAGTTCATCTCCGGCTTCGCGAAGGGCGAGCTTTCCTGCGCTTCCCCCCTGGCGAATCCGAACTCCTGCCTTCCGCCAATTTCGATTACCGCCGTTCCGGATGGCAAGCTCCACGCGCCTTACTTCATCGAGTGGAGCTTTGCCCTGGAGCACCAAATCGGCAATTCCATTCATCTGCGAGCGCAGTACGTCGGAACGCGCGCAGTCAACCAGCCTTACCAAACACAGGCGAACGGTTTTCAAACCGTCTGCGAGGGCTGCTTTGCGCCGTTCCCTTATGAGAAGCCCGTCGATCCCCGCTTCGGCGCGGTAACGCAGTTGAATACCGGTGCGAACAGCCACTACAACGCTCTCCAGTTAACGGCTGAAAAGCGGCTCGGTCACGGATTGCAAGTTCAGGCCAACTACACGTGGAGCCATTGTATGGACACGGTCTCAAACGGCGGATTCCTCCCGTTCGCCTCCGGCGCGATCCTTTCACCGCTGCCGGGTGAACTCGGCCGCCAATACGGCCCGTGCGACTACGACGTGCGTGACAACTTCACGGCGCAGTACGTTTATCAGTTGCCGATCAAGTTCGGGAATCCCATGCTGGCTCGAGCACTGAACGGATGGCAGGTCTCGGGCACGGCGTTTTGGCATAGCGGCTTGCCATTTTCAGTCTTGAGCACGCCGTATTCGGCCAACGGAAACGGCATCGTTCAGGGCGGCGGCCCGCAGTACGCGAGCGTGCTTTCCGGCGTGCCGCTGTACGAACACAATCCAATCCCTGGCGTGACTCAGCCTGGAACTATCCAATGGCTCAACCCGGATGCGTTCGTTTCGGCCGTCGATCCAAGCACCGGCGCATGTGCCGGTGGCGACAGTCCCGCCAACTGCCAATTCGGCAATCTTGGCCGGAATGCTTTGCGCGGCCCTGATTTCGTCTGGAGCGATCTGTATCTGACTAAATGGTTTCAGTTGACGGAACGCGTGAAGCTACGTATCGACGGTCAATTCTTCAACGTCTTCAACCACCCGAACTTCGGACTTCCGAATCTGGTGTACGCGGGGATTCCGGGCAAACCTTCCACCGAGACCGGATTCGGTGCGCTCAGCTATCCCACTTCGCCGCCCACGGGATTGCTGGGCGTTGGGTTGGGCGGCGACAGCTCGCCTCGCATGATCGCTTTCCAAGCCCGATTGGAGTTCTGAGTCTGCCCCGAGCGCTTAGGCGCCTTCCTACTTGCTTTGGGCGTTCTTTCCCGGCTCCACATGCTTGTCGATCCATGCCAGGATCAGGTCGGCAATCTGGAGGTTGTTCCGATCCTGCATGAGCATGTGGCTGTTACCTTTTATGCCGAGCTTAGGCAGGTGCATCATTTCTACGTCGCTCCCGGCAGCTTTCATCTGCTCGACAAACTTCTGGCAGGTGTCGAAAGCCGACCCCCAGACGCCGGGGACGTCCGTCAAATGATCGCCAAAGATTATCAGCGTTGGGATCTTCGCAAGAGTTGAAATCTGCGCGGAGGTCAACGCCGGGCAGGGCATTTCGACGGAAATATTTGCTTTGATCCCGCCTGGGTCGACGAGGGCGGCCTGCTCCGGGAAGAAGCCCGATTCAGAGTGTCCCATCAACACGGCGCCCTTCAATTGGACCGCCAGCGCCGCCATGCCCTTCCACGTGGGATTTGGAGTTGGGAGCGTGGAGTTGAGATCTGGAATCATCTGCTTGTATAGTTCGTCTACCGCGTCTACCGGAAACTGCTCATCCGGGAACGGCTGGTTGAAGCTGGGTCCAAAACGGAAAATGGTCCAGGCGGTTTGATGCGTAGCCGAGAGGATGTTGGGAAGTTCGCTCGCGGGAAGGGTGCCTGCTTTCACCGCGGTAATCTTGCTGGCATCGAATCCCGAACGGGCACGCGACACCTGATCGGCCAGATACACGGAACGATTCTTGCGGACGAAATACTCGTTCCAGCCCATACGTCCATCCGGCGTGGTTTCCCACGTCTTGCTGCTCAGACAGCAACCGTGGACCATCACAACCGGGACGTGTCGCGGACCAGTGGGCGGAATCTGATACTGCACGTACATCTGATTGATGGTGACTTCACCTGGAACCACGGGCGCGCCGGGCCCGCGTCCCGGCGAGTTGATTGTCTTCGACTCGCCGCCCACAAAGAAACTGCCCTGACTAGCCAATACCAACGGCTTCTGGGCCTCGTCATGCCGCTTTTCTTCGGCGGAAATCGAACCGGCAATCGCCGCCGTCACAAAAAGTGCCGCGAACAGTCTCATGAGGAACCTCCTAACGGACTATATCGTATAATCGGCGAGCCGGGATGCGAAAATGGAAATCCTAAGATCAAGCGAGGTGATTCATGAGCACGTTTGTCCTGGTTCACGGAGCGTGGCACGGTAGTTGGTGTTGGAAACGGGTCCGCAGGGCGCTCCAAGCGCTAGGGCATGAAGTCTTCACCCCGACCTTAACTGGCGGCGCGGACCGCATGCACTTGTTGTCTCCGCAGGTGGACCTCGAGACTCACATCACCGATGTGGTGAACCTCATCCGGTGGGAGGAGCTCTCGGATGTAGTGCTGTGCGGCCATTCCTATGGAGGCTGTGTGATTAGCGGCGTGGCGGATCGCATTCCCGATCGAATTGGCGCCCTGGTGTATTTGGATGCCTTCGTACTCGAGAACGGCCAATGTCTTCACGACACTCTCCCGCCCCCGATGAGAGACGCACAGCTCGAACAGGCGCTGCACAGTGGTGAGGGTTGGAAGGTGCCGCCTATTCCCGCCGAAGCCTTCCACGTGAATGCCCAGGATCTCGATTGGGTGAACCGGCAGTGCACGGTGCAGCCCCTGGCCACCTTTCAGCAACGTCTCCATCTGACGGGAGAAATTGCCAGGATCGAGAACGTCACTTTCATCCTGGCCACCGGCTGGGCCCCCTCACCGTTTACACCTTTTTATGATCAGGCAAAAACAAAGGGCTGGAGGACCGTCACCATGGAGTGCGGCCATGACGTGATGCTCGACCTTCCGGAAGAGCTTACGCGGGAGCTCCTGGCGGTCCCGGCGCGGCGCGGAATTTCCTCTGTCAGGACTTCTTCTCGGCGGTGAACGTTCCCGCGCCTAGCTGTCCGTAGGTCACAGTGCCTTTCATTTTGCCCGCACTATCGAGCACGCCTTTATAGGCCACTTTGCCCACCTGTTCGTTGTCGAATGACCACTCGGCTTGGTCACCCTTGACCGTGCCTGTGACCTGTGCCTGACCGAGCGTGCCAGAGTAAGTACCGGAGAGCGCCTCACCGGTCTGCTTGAAGGTAAATGTAGCGGTACCGTTCCCTGCGTCAAGCACCACGGCAGCTGCCCAGGTACCGGTCAGGTCGGCGCCCCGCAGTGTGAGCGCCGCCGAAATCAGAAGAGTCAGAACAATGAGTTTTTTCATCAGAAGTTAAACCGCCCGCCGATCTGGAACGATCGAGGGCCCCCCGAGCCGAATTCATTTGCGGTTCGACCGCTGGGCTGCCCGTAAGGGTTGTACGCTGGAGGCGCATTCGGGCTCGAGGATGTACCTAAAGAGAAGCTCGTATATGTCAGGTTCGCGATGTTAAACGCGTTGAAAACTTCCCCGAATAGCGAAAGTTTGTAGCGCTCCTTAAAAGTGAACGCCTTCGTCAAACGGAAATCCTGGGAAATGGTTGGGGCGCCGAATTGGAAGTTCGACGGCACATAGGCGTACGGGTTGGTGGATCCGTTGGGCGCCGTCTTTCCGGCATAGGTGGAGTTGTACTGGGCCACGGCCGCCGTTAGCGCCCCCTTGCCGCACGAGTACCCGAAGCAGTTGAACTGGAGGTTGGGAACCAAGGTGGAAATCGCCGTGCCGGCTGCATTCGAGTCTCCAGTCCCCAGGATGTCGCCGGCGATGTACGCCGTTTCCGGGCCTCGGGTCAGTATCGAGGAGTTGATGGCCAAGTTGAAGCCCCACGGCAGCGACACGGTGCCCGCGATATTGAGATTCTGACGTCCCAGCCCCGGAACCGGACCGTAGCCCTTCATGAAGTCGAGAGGATCCTGGCTGGCATCTTCGCCCAGGTTCTTCTGCAACGCATAGGAGGCTGTGAAATTGAAATGGTTTGAAAAACGCTTGTTCAACTTAACCAACAAGCCGTCGTACACGGAGCGTCCTTCCGGAGTCCAGACGGTGATCGCGCCGGTGGAGCATTCCTGGCCCGCCACGTAATATTGGGAAGGCTTACATATCGGAATCACTGGCGACTGGACGCCGTTGATGTAGCGCGTGAAGTGGTTCAGGTCCACTTCGCCGAGATTGGTGTTCTCCGCCTGGCGGCGCGCCCAGTCAACCGTCAGCACCATGTCGTGACCAAGATCACGCTGTACGCCGATGGAAGTCTGGTAGCTCCTGAGCAGCGGGAAGTGAGAGGGATAAATCTCGATTCCTTGCTTGGCGAGATCGATGCCCGTGACTGAATATGACCCGCTAGCCGGGGGTAGCGGAGTGAGTTTCTGTTCAATCGCCGGGAGCTCTTGATTGACGATGCTAAGAAATTGGCCCAGGGTCATGGTGGTCAGCGCGCCGAGCGGGAGGGGGGCTCCGACCGCAAGCGGGCAGACAATCGGCGAAGGGGGGGCGCATCCGATTTGGAGGATCCCCGGAATCGTGTTGGTGAACGCACTGGCGGCCAGCGTCGACCTGCCGTCACCCGGAGGTCCGATGGCCGCGCCTTCGCGGAAATGCTGCCAGATGGGTTGGGTATCCCAATAGATGCCGCCACCGCCTCGAATCACAGTCTTTTTGTCCTTACCCAAGGCCCAAGCGAAACCGACCAGGGGCGAGAAATCTCTGGTGTTGGGCTGGGTCGCGCCCAAGCCATACGGCGCCCCGCCAGTCTGACCCTCCAGGATCGGCGCCAGGTATTGCGGCAGATTGAGATTGGAGTAGAACAGGCCAGTCTCAAGGTCGTAAGCCAAGCCGAAGTTAATGGTCAAGTTCGGACGAGCCTTCCAGGAGTCCTGTATATAGGGATGCAGGCGCTGGTTGACGCCTCCCTGGTCGTGGTCGTACAGACCGGGAAAGGTCCCGTTGCCGACACCGGTTCCGCTATAGATGCTCTGGCCTAAATTCAAGACGGGCAAATTGAGAAGGTCCTGGGTAGTGGTCACCTGGGTAGGAAGGTTGGGGAAGAGAAACGCTTGCGCCGGTCCCAGTCCAAGTCCCTCGATTGTCTCGGGGGCAAAGACGTAGTCGCAACCTGGATTGCAGTATTCCCAAGGCGCGACCTTGGTCTTCATGTGCTCGTAGTCCACGCCGAAGCTGATCCGGTGCGTGCCTTTCTGCCAGCTCACACTGTCTTTCAACTCCAGCGCGCGCGCCTGCCGGAATTGGGGAGAATTGACGTTGGTGCCGCCGATGAAAGTTCCCGAGGGAACTGCCGCGAGTATGGAGGGCAGTCCCAAGCCGATGCAGTTTGGGCACTGAGGTTGCGTGACATCCGTCACATTATTTTCCCAGTAATGATATTGGAAGCGGAAATCGTTCACCAGCGTCGGTGTTATGACCGTGGTCAGACCCATAATGCTTTGGTCGGACCAGTTTTGGTTGGTGTTAAATGCCGAGGGAAGCGGTGCGCCGTAGTATGGACCTATGCCTTCGTTGCCGTCATGCGAATAGCGGGCAAACAAGGTGTTGTTTTGGGACAGGTGATAGTCGAACCGCGCGGTAATTAAATTGTAGTGGTAAGGCGTCGGAAACGCCCCGGATAAGGATTGCAGCGAGGGAAGGTCCTGCTGCACCAGGACCACGTTCGTCTGGTTCAGGTGCTCGTAGTTAAAAAAGAAAAACAGCTTGTTCTTCTTGATCGGACCACCCAGCCAAAATCCGGGATTGCGGCGTTCAAAGAACGGATTCGGGAAGAGGGGATTGCGCGCAAGCAGCGGATAGGCCGCCATGTCGTGGTCCCGGAAGAAATAGTAGGCGCTGCCGTGAAAATCGTTGCTACCGGATCGCGTGACGATGTTCAGCGCTCCGGAAGCCCCGATACCAGTCGACAAGTCGAAGGTGTTCTGCTGGAGCTGAAACTCTTGCACCACTTCCTGCGAGAGGTTCAGTGAGGTGCCGCCTTCCATCTCGTCGTTGATAGTGCCACCGTCAACGGTCATCAGGATGCCAACCCCGGAGCCGGCCGTGGCGCCCGCGTTGTCTCCGAACACACTGATATTCACGATGGCATTGAACTGCGACGTGCTGCCGGGCGCTATGGTGACGCCAGGCTCCAGGCTCGCCAACTGCAGTGAACTACGGCCATTCAGCGGAAGATTCTCGATGGTCGCACGATCGATCACTCCCTGGACCGTATTGCTCTCATAGTTGATCTGAGAGGCCGCGCCCTCCACCGTCACCACCTGGGTGGCTTCGCCCAACGACATGGACATGTCGGCTGTGGTGTCGTTGCCGGCTGTCACCAGCGCATCCCGCACTAACGTGCGGAACCCCTTCGTCTCGGCTCGAACCTGGTAGTCTCCCGGCGGCAATGCAGGAGCGCTGTAGATCCCATCCGCGTTGGTGGCCAGGGTCCGGACAACATTGGTGGACCGGTTGGTGATGGTGATCGTTGCGTTCGGAATCACCGCGCCGGACTCGTCCTTCACAGTCCCTAGAATGGTTCCCGTCGGCGCTTGGGCATAGGCGGCGGAGCCTATAGCGAGCGCTAAAGCCAGCAACATCGACACAGATGCTTTTGACATATTCCCCCTTACTTTGCCGTTAGTCAGTTGAACAAAAAAAGTCTCCAAAGCATTTTCTTGAGTCAAACAGAGGTTGGCTTCGCCGGGGCGGAAAACGAACGCATTGCAGCGCGACAACCTCCTGAAGTCTTTGTCGTAATCTTCCCAAACCGATCGACCGGTAGGGAGATCATATAGAAGGCCGATCCGCTTGTCAAGGGGGTAGTGCCGCTCCAAGCCTGCTTTTGCACTAAGTTAAAAGGGCCGGCGATTGCGCGCCAGCCCTGGGTTACTGAACGTTACTGAACTACCTTAGAATGTGAAGCGCGCGCCGACCTGCACCGCACGCGTTCCACCCTGACCGAAAGTTTGGCCAATACGCCCAGTGGCCTGACCGAAAGCGTAGGTCTGCGAAGCGCAACTGGTGAAAGCGCCGTTGGTCAGCGTGCACCCGGGTGCGAGCGTGTCCAATGTAGTGGTTGGATACACCAGATTGGAGACATTGAACGCGTTAAATATCTCGCCGAGGATGTTCAGCTTATATTTTTCTTTGTACGTGAACGTCTTCGTCAAGCGGAAGTCCTGGCTGAAGATCGGGGAGTTGAACCCATAATTAGGCGGTAGGACCAGTGGGCCGGGATTTGGGGCACCGGCACCTTGGGCGCTCGGCTTACCAGCGTAGTTCGCGTTGTAGTTCTGGACTGCTGCAACAAGCTGCGCTTTGCTGCATCCCACCCCAAGGCAGCTATACGGAATTCCAGGAAGCGGCTCGTAGCTGTAAGACGGTGCAGTACCTGGCAGATCCAGGCCGTTTACCAATGCGACAGCCGGAGCCCGGCTGATGATGGAGGAGTTGACGCTGAACAGAAAGCCCCATGGCAGTCGGTAGGTCCCCGAGATGTTCAAGTTCTGGTGGGCAAGATCCTGGCCGAAGCCAGATTTGAAATTAAGGTCATCCGGAGCGCCGGCAGCGTCTCCGTCGGCAAAGAGCGCATCCGTCTTATCCTTTTGATACGCATAAGAGACCAGGAACTGGAGTCGATTGGAAATGCGCTTGTTGAGTTTCACGAGCAATCCATCATAGACCTCCCGGCCCTGGCCGTTCCAAAAGGTGATGGCGCCGGTAGAGCAATTTTGTGCCGGGTTGAAGTCGGGCACGGTCGGGCACAAAGGAATCACCGGAACCGGCGTGGTACTGCCCTGATATCGGGTGAATAGGTTCTGATCGACTTCGCCCATACTGATGTTCTCGCCTTGGCGCCGCGCCCAGTCGGCCGTCAGGACCATGCCCCAACCCAGATCGCGCTGAACACCAATCGATGTCTGGTAACTTCGGGCCATCGGGTAATGGGTGGGATAAATCTCCACGCCCTGGTGCTCATACTGGAGCTCGTCGTACGGGAAGGACCCGCTCCTGGGCGGATTTGGCGGGGCCAGCAGGGCGGTTACAGCGGGCAGTTCGGTGTTCACAAGATTTTCGAAAAGTCCGACGGTCATGTTGGTCAATTGGTTTATGGGCAGCGCTGCGCCGACGGGAACGGGCTGCCCGGTGCTCAAGTTGAAAATGCCGGGGTAAATATTAGTGAATGCGCTGGCGGACAGCGTATTCCTGGCGCTACCAGGGGGTCCGAGCGCTGCCGCTTCGCGCAGCTTGTAATATCCAGGCGTGCTATCCCAATAGATGCCAGCGCCGCCGCGGATCACCCACTTTTGGCTCTTTCCCGGGCTCCAGGCGAAGCCCAGCGCGGGCTGGAATTCATGGAGATTGTTCACGGTCGGCCCGAGATTGTTCGGACCGGTCCCGAGAATAGGCGCCAAAAGCTCCGGCTTGGGGAGGTTCGAATTATAGAAGCCGGTCTGCGCATTCCACGCCAGGCCGTAGTTGACCGTCAAGTTAGGACGAATCTTCCAAACATCCTGAACGTATGCTCGGTATTGGTTATAGTGTGTGTTCTGGCTATAGTCGTAGGACGAAGGCAAAGGAACCTGCCCGACGCCGACGCCGCTGAAAATACTAGCGTTAAGATTCCACACGGGAAGGTTGAGAACTTGAGCGTCAGAGGTGAGCGTGGTGGGAAGGGTTGGGAAGAGAAGACTGACATAGGCTGGCGGAACCACCTCTCTTAGGAAGGTGGGTGAGACGGCGCCGAGGCACATGGGCGTGCAGAATCCCCACAGGCCGTTCGAATAAGTGGGATTGAGGTCTCCACCAAACTTCAGGCGGTGGTTGCCCTTTTGCCAGCTTAGCGAATCAACCAGCTCAAACCGGCGCGTGTTCCGTGATTGGGGAGAATTTAGATTTGGGCCGATGGCTTGCTGATTGGTGCCAACGAAAAAAACCACGTTCGGAAGAACGCCGGCTACGCAAGGCTCCGAGCAGTCCGATGCAACGGCCGGCAGGTTGTGGTTGTTCCAGTAGTTGTACTCAAAGCGTAGATCGTTGACGAGGGTAGGCGTGAGAATCGAAGTGACACCGAGGATGCTTTGATCGGACCAATTGACGTTATGCGGCCAGTTGGATGGATCTCCGAAAGTCAAAGCTGGCCCGAAGCCGTCGTTGCCGTCGTGCGAATAGCGCGCGAACAGGTTGTTCTTCGAGTTCAGGTGGTAATCCAGGCGCAAAGTGATCTTCTTGGCCTCATAAGGGCTTGGGTAAGTGCCTTGGATTCCCTTGAAAGCGGGATCGGTGGTGGTGACACTCTGCGCCTGCACCTGGTTAAGGAATTCGTAGTTAAAAAAGAAGAACAGTTTGTCCTTGATGAGGGGCCCGCCGAGTGACGCGCCCGGATTGCGGCGCACAAAGAACGGGTTTAGATCGCCCGGGAAGCGATCCAGGTTGGGGTAAGCAGCCATGTTATGGTCGCGGTAGAAAAAGTAAGCGCTGCCATGCCAATCGTTAGAGCCCGAGCGCGTCACCATGTTGATGGAGCCGCCGGTCTGAATGGGACTTGACAGATCGATATTCAATTCCGAGAGCTGGAATTCCTGGACCACTTCCTGGGTAAAGTTCATGGACTGGCCGCCGCCAGCCACATCGATATTGTCGGAGACGTTGCCGCCATCCACGGTGACCGCGGTCCGGAATCCGCTGCCCAGAACGCTCACATAGAACAAGGCATTGAATTGGCCGACTGTTCCCGTGGTGATCTGCACGCCGGGTTCGACTGAGGCGAGTTGTATGTAGTCGCGGCCGTTTGACGGAAGGTCCTCGATGACGGAGTGCTCGATGACGCCTCCGATCTCGTTCTTTTCATAGTTCATCTGGTTCGAGGCAGCTTCCACCGTAACCACTTCCGTGTTGCCGCCTAACTCCATGGGCACGTTCACCGTTATGGTGCTGCCCACCAATACCGTGGCATCGCGTTCCGAGATTCTGAAACCAGTGGCTTCGGCTTTCACTTGGTAGTCGCCGGCTGGAAGCGCGGCGGCGGCGAAATATCCCTCGGCGTTCGCGGTAGCAGTACGGGCGTTGCCCGTAGCCTTGTTAGTGATGGTTATCGTTACGTTGGGGATGACGGCGCCCGACGCGTCGGCGACCGTTCCCACGATAGTCCCCGTAGCTTGAGAGAATGCCACCGCGCAAAACAGCAGTGTCATCCCTGTTATCGCTATAAACGCAGCAATAGGTCTCAACATAGAGAGATCTCCTCTTTTCGTTTTGGAGGCGAAGCCTCGCTTGGGCATAGGCGGCAGAGCCCATAGCGAGCGCTAAAGCCAGCAACATCACTTTGCCGTTAGTCAGTTCAACAAAAGGTATCGTAAACTTCCCTAACCGATCGACCGGTAGGGAGATCATATAGAAGGCCGGTGCTCCTGTCAAGGGGGGTAGGGACCCGTGTGTCGTTAGCACGCTAGTTGTCACGCGATCACCCCGGCCTGGCGAAGGCGCTCGATTTCCTGTTGATCCATTCTCAGAAATTCGCTCAGCACCGCGGTCGAATCTTCGCCCAAGCGTCGCGCGGCCGTCGGAACCCCGGCGTGGCTTTGGGACAACTTCACCGGAGCGCCCGTGACACGGATTCGGCCTGCTGTGGGATGCTCCACTTCCGGCAGCATGTCACGCGCCTGGACGTGTTCGTCTTCCACCACCTCTCGGAGATTGCGCACCGGGGAGCAAGGAATCCCCGCGCGCCCCAGCACCTCTACCCAGTGCGCGGCGGTCTGGCCGCGAAACATTTCTTCCAGCAGCGGCTCGAGCTCGCCGCGATGCTCCACGCGGAGACGATTCGACCGGTAGCGCTGGTCGTCAAGAAGGTCGGGCCGGGAGATGGCGTGACAGAAGCTCTCCCACAACTTGTCGCTCGCCACCGCGATGGTGACTTCACGGTCCGAGCACGTGAAATTGCGATACGGAACTATGGTGGCAAACCTGGTGCCCATGGGCGCCGGGATGATTCCGGAGCCAAGGTAATACGCAAAGCTGGGCGCCATGGTGGACATCAGCGTGTCGAGCATGGACACATCCACAAACTGGCCTTCGCCGGTCCGGTGGCGCGCCTCGAGCGCGAGCATCGCTCCAATCAGCGCGAACATCCCCGCAGTGACATCGGCAACCGAGTGGCCGGAGCGCACCGTTTCGCCAGCCAGCGTACCGGTGATGCTCATCAGGCCCGCGGACGCCTGAGTCACCAGATCCATGGAGGCCTCGTTGCTGCGAGGCCCGGTTTGGCCGTAGCCGGAGATCGATACATAGATGAGCCGCCGGTTCAGCGGGGCCACGCTCGCGTAACCAAGTCCGAGCCGGTTCATCGTACCCGGACGGAAGTTTTCAATCAGAATATCGGCGTGCGCGGCCAGCCGGCGGCAGATGTCCAAACCTTCCGGCTGCTTCAAGTCAACCGCCAGGCTTTGTTTGCTGCTGTGAAGCCCGAGGAAGTACGACGCTTCTCCTCCCTGAAACGGAGGCCCCCAGGAGCGGCCCACGTCGCCCTGGCCTGGACTCTCGATCTTGATCACGCGCGCGCCGTAGGCTGCCAGCAGCATCGTGCAGTAGGGACCTGCCAGCGCGTGAGAAAAATCGAGGACCGTGAGTCCCTCAAGAGGTGGATGCATTCGCTGGATAGGCAGGCAATATCATAACAGGCCCTCCCTACCGCGCGACAAGTGTATTATCCTGCCATTTATATGACTGGCGCGGACTGCCTACTCCAAACCCTGGCCCTCAATCAGATCGAAGTCTGCTTCATGAACCCCGGCACCTCGGAGATGCACTTCGTCTCCGCTCTGGATCGTGTGACTGCGGTTCGGGGCGTGTTGTGCCTCTACGAGGGCGTCTGCTCCGGAGCGGCCGACGGTTATGCGCGCATGAAGGGCTTACCGGCTGCGACGCTGCTGCATCTCGGCCCCGGCCTTGGGAACGCCCTTTCGAATTTTCACAACGCGCGGAAAGCGCGGTCCCCCATCGTGAGCATCATCGGCGAACACACCAGAGGACACCAGAAGTATGACGCGCCTCTCAGTTCCGATATCGCTCAATTCGGGCGAGCCGTCTCGGACTCCATCCGGACCGTTGAAAGTCCGGAATGTTTGGGGCTGGCTGTTTCGGAAGCGATTGCCGCGGCCATTCAACCGCCCGGCCGCATTGCGATGTTGATTGTACCGGCCGATATCTCCTGGCTCGAGACCAAGACCATCGGCGCCGTCGTACATAGTCCCCAGCGTCTCATGCCGAGCTCTGAGAGCATCCTCGACGCGGCTCGCCTGCTGCGCTCTTCCAGTAACGCCGGCATCATTCTCGGAGGAGCGTCGATGAGCCGCCGTGCGCTGGAAGCCGCTGGCCGGCTGTCCGCCGCTACTGGAGTCCGTGTATTCGCGGATCGCAGCACTCCACGTCTGGCCTCGGGCCGCGGATGCTTCCGGGTGGAGAAGGTTCCATATTTCCCCGAAGACGCAAGCGCCGCACTCGGCAGCCTGACCCACTTGATCCTGGTCGAAGCGCCGACGCCGGTCTCTTTCTTCGGCTACCCCAACACGCCCAGCTCGCCGGTTCCCGAAACCTGCGCCGTCTCCGTTCTCGCAACCCCGGAACAGGATGGCGCCGCCGCGCTGGAAGCTGTGGTGGAAGAATGCGGAGCGCAAAAGGCCCGGCCGCCAGCAATGGACGACGAACCACTCGCGCTCCCGCTGGATTCGCCGCTCACGGCCGACGCCATCGGACGGACCCTGGCCGTCCTGCTTCCTGAATGGGCCATCATCTCCGACGAGACGATCTCCTCCAGCGCCGCGATTCTTCCTTACTTGATGCGGGCCGCTTCGCACGATCAGTTGCCGCTCACGGGAGGCGCCATCGGCCAGGGACTGCCGGTCGCGGTGGGAGCGGCCATCGCCTGTCCAGAGCGCAAAGTGATCGCGCTCGAAGCTGACGGTAGCGCGATGTATTCGTTGCAAGCCCTGTGGACCATGGCGCGTGAGAGTCTGGACATCGTGACGGTCATTCTAGCCAACCGCCGCTATCGCATTCTCGACGTCGAAATGCGCAGAACCGGCGCGTCGAGAATCGGCGCCAGGGCCAATGACATGCTCGACCTCGGCCGGCCCGACCTGGATTTCGTGAGTCTCGCGCGCGGCATGGGCGTGCCTGCAACGCGGGCGGCCACCGCGCAGGAATTCACTCGGCAATTCCGCACGGCGGTTTCCGAACGCGGGCCTCGCCTTATCGAGGCCGTGCTCTAAGGATCGAGGCAGTGCTCTAAGGCGCAGCTTTTGGCGACGCCGCGCCAGTCAAATAGATAGTTGCAAACAACACGCCGATCTGATCGGGCGATAAAGGTCCATTGGGCCGGAACCAGACTAGTACGCGATTCAGGAGGCCGAGGAGGGCCAGGCACAGGTACTTGACGGGCACGTCCTCGCGCAGCGCGCCCGCAGTCTGCGCCGCATCCAAAACAGATCGCACCAGGCTTTCATAGGCGTCCCGAAGGGCGGTCACCTCATCCAGCCGTTCTGTGGACAGGGAGAACATTTCCGTCAAAGCTGCTGAATGCCGGTCTTGATCCCGTAGCATGCTTTGAATGTGGGTGCGTATCAGTATGCCTGTTCGCTCCAGGGGACTTGAAGCGTCCTTGAGAGCGGCTTCAACGTCACTGCGGATTTGTTTCAGTGTCCACTTACAAAGGTCGTAGAGCAGGTCTTCCTTGGTCTCGATGTGATAATACAGCGACGCCTTCCGAATCCCGATCTGTGCCGCGATCTCACGAGTGCTGGTCAGAGCGTAGCCCTTCTTGGCGAACAAAGCGGCGGCGGTGTCCAGCAGCCGTGTCGAAATGGGTCCTTGCGATGCCCTGGAAGGCTTGCGCCGCCGTGCTGCAACCACCCGGGAGCCGCCCTGCTCGAGATCGGGAAGCACGCCAGAGAGCCGTCCCGCGGATGTGGTTGCACCGTCAATGTAGGTGCGTGCGAAGATCTCAGCGAGCTGATCCGCCGACAGCGCTTCGTCGCCGCGATACCACAGCACGGCCCAATTGAGCATATTGAGGAGGGCCAGGCAGAGGTATTTTGCCGGAATGTCCTCTCGGACAAAGCCTTCACTCTGCCCATAGTTCAGGATCGCGAGAACCAGCTTCTCGTAGCGCTTCCGCAGTCCGACCACTTGCCGCCGGTGCGTGCCGGAAAGAGCGCGCAGCTCGGTTAGCATGAGGGCGTGTCTGGTCCGATACTTCAGCAGCGTATTGAGATGAGTACTAACCAGGATCCGAATCCGCCCCTCGGCACAATTCGATTCGTTGACGGCGGACTGCACCGCGCTGAGGAGTTGCTCGAGCGATGTCACGCACAGTTGGTAGAGTAGATTTTCCTTGCTGGCAACATGGTGATAAAGAGACGCCTGCCGAATACCCAAGCTGGCGGCAATCTCACGCGTGGTGGTTGCCGCATAGCCCTTTTTCCAAAACAACTCGGCGGCCCGGTCGAGCACACGTTCTTGCGTAGAGGCGTCAGCTTGAACAGCGCTGTCGGAAGTTGATAACAAAGCGCGGCTCAGGCGCATGGCGTGGATGAACCATTATCGCTCACAGATCTAGCGGGGGTTCACGGCAGACGTGGTTGCCTCCGTCTTGAGGAACTTCAGCAATTCCCGATTGAAGATCTCCGGCACTTCAATATGTGGAACATGGCCCGCGTTGGGGATTAAGACCAGCTCCGCTCCCGGAATTGTGTCGGCGATGTGCTTGGCCCGCTCCGGAAAGTCTGGGCCATCCTTGTCGCCACCGAGAACCAACGCCTTTGAACGAATTTTCGCCCAGTCGTAGACCACTGGATCCAGGTACAAGATCTGTTGATAGATGGAGCGGACCATGGCCAGCCTCGGCCAGTCGCCACTCAGCGTCGGCGCGTAGAGAATTCGCACGTAGTGCTCGTATTCGGGCTTCCAGGCGCCGGGCGTCGGAAAATAGCGCCGGATATTTGCATAAAACGCCTGGTAGATCTGATCGTGAGATTGCGCCATAGTCGCTTTGTACGCATCATCCGCCGAGCGCCAGGCCGTTTGATAACGGGGGTCCGTCAATCCGATCGGATTATAAATAACCAGGCGTTCGGTCATGTCCGGATAGGAGGCTGCAAACCGCGCGGCCAGCATCCCGCCCATCGAATGTCCGACAATCGCCGCCTGCGCGATGCCCAACGACTGAAGAAGCTTGCGGGTGTTCAGCGCCATATCGTTAAAGTTGTACGGAATAATCGGCTTGGATGATCTTCCGAAGCCAATCTGGTCCGGTACCACGACGCGAAAGCCTGCGTTACGGAGCAATTCAATCGGCCCGCTAAAGTAGAAGCCTCCGAAATTCATCCCATGCAGCAGGACCACGGTGCGCCCGTTCGGTTGGTTCGCGGGCGGCACGTCCATGTAAGCCATTCGCACGTCTTGCCCGTACAGCGTCAGCGGCAAATACGCGACGGGATACGGGTAGGGGACTTCATCGTACGTGATGCTGCCAGGTTGGACGTCTGTGGGAGCATTGGGCGCCTGGGCCCAGACCAACATCGCAGTGCACGACGCGACGCAGAACGCGGCGATCATTCTCGTCGCTTTTGTCATATTCCATCAACCTCCGTGTTCATCATACGCGCTTTGGGCTACGTTTCTGCTTGGGGACAAAGGCCAGGAAGCGGCGCGGGTTGTCCACCAGGATGCGGTGCAGCGTTTCTTCACCGGCGCCGGCTTCGCGCAGCTTCGGCACAAATACCGTGACGGTTTTGGCGTATCCTGGGCCGCCATTGCGCTTGAGTTGCGCTGCGTTGGAGAAGTCCGAAGCGAAGAGCAGGTTGTCCGCATATCCAGCTTCGATGAGCGCCATGACCATGGGGATTTGTCTCGCGTCGCCCGGGCCGCCCTGGCGATCAAAACCCACAAAGGCGCCCCGCTTGCAGATTTCCTTATGCACGCGCACCTCGGGGTCGATGAGGCCGCCCACATGGCCGATCGCAACGTGGCGCGGGTTCACGCCGAGAGATTCAAACGTGTCGAGCTGTTCGAGCGCTGCCTTGCCGAAATTCGTATGCGTGAAGATGGGCAGGTTCGTGGCCAGATGCGTCTTGGCGACGGCGCGAAACACTTTGCGCTCGTTGGCGGTGAATTCGTCCCAGGTGCCGATTTCTCCGAGCGCGCCATACGGCGAGGCGCCCACCTCGCGGATCAGACTCTGAGCAATTTGATCTTCACTCAGGGTGGCGATCTCGGGCGGATAGAAAGGCTCGCTGTAATAGCCCGCACCGGAGACGATCGGCATTCCGGAGCGCATCGAGAGGCGTTTCAGAAAATCCAGGCTGCGGCCCATATCGGGATGCCCGCCGTCCACCAGGCACGCCACACCTTCCTTGCTGGCGGCCCGCAGTTCCTCCGTCATGAGATCGAGATCCTGCAGGAAGTATGTCTCGCCGGGCTGCGGCGCAATCGCAGCAGGTTGGGGCCGCGATGTTAGCAGGGACATGAACTTCGGCAGAAAATCCGGACTCAACGACATGTGCTCGTGAAAGAGCGTGGCGCCGCCGGACAGCGACTCCGGAGGCACGTCCCCTAAGACAGTGCGGATAATCGGGCCGGTGGTGTTCTGCGCGAGGGCTACTCCCGAGATTCCCAGAAGACCGATGACTTGGCGCCGCGTGGGGCGCTTAGTTCTGTTTACCATCGCCCGTTTTGGTTGCCTCAAACCGGATCTGCTTCAGCACCTCGGTCCGATGATCGAGTTCGGTTTTGCCTTCCGGAAATTGATTCATGCTGAGCATGAAAGCCAGGATATCGGCGTCCTGCTCGCGCGTGAGCCGGCCTGGATTGTCCGCAGGCATCGACACTCGAATCCTGTCGAACAGGTCACCCACCGTCAGACCGTTCCAGTTGGAGAAAAACTCACCACCCGTGAGCGGCGGGGCCGATTCGCCCCCGTTCAGCGCCGAGCCGTGGCACGACGCGCAATCGGCCGCGTAGCGCGTGGCTCCGCGCTTGGCCTGCTCAGAGGTGTAAACGCCGTCCCACACGGAGCGTGAGGTTTGCGCGCACACGCACGCCGCGAACAGAACAGCAATCACAGTTCTCAACATCACACTCCCGAAGGAACCGGAGCAGGCGCGACCAGGGGGTCGCGCGCTGGCGAGGGCGCCCGCCCTACTCCAAACCCAAGCTAGTTCGCCGATGGCAAGCTGTAGGCGATGTACTCGCCCGAATACGCGCCTCCACTCACAGCCACCACAATGTACTGCTTGCCGTCCACCATGTAGGTCATCGGCGAACCGCTCTGAGGCGCGGGCATGTAAACCGCACCGACCTCCTTGCCCGTGGCCTTGTCATAGGCTCTGAGCATGGCGCCGCGCGGATGCGACGGCGTGGTGGTGTTCTGACTGTCACCCAGGACGACCAGTGTTTTGGTAACGATCAGCCCCACGCTGCCCGGCTGGCCCGTATTGGGAATGTTCATTCCTTTGAGAGCCGGGTGATTGCGAACCGAATCCGGAGTCTCGCCGTAAGGCACCTGCCATTGGAGTTCGCCTCGATCCAGATTGATCGCCGAGATCACGGCATACGGCGGCTTGACGATGGACAAACCTTGAACCGTGAGAGCGCCCACCGCCGCCTGAGGCGCCGCCGGAGTGGCCGCTGGCGGCGGTGGAGCCGGCCTGCGCTGCGGAGCATCGGCGGCAGAACCGAATCCCGGCCCTTCCGCAAGTTGAAATTTCGCATCGTTCCTACCCATAACGTAGCGAATGTCCGAGAATCCTTCCGGTGGCGTGCGCAATGAAAGGGGGAAAAGGGCGGATTGATGAGCCTGCGCATAGACGGTGTGCGTTTCCGGATCGTAGGCCGACCCGGGCCAGTTGGTCCCGCCGCTGGCATTGCCGAGATCCAACGCTCCGAGATAGCCCTTGGCATCGCCGAGCACCGGCGGAAGGAACATGGGTCCCGTTTTGTAGCGTGCCACGGCGTCTTTCGCCTGCGCCCGCATCTCCGGCGTAAAGTCGATCAGATCATCCGGAACGTTGAGGTAATTGCGGGCATACGCGGGCGGCTTGGTGGGAAAAGGCTGCGTGGCCGCCGTCTTTTCTCCAGGCACGTCGGACTGCGGCACGGCACGCTCCTCGATCGGCCAGACGGGTTCGCCCGTGACGCGATCGAAGACATAGAGGAACGCTTCTTTGCTCGGTAAGGCCACGGCTTTGATCGCCTTCCCACCGACGGTGATGTCCGCCAGGATGGGCGCCGAGGACAGATCGTAATCCCAGATCGGGTGATGCACAATCTGGAAATGCCACTTGCGCTTGCCAGTCTTGAGATCCACGCAGACCAGGCTCTCGCCAAAAAGATTGTTGCCCGGCCGCTCTCCTCCGTAGAAATCCGAGGTCGGAGACTCCACAGGCAGATACACCAGACCAAGGTCTTCATCCACGGTCATCTGTGTCCACACGCCGGTGTTGCCGTTGGTGGCCCAGGAACCGTTTTCCCAAGTGTCGTTGCCAAACTCGCCGGGCCTGGGAATAGTATTGAAGGTCCACAGAAGTTTGCCGTTGCGTGCGTCGAAGGCCCGCACCAGTCCCTTGGTGTTGTTGTGGCTGACGACGGTCATTCCCTCTTTGAACGAGGAGCCGACGATGACGGTGTCTTTCACCACCAGCGGCGTTGCGTGCAAGCCAGCCTCGCCGGTTTCCAAATCGATCTGCTGGCCGGTTCCGGTCACCATGCCTTCCTTCAGGTCGATCATGCCACTCTTGCCGAACCCATTGATTGGCTGGCCGGTGTGCGCATTGAGAGCGATGAGCCGATAGCCGGTGGTGACAAAGATGACGCGGTCGTCGCCCTTGCCGTCGGTCCAATAGGACACTCCGCGGCCCGACAACTGCCGCGGCGCAATGGCCGCGCGAGTGCCTTCGCGCAGACTATAGACCCACATCAGTTCACCAGTCTTAGCGTCGAGGGCGACCACGGATCGCCGCGTGCCCGCGGTGGTGTAGATCACGCCCTTCACCATCAGCGGCGTGCCCTCGAGTTTGTATTCGGGCCGAGTGCCCAGGGAATCCGTTTTGAATCGCCAGGCTACTTCGAGTTGGTTGAAATTCGACGCGTTAATCTGATCGAGCGGCGAATACCGCGTGCCCTTGATGTCGCCCGTGTACGCGGGCCATTCGCCGTCCTTGGTGGAAGGCTGCTGTCCCCAAGCCGATACCGCCAGAAACGCCAGACCAGCCAAGACCGCCCATCGCAGCGCGTTGTGTCCGCTCATTTCGCTCTGATGCATATGTCCTCTTTTCTCAAAAACGACCGGGTTTTCTCAAAAAACTACTGAGCCGGTTTGACCGTGACTTTCACCTGCGCGTTCGACCAGCAACACTGAAATCCGCGGCCTCCCTCGCCGGACCAATCGTTGGCTTGCGCGCGCAGCACGTATTCTCCCGGTTCACTAAACGTGGCGGTGGTGGCCGCCTTGCCCTGGAACGCTGTCGCCGGAGGCGCCGGAAAATCCGCATTCTCCACCACCGGCTTGTCGCTAGCAAAGATAACAGAACCTGGCCCGCGGAACTTGCTCCACACAATCGAGACTGCGGGGGTCTTCGGGCGCGTCGCGCCTAGAACAACGCTGGCGTCATCAGCTACCCACAGCGCCAATGTCACCGGATTTGGAAATACCGTTGCCAGCGACGTGCTTTGACCTCGCGGCCCTTGAACGAAGGGCCCGGCGGCGGCAAATCCAACGAAGGGCGGCGTATTCCCGTTTGCGTCGCGGTAGGGCGATAGCTCCCACAGCGGATTCAGAGTGCCGGGAACCGCGGTGGTTACGGCATTGGCCGTTAGCGTCCAAGTGAGCTGGTTTGATCCGAAATCCTTGGGCACGGTTATTGTGAAGACGCCCCACTGCCTGCGGGTCAGAAAGTGAGTCGGCTGGCCCTGATCGGGGCCCCCTGGTTCGATCCGGTTGCCGGCGCCGATGGGGATATCCAGCTCTTGCGTCAGATTTCGATTGTAGTATCCGAAGAGCAGGCTGAAACTCCCGTCCGGGTTATGAAACCAGCCTTCATAAGCGGCCGTTACGCTTTGTCCGGAATCGTGCCGAGGCCCGGTCAGCAATTGCTGCGCAGGCAGCCCCGCATAACCTGCCGCGATGATGGCCGCTAGACAGGCCAGCACAACCCGATGACAGCGCATCTTCTTCTCTTGGCTAGTTGCCGTCGGCTGCGGCTGCGGCGGCGGCGGCGGCTGCGGCTACCGTGGGCGGCGGCGGACCGTGCTTGGATAGCCACTCTTGATAATCCGCTTCGCTGATGTAAGTTACGTTCACCCACGCATGAGCCATCTCGTCCACGGTGCGGTCGCCCCACCCGACCCATTGGTTCGGATCAGGGTTGTTACGATTGGAGGCAGTGTTGTCATGCCAGGCGACTACATGGATGATGGTGCCTTTGGGCAGCACCGGCGCTGCGTCGTCGGCGTAAATGTAGTTGGTCATCCAGTTGAAGTTGAAGTGGTCGACAAAGCTGAGCGTTCGCTTGGTCCCATCCGGAAGGATCGCCTCCAGCAGCATCGCTTTGCCGCGCAGGTGCATGTGAGGTTGGAAATTCTCCAACCGGGCCGGCGAATGCAATACCGTGTAGCCCTCGGTCTGGACGATTTGGTTGGGCGGAATATCGAGCTGGCCGAATCCGGCGTTGCCGGGAGTCGCGGGGAACGGCATCAGGAAAGTGCGGTACTTCGGCACCTCGTCCTTGGGATAGAGATAGACGGCCAACTCGACATGATCGCGGATTTCCTCGCCCACGGCGTGCAGATGCATCTCCCAAAAAATGCGCCCACCTGGCACCAACAGCTTGCCTGTGTTCGGGCGATAAATGTCGTAGTTCTTGTTCATGGCCCATTCCATCAACAGACCTTGCATTGCGAGTCCCGAGTTTGATCCGGGTTCTTCCTGTTCAAGATAAGCGAGAGCGTGATGGGTAATCCTGCGCCCTGCCAAACTGGCCGGCCGCATTTCGACGGCCCGCACCCAGCGAGCCTCGGTCACCGGAATTGGCGTCAGCGGCCTCCACCAGACGTCCTGGCCCTTGGCCGGCATCGTGTACGGTTCCGATTTGAGGATGAAGTCCGGTTTCCCGAACTGTTTCTCGAGCTGCCAGCCGTCGTCATTCGGCCATTGCTTGGGAGGCGGCATATCCTTGGGATCGCCCAGCGGCGCGCCGCCGTCAACCCATCGCGCGATGAGGGCGATCTGGTCGTCGGCCAGCGACATGTCGTTCTGGAAGTGCTGAATGCCGACCGTCTTGTCCAGATGCCAGGGCGGCATATTGCGGGTCACAACCCGCTCTTTGATCGATTTCGCCCACGGCCGGGTCTCTTCGTAAGTAACCAGCGACATGGGCGCCATGGATCCGTTGCGATGACAATTCTGGCACTTTTCCTGAAAAATCGGTGCAATGTCTCTGGCGAACGTCGGCGGGTTGCTGTTGGTAAGCTCCGCGCCCACCACACACCCCGAAAAGGCCAAGCAAGCTGCCAGCGCCAATGTGCGCATGCCACCCTCCATGATCATCTGATTCCAAACCTGTCGATCGGTAGAATTATATCGCACCAACGACATCGCAGTCAAAGCCCCGGCGCCCTACTTAGCTTTCGGCCAGACCACGCCTTGGTCCTTCTTCGTGACCGCGGCCAAGCCTTTGTACACGAACTTCTGCACGCGCTGGCCGCGATAAGTCTCCGTGGTATAAATGTTGCCCTTCGAATCGGAGGCAATGCTGTGCACGGCGTAAAACTGGCCAGGCTGCCGGCCGCCGTCCCCAAAGCTGGTCAGAATCTCGAGCGTGTCACGCAGCATCACGTAGATTTTTTCGTTCGCGCCGTCCGCCAGAAACATGTACTTCTGCTGCGGATCTTTGGAGAAAACGATGTCCCAAACCGAGCCATCGCCGCGCGTATTTTTCGCGATGACTACTTCCTTGACGAATGTGCCATCCGGTTTGAACACCTGGATGCGGTCGTTCGGCCGATCGCAGACATACAACAGGCCGTCGTTGGAGAGCTCGGCGCAGTGCACCGGATTTCGGAACTGTTGCGCGGGAGGATCGTCGGGCTTGTACGGCCCGAGGTTGGTGTCGTCGGGCTTGTTCCCATAGGCGCCCCAGTGCCGCTTGTACTTGCCAGTCTCCGCGTCGAATACGATCACGCGGTGATTGCCATAGCCGTCGGCGACGTACAACTCATCGGTCTTGCGGTCGATAAACAATTTCGCTGGCCCCTTCAGGTTCTCGACGTCGTTGCTGCCCTTGCTCTTGCCGGCGTGGCCGATCTGCATCAGGAACTTCCCGCTCTGCGTGAACTTGAGGACCATGTTGTCGTTGTAAGGGGCTGGGCCACGAGGGGCGCCCTCGGCCGGAGCTGCACCGGGAGGCGTTGCGCCGCGACCGTTGCCTCCGATCCAAACATTCCCTTTGTAATCGACCGTGATGCCATGATTCGAGTCGGGCCACTCGTAGCCTGGGCCAGGGCCGCCCCAGCTCTCGACTAGATTGCCAGCCTGATCGAACGCCAACACCGGCGGCGCCGGAGTGCAGCATTCCGCCGCGGGTGGATTCGCGGTCGAGTAGACTTCTTTGGCTTCGAGTGAACCTGCCCGGTGGATGATCCAGACATGGTCCTGCGCATCGACGGAAACGCCGATCGTATTGCCGATCACCCAATGGTTGGGTAGCGGCTTGGGCCACATCGGATCCACTTCAAACCTCGGCGCCTGAACCGTTGAGGCCTGGACCGAAGCTCGTTTGCTGAGCACAACAGAACTGATTCCGAGGATCACGAGGGTGGCGCAAAAGGCCGCGCCAACGCGGAAATTGATCTTCATGGACATAGCCTCCTTCGCGAGCAAATTTTCTTACGGCCATTCGCTCACGAAACCTGTCGATCGGTTGATATTCTATTACACGCGTCGGGACGTTTGTCAATGCTCCCCTGCCAGCCATGCGCCATCTGGGGTAAGATTGCATGCACGTGCGGCTACCTTTTGCGATTCGCCTGGCAGCAGTAACACTCGCGTCTGGTGTGCTGCTTCCTCATCTCGCGCTGGCGCATAACATCCCCAACGACGTCACCGTTCAAGCGTTCTTCCGGCCCGAGAGCAACCATCTGCGCCTGCTGGTTCGCGTGCCTCTCAAGGCCATGCGCGACGTTGAGTTTCCGCAACGCGGCCCTGGCTATCTGGATCTCGAACGCGTCGATTCCACCCTCCCCGACGCCGTGAATCTGTGGATCTCCGGGGCCCTGGATGTTTACGAAGATGATATTCGGCTGCCGAAGCCCGTCGTGCTCGCGAGCCGCGTGTCGCTTGAGTCCGACCAGTCCTTTGCAACATATGATGCCGCGCTGGCACATGTTCTCGGCCCGAGACTCACCAATGCCACCAACGTGGTCTGGGACCAAGTGTTGCTCGATGCCGTCTTGGAATATCCGATCCAATCCGATCGCTCCCGCTTTTCGATCCACTCCGAGTTGGCTCGCCTGGGGCTGAGAACGGTCACCGTACTGCGCTTCCTTCCGCCCGGCGGCGCCATACGGGCCTTCGAATTCACTGGCGATCCCGGCGTGGTCGAGCTCGACCCGCGCTGGCATCAGGCGGCCTGGCGGTTCGTAAAGCTGGGATTCATGCACATTCTGGACGGAACCGATCACCTGCTGTTTCTGTTTTGCCTGGTGATACCGTTCCGGCGCTTCCGCGCGCTGATCCCGATCGTGACCGCGTTCACGGTAGCGCATTCCATCACCCTGTTCGCGTCCGCCTACAACTTCGCACCCAGCGCGTTATGGTTTCCGCCGCTGATTGAAACACTGATCGCGTGCTCCATTGTGTATATGGCGCTCGAAAACATCGTGGGCGGAGCCACCGTGCATCGCCGCTGGATGATCGCGTTCGGGTTCGGTCTCGTGCACGGCTTCGGCTTCTCGTTTGCCCTGAAGCAGACGCTGCAGTTTGCCGGCTCGCATCTGCTGACGTCGCTGCTAGGGTTCAATATCGGTGTGGAACTGGGACAATTGCTGGTGCTCGCGTTGATGGTGCCGGCGCTGGAGCTCTTGTTCCGTTATGTCGTCGCGGAACGGATGGGGACCATAATCTTGTCGGCGCTAGTAGCACACACCGCCTGGCATTGGATGATGGACCGCGCGGATCAGTTGAGACAGTTCCGGTTCGATTGGCCAATCATCGGCGCGGCCACGCTGGCAACCGCCCTGCGCGTTCTCATGGTCATCGTGCTGCTAGCCGGGCTTGTGTGGGCCGCGCGCGCGGTGCTCCGCGACCATGCCGAGCGTAAGCGGACTCAAAGACCCGGCGGCCAGCCGTCGGGCGGCGAGCAGCCCACTACTTGACGTATTTCTTCAACGTCATTTTATATATTTCTTCAAATCGCGCGGGCCCACTTCCGCGCCGTATACATTACCCTGGCGATCCACCGTGACGCCTTCCGCCATGCTGGAGCCACCCTTGGGATCTGGGTCTGGGATGAACGCTGTTACCTTGCCGTCGCGCGCGCTTCCAATTCGGATGCCTCTGTGGCAGCCGAGATTGTAGCCGTACGCTCCCTCTTTGTCATTCGATTCCGAGTCCGCGACGTAGAGCACATCGTCTTTGTCGATCGCCAGTCCACTCGGGCGGCCGAACTGTTTCCACTCCGTGATGAACTTACCGTCCTGGTCAAAGATCTGGATGCGGTTGTTGGTGCGATCCGCGACGAACAGCCGTCCTCGAGAATCCATCGCGAGGGAGTGGGGCCCAACGAACTGCCCAGGGCCGGCCCCCGCTGTTCCCCATTGCTTGATGAAATTGCCGTCGCTCGAAAACTTCACGATCCGCGCATCGCCGTATCCAGGCGAATGGCCGGAGGAGACGAAGATGTCGCCGTTGGGGGCCACCAGGACGTTCGTTGGCTGATTGAAAGTGTCCGGACCGCTCCCGGCAACTCCCGCCTTGCCCAGCACCAGCAATACTTTCCCCTCGCGGCTGAATTTATAAACCTGATGCCCTTTGTTTCCCTGTCCCTGGGCGTCGGTCACCCAGACGTTGCTGTCTTTGTCGACGAAGAGACCGTGTGGTTGCACGAACAATCCCGCACCGAAATGACGCAGGTTCTTTCCCGATGAATCAAATTCGAGGATGGGGTCGAGGTTTGATTCGGCGCAATTGTTCGCGCCACACCGGTCATAGGCCCAGATGTGCCCGTCGGGACCAATTTGGACGCCGGCCGTCGAGCCCCATTTTCTTTCGTCGGGCAACTGCGCCCAGTCCCGAACGGTCTTGTAGGGATTCGGTAGATCATTGGGAGGCGGGTAACTGGGTTGGCCGTACACGGTAACAGCGCCCAAAAGCGCGAGTCCAAGTCGACTGAGATTTGGCATGATGAACTCCTCTTTCGCAAAACAGTGTACATCATACTTGCCAGCCCACCGGCCGACCGGGGGCGTGCGGCCTTATTCTATTTCAGCCGGGCACGGCGCCCTGGCCGCACGCGTCAAGCTTGCAGGGAAGGATACGGAAAGCGGGATCGCGGCCATCCGAGGGGAACGCGTACCAGCGTTACAGCCGGGCGAGAATTTCTTGGGGGGTGGCGCGAGCCCAGGTTTCGTTGACTTGAACAGTGAAACGGTCGTTGCGCGCGGCCGAAAGGATAAAGCCGGCGTCCGCGGCCCTCCGCTGAAAGGCTTGGGCGTCGATATCTTTGACGCGCAGGAAAAAAATATTGGTGCCGTTGGGGACGCGGGTCACTTCGAAGCGAGAGTCGGACTGAAGGGCGCTGATGACTTTCTCGGATGTGGCGACGGCCTGGGCGTAGCGCTCCGGGAAGCCCTCGAAGAAATGCAGCGCGACGGCAGCGAAGGGCCACACCTGGCTGAGTCCGTTGCCGAACATGCGGCGCGGCTGAAACAAATTTTCGAGAAGGCTCCTGGGGCCGGCCAGGATCGCTCCGCTGGCGGCGTTGAAGTACTTGTACATGGAGACGTAAACGGTGTCGAACAGAGCGGCGTATTCGCGCACTGGAACCCCACTATAGGCGGCGGCGAGATAGAGCCTGGCGCCATCCAGGTGCAGACCGATCTTGCGGTCACGGGCCCATTGCGAAACGCGCTTCATTTCAGCGAGGTCGAAGCTCTCGCCTGTTTTGCGGCGGACCGGGGTTTCGATCTGGATGGCGCCGATGGGGACCGCGACGCGGCCAGAAGCGCTACGGTCGGCTTCGCGCTCCAGGTCGTCGACGGTGAAGGTGGCTTGGGTGGGCGCTAGCGGGACAAGATGGAGGCCGCTGAGGGTTTGGCAGCAATCACCGCAGTCGTTGAACAGGTGGCACTCGTGCTGAACCAGCACGCGGCGCCTTTCACCGGCGAGCAGGCGGACGGCGAGGTGGTTGGCAAGCGTGCCGGTGGAGATCCACACGGCGGTCTCCTTGCCGAGCGCGGCGGCCACGGACTGTTCCAGCCTGGCGACCACTCCTCCGCGCGAATAATCGTCGGGCTCGATAGTGGGGGAAAGGTTCTGCAGGAGCGCGGCGTATTCCGCGGGCGTGTGGTGTATTCCATCGCCGTTGGCTTGGACCGTGGGAGTCTGGGTGGCGGCGGAGGCGGTTGCAGCGGCGAAAATCGGGGCGGCGAGGAATGTTCGGCGGTGCATATGAGAACGAGGGTATGATAACGCATATACTTGATATGGACAGGGAGGCGGAGATGCATTTTCGAAATCTCACTTTCGTTCGAAGTCTCACTTTCATGGGCGCGATAGCAGTTGTTCTATCGTTGGTCCCAGGACAAGCCATAGCTCAGTCGGTCAATGCGAAACCCGCTAAGACCGCGACCGAGAACTGGACGGCGCCCCGAACGGTGGACGGCCAGCCGGATCTTCAGGGAGTCTGGTCTAACAACAACGCAACGCCGCTCGAGCGGCCAAAGGAATTGGCCGGGCGTGCGCTTCTGACCGAGCAGGAGGTGGCGGCGCTCAAAAAGAAGGCGGCTGAGCTCTTCGACAACGGCAATTCAGACGCCGCGTTCGGCGACTCCGTTTTCGAGAGCGTGCTAGCGAATGTCAAAGGAACGAAATCGGGTTTCAAGAGCATCGACGGCGAGACCGGCGACTACAGCTCGGTTTGGACGGTCGCCAGGGATTGGGATAATCGGACCTCGCTGATTACCGACCCGCCCGATGGGCGGCTGCCGCCGATGACGCCACACGCCGCAGAGAAACAGCACGCCGCGTTTGCGGCGAGGAACAACCGGCCGTCTGGCCCCGAGGATCGATCCCTGCAGGAACGCTGTATTACGTACGGCTCGCCGCAGTTGGTTGCGGGATACCAGAGCTATTATCAGATTGTGCAGGGGTCCAACTCGGTGGTCATCATGACGGAGATGATTCACGATGCCCGCATCATTCCCCTGGATGGGCATCCGCATCTGCCACCGAATATCCAGAACTGGCTCGGTGACGCGCGTGGGCATTGGGAAGGCGATACGCTGGTCGTGGATACCACCAACTTTAAGCCCGGCGTGTTCAGGAACGTTTCCACCGAGAAGCTGCATGTCGTCGAGAGGTTCACGCGCACTGGCCCTGATACCCTGCAGTGGCAACTTACGATCGATGATCCCGGAGCGTGGACCAAACCATGGACCGCGATGATCCCTCTGAAACCCTCGAAGAAGGCCGTCTACGAGTACGCCTGCCATGAGGGGAACTACGGCTTGGAGAGCATTCTCGCGGGCGCCCGCCGCGAAGACAAGGCGGCCGAAGCGGCCGAAAAGACCAGCCAACCGAAATAAATCGACACGCTGACGGAGAGCGCTTTTCCTTGCTCCAGGCGTTCCTCAGCCCAGTGGGCCGCCTGCCGCCGGCATTTGTTCCCAAAACTTTCTGATCTCGCCCCGTGGATCATTCTCGACGCGCGTGTCGTTGTCGAAAATCATGGTCGAGCGCTTGGCCGTCTCATACGCCGGCCAGTTCGGTATCTTCGGATGGTCGGGCTTACCAGTCTTAGCGAATGCCACCCAGGCCGCCGCGAAATTGCTCCACAGAGCCCTCTGTTGTGGTGAGCCGGTGCCCCCGATACCGTCGCGGTAGTTATTGAACGAAGCCGAAACATCGGTGCCATGCACCGCGCCGAACTTCCCGCCGAAGCTCGGGCTTTCGTAGGCCCATAGATACATGTAGGCCGGCGCCTTACCCAGCGCGGCTTTGCGTTCCGCCTGTGTGATGGCGCTGCGCCGGAATCCGCTGTCGGTCATGACTTGGGCCTGGATCAGGAAGGGCGACTTCTTCGCAGTCCAACTCGACTTGTGATACAGGGCATAGATTTCGTCGCCGTGGGCCTTGAAGCGCTGGTTCAGCAAAGCTTTCAATCCAGCGTCATCCAGATCGAAGTTTGTCAGAGCCAGAGCGGCGTCTTCCAATGCCGTGGAAATGATCACCGGCACATCGGCCGATTCCGGAGGTGCAACCGGATCGAAAGGATGATGGGGAAGTACATGGCCTTCCACCACCGGTGCAAATCCGCCCAGCCCAAAGCCCAGCGAACTCTGCGCCTCCAGGATCTGTTGCCAGGAGAGCTTCTGAAGGTCGGCGATATTGCTCTTGGATATGTTCAGTTTCGCCAGCAGCGCCGCGGCCAGCTTGGCGCCCTCCTCGCGAGTGGTGAGGCGCAGCGATGAGCCGCTCTGCACCGCCGCGCGATGAAAGAGACCTTTGCCCGACGGCATCGCGAGAACGGTGGAAGTCTTCGCGCCGCCGCCCGACTGGCCAAAGATCATGACGGTGCCTGGATCGCCGCCGAACCTTTCGATATTGTCACGCACCCATTCCAGCGACGCGACCAGATCCATCACGCCCGTGACACCGGCCTGGTCAAACTCGGACGGCGCGCCCAGGTCAGCCAGGTGCAGATAGCCGAAACTGGCCAGCCGATGATTTACGGTCACCACCACCACGTCGCCGAACCTCGCCAACTGAGCGCCGTCAAACCCGGGAGCGTTGCCGGAGCCGGTGGCAAAACCTCCGCCATGGAAGGACACCAGCACAGCGCGCTTCTGGCCGTCGTTGACGGACGGCGTCCAGACATTCAGCGTGAGGCAATCCTCGCCCATGCCGCCCGGTTGCAGGTCCCACTGGATCATCATGCCGTAGTCGCTGCGCAAATCAGCGATGGTCTGCGGGCAGATCTGTCCGTGGGCCATGCACTCGCGCACGCCAGTCCAGGCTGCCGGTTTCCGAGGAGGCATGAAGCGATTCTTGCCACCCGTGGGTGCGCCGTAGGGGATGCCTTTGAACTCCTTGATGCCAGTATTGGCGATGCCCTGGACCTTCCCGCTGGTAGTCTCCACTTCCCAGAAAAGTTGCCGGTCGCTGCTACCGCCCACTACGGCGGGCGGGCGAGGCGGAGCTTGTGCCTGTGCCGCGGCCTTCGCGGCGATCGCCGAACCCGCGGCTACCGCGGCCACGGCCAGCGATGAATTTGTCAGAAATGTGCGCCGGTTGGTCCCTCCGGCGGCTGGATCCTTCATTCGCGCGGCATATTCAGTGCTCATGTGGTTCTCCTGTGACGCTCTGTCTCGATTCGAGGCTATTATATGCCAAGCGCCTGCCATGCTTGCCTTCACTGGTTGGATGTGAAAAGATGGCGCGCACAGGTAATTAAGGAGAGACCATGCGAAAAGCGATGCTCATATGTGTTTCCGTGCTGGTGATGGCAGAAGCTCAAACTCAGCACCTGCCTCGGGGCACGGCTGTCGATATCAGTAACGCGCAGGTGCAGGCGACGGTGCAGAAAACCGCTTCCGCGCCCGTGAGCGACCAGCAGATCCGGGTTGTTAGTATCAATGGGGAATACAACGTGGGTGTGGGCGTGGTCCATCGCGCGAAGACTGTCGGTACGGGCGGCCCAGGGCGCGGCGGAGGGGTGGAGCACAGCCAGATCACGGAGGTATATCACGTGATTTCTGGGAATGCGACGCTGGTAACCGGAGGCACCATCGAGAACCCTCGGGAATCGGCGCCCGATAGCCCGGTAGTCACGACACTCAACGGGCCCAGTACGCAGGGCAGCGCCGTCTCCAACGGGCTCAGCCGCCAAGTCGGGCCGGGCGACGTCGTGATCATCCCGCCGAACACCCCGCATTACTTCAGCGAAATCACCTCGGACCAGATTGTGTACCTGGTGGTGCGAGTAGATCCCCACAAAGTGTTACCGACCGGATACGGTGCGAAGTGAACACCGAGTGCCGATTCTGAGCCGCGACCATAAGGAAGCGGTGTTCGGAAGATTGGTACACCCGGTAAGATTCGAACTTACGACCTTTTGCTCTGGAGGCAAACGACCCACTTCGCCTTTTCAAATACTTGCATGCGGTTTTTGGACGCTACGTGGACAGAAACTCGCATTCTCACCTCGCGACCGCCGTTTTCATGCGAACGACTTTCTTCCTCTCTGACCTTAGGTGCGCCCCTTCGACAATCTTCTCTGATAGCCGTTCCAGCACCTCCGACACCTGCTCGCTGGGTACATGCGTGTAGTGGGGTGTCATCTCAGCGCGTCCGTGGCCCATCAGTTGTTTCCTCTCCCCGATGGAAATCTTCTCGAGGTCCGCGAGCGTCGCGAAGGTGCGCCGCAGGTCATGCCAGCTCGCGGACAGTACCCGCGAGGCGGACCACGCAGTCCGCTGGAATCTTGCCCTGCCTGAACCATCCACGGAAACCCTGAATCTCTCGGCAATTTCGCCCACCTTGGCAAATCTAGGCATCGTCGACACAACCTCGTGCTTTTATCAAAACCCCGCTGCACGGTAAGGAACCAAGCGCAACGAGCGTATGCGAGACTTGCAGGGATTTTGTTCGTCGGGGCGATCATCGTTGCTATCGGTGGCGGCGCCATCCCCTCCAACATCGCGGGTAACGGAACCTTCGCAGAAACGGCAGCCCGGATTGCAGCATCGGAACAGTTATATCGAGTGGCGCTCTCGAGCGTGGTGATCGTGACTTTGAGTAGCGCTCTGCTTGCCTTCGCACTCTATGTAACGCTGAAGCCAGTCAACAGTCTCCTGGCTCAACTCGGAATGATCTTCAGTTTGGGAGACTCATTCCTGGCCTTCGTGGTGCGGATGTGCAGCTTCGTGAGGTTGCATCTCTATATTTCTTCGCGAGGCGCCGGAGCCGGATCGATCACCGGGAGCCTTTGTCGGACCTGATACGCACTATTGCGGGTACCACTGAGAACATCGGAGGTATTTCTTTCGGCATAGGCTCGTGCTTTTTCTTTTATCTATGCTTCAAATCGAGGTATATCCCGAGGGTCATCTCGGTGCTCGGCTCGGTTGCCTCTGTAATCTGGACGGGCCTGTATTTTGCCAGTTTAGTTTTCCCGGGACATCATACGTTGTTCCAGTACATCTGTTTTCCTCCAATGGCCCTTGCTGAGATCGTGACCGGCTTCTACCTGATGCTGTTGCGGTGGGCACAGAACCCAAAACGCAGGCGGGTCCAGCTTCATCTTTAAGTGCTTAGGTGCGTTCCGATGTACTCAATTGAGGAAAAGCAAACTCCTCTACGAGATCGTGGCCGGAAGGAGCAACGTCATCACAAAACTGTCCGCTAGCCCGGACCCAAGCTTCTCCGAAGCCTCATTTTGTCGGGTAAATAAAAAAAGGAACTAGGCCCGCCAATTAGCCTGATCCCTTGCACTTTACGCCCTCCTGCAATCGCGAGTGGTCGCCTCGTGTTTATCCATCCTTTTGTCGTCGGTCGTCCAGAAACCGGGTTGAGGAAAATCCGCCCGATAAGCAACATTGTCGGTTGCGAAGCGTCGGCGTATGCCCGCGCCTCCATTCCTCAACGGCCTGACCCGGAGCCAGTTCCATCACCAGCGCGCGGATTCCGCTCCCAGCTACTTCGCCGGAAGCTTCGGAGCGGCAGTCAGTGCAAGCACATTCCCGATGGCCTCGAATAGTTCTTTTCGATGGACGGGCTTTGAGATGTAACCATCCATGCCGCTTTCGAGAAAGCGCTGTCGGTCCCCGGTCATCGCGTGCGCCGTCATCGCGAGGATCGGCATATGATCGCCGGTTGCTTTCTCCCTCTTCCGAATCGCTGCCGTGACCTCGATGCCGTCCATTCGAGGCATCTGTACATCCATCAGAACCACGTCAAAGCGACCTTGTTCCAGCGCTCGGAGCGCCATGACGCCGTCGCTCGCCACAACCACCGTATGCCCCTGCTTTTCGAGCATCCGCATAGCTAGCCGCTGATTGACTACATTGTCTTCGGCAAGTAATACGCGCAATGGGCGTTTTTCTTTCCACGGGGGATCGTTGGCTACAAGCCCAGCAGGCTCGGTTGCGTCGGGACGTGATCCAAGCACCCGCAGCAGCGTCTCCAGTAATTCTGACTGAAGGATTGGCTTTACCAGATAAGCGGCCATACCCAGCTGCTTACATCGCTGCGCGTCGCCGCGCTGGCCCCCGGAGCTCAACATGACGGTTATCAGTCCCATCCACTCGGGTGACTTCCGAAGTACCTCGACAAGCATAAACCCGTCCATTTCGGGCATGTGACAGTCAACGATCAGGAGCGCGAATGGCGTGCCCGTTAGTCTGGCTTGACGGAGAAGCGCGAGAGCGTCCGCCGCGTTAGCGGCAACGGCAGTTCTCATCCCCCAGTATTCCAAGCTCTTCTGAAGAATCTGCCGATTAGTTTCATTATCGTCAACGACCAAAACTCGCAGGTGCTCCAGAATTGCCGGATTGACCCTAATGCCAACAGAGACTCCAGCCGCAGCCTTCCCAAAATGCGCAGTGAAGTGGAACGTACTCCCCTTGCCCACCTCACTTTCCACCCAAATTCGTCCTCCCATCATCTCAATCAGGCGCGCCGTGATGGCGAGCCCCAGTCCGGTACCTCCGTATTGGCGAGTGGTTGACGTGTCCGCCTGAGTAAAAGGATCAAAGATGACCTTTTGTTTTTCGGATGGAATGCCAATGCCGGTATCGGTGATGGCGAAATGCAGCATCATCCCGTCGACATCGACCGTCTCCGGTTGAACGCGTAAGACGACCTCACCGCTCTCTGTGAACTTGATCGCGTTCCCCACCAGGTTTAGAATGACCTGATGTAGCCGGACTGGATCGCCGACGATAACATCCACGAGCTCGGGCGGAACCGAGCAGGCCAATTCGAGGTCTTTCTCGTAGGCTCGAACAGATAGTGTTTTCATCGCGTGGCCGACGCAGTCGCGCAGGCTGAATTCCACAGGATCTAAGCGCAGTTTTCCTGCCTCAATCTTTGAGAAGTCCAAGATGTCGTTGATCACGCTCATGAGCGCGTCCGCGGAATACTTCACCGCATTGAGATACTCGCGCTGCGTGGAATCCAGCTCGGTGTCCAGTGTAAGTTCCGTCATCCCGATGATGCCGTTCATCGGCGTGCGAATTTCATGACTCATGTTTGCCAGAAAGTCGCTCTTTGCCTGATTGGCAACATCGGCAGCCTCGCGGGCGTGAATTAGCTCCGTTTCGTAGCGTTTTTGCTCGGTTATCTCCTCGGCAATCCCAACCACTCGAATCACCTTGCCGGACTGGTCTCGAACGGGAAAAGCGCGGTCGCGAATCCATTTCTCCACCCCTTCCGGCGTTCGTATGCGATATTCCCTAAGGACTGGTTCACCCTGCACTTGCCTGGTAAGCAACAAACGTGCCCGTTCGCGGTCATCGGGATGTATCGACTCGACCCAGGAGAACGGGTTCTTGTAGAGGCTCTC